>Ga0116230_10000733_pt1 | contig 29425 bp, 28 predicted proteins | sample S1TSphfallax_3_FD_88678 | JGI IMG/M metagenome (GOLD analysis project Ga0116230, IMG submission 88678) | Host-associated microbial communities from peat moss isolated from Minnesota, USA - S1T2_Fd - Sphagnum fallax MG | ecosystem: Host-associated > Plants > Peat moss > Unclassified | place... | reverse complement strand
TTAACTTTTAGTCAAGAAAACAATATTTTAAACGACGATGCTAAAATACCATTTTTTAAAAATTTTGAAGTATTTAGTGATTTTAGAAATGAGTTTAATTTATTAAACTTTAAAGACACAGACTATATAAAATCATATAGATTTTCTTCTGAATCGACAGATATAGAAAAAGAATTTCAACAAAATATTAAAATGGTAATTGATTTTTTTAAACCAAGACTTGAAAACTATAAAGCTGACGAAAACATTATTAATATGGCTAACCGAATCTTAAACGGGAAAGAAAATACTTATGATATAACGTTATCCGAAGAAATTAAAAGTAAATTACCTGATCTAAAAACCATTGATGAATACAAACCCTTTCCAAAAAAATCTTAATTATCGTAATCTTTTGTATCAACACTGATACAAAAATCTTCTCTTTAACTGACAGACCTAAACTAATTTAATTCATCTGAAGTAAATGGCAGCTAATGAATGTCAAAACTTAAGTCGAAATCTCTGTTCTCAAACTTGTCGGTGGCGCTCGAACTTGACAGCCGGTGTCTGTCAACCTCTCCAGATCCGGGATGTCATCATGGCCGAATATCCGTTGGAAACCTTGACGCAAGCTTTAGAAGGGAAAAAATTATCCCTCCTTGATCTGGAAGAGTTTAAACGGAAGGAAAAAGAGTTGAAGATCCTCTGTAACGAAGATCGGGACGCTTTTACTCTTCGAAACCGCCTGATCGATCAGGCGGAAGAGATTATAGCAACCCGGATCGATCAGTGGCCCCTGTCCCGACGTCAGATGTTTGAAGTCTTCTCCGTCTTCTGGTCAACGTATACGTTGATAGGCGGGTTCTTCTCCACTTTTATCAGTCTTTCTTCATACTTCTCTTCCATCTATCAGCGGAACATCAGAGAGATCAGTCTCTCCTGTCTAATCCTTCTGATCAGTAAGAACCGTTTCAACCTTGATCTTCTCGATTTCGATGGTGTTTTTACGACCTCTGTTGTCAACGAAGCCCAAGAACTGAAAGTTTTGCGTGCCACTGGACTACTCAGTCCAACGACGAAATGGAAACCTGACCTGATCGATCAGGTCAAGAAGAACCGGGCTGGATTACAAGATCTGCTCGATATCGGAGTTCATCTGGAAGCCTTAGTTCCATTCGATCAGACTTTAACGGATCAGAAGATCGGAGTAACGATTAACAACTTGGATTTCTTCGCTAAAGGGGATCTGACGACCTTACCTGATAAGCTTGAGAAGATCTTTCAGGTTTCTCCCTTAAACGGACAACCCTTCCGCTTACCGATCAGCAGTAATCTGGCTGTTTTGGTAGATCAGAAGACGTTATTAGAGACCAGTTTAGGTAAGGTATCGACAGAGAAGGATCTTCAGTTGCGAAGTAAGATCGATCAACTCGATAGTCTAATCAAAAATCGAGAAGAAGTTAGGGAAAACGATGTTTCTCCCCTTCGACAGATCCTTCAACTCTTAGGACAGGTTGGAATCCGAACGGATCTGGTTGTTTCTCCGGTTGACCAGATCCGTTTGAATATCAGGACCATCGATCCGATTAAGGTCAAAGAAAGTTACTTGGCCCAGATCTTCAATCGCAATACAACGACGGGGAAGAAGCCCATCTTGGCTTTCCAACGGGTCGACGGAGCTCAAGATATCCTATCGGACTGTTCCGTCTGGTTGGGGAAGTTTTTAGCTGAATCGACCTACGATATCTCAGATAAGATGAATAGTCAGATTACAAAGAGTCAGATCTTACTCCTTATCTTATACGAGGAGGATTTTGATCTGGAACAGATCGGAAAAACGATTGGCGACATCGATTATCGGATCGTTCTAACAGAGCCGATCATCATCGAATTTCTTCAAACTGAGATTGCAAACTACTTAACCAGTCTAATTCAAACCGCCAACCTTCCTTCTTACTTATCAACTCGGATCTTTAAACAGGCTTTCACTTATATCTTCGATCGTCTGAAAGGAAAACCGGATGTAGATACGCAAATTTCAGATTTTACAAACTGGTTAGATTCTACGAAAAAGATGATACTAGATTTTACAGTTATCATCTGGGATAAAGTTAAGGCTTTCTTCTATACGATAACCAGAATCTTAACCATTATGGCATACTTCTACTTTTCTACCCCTGTTTTTATCCTTCTCTTACTCGGGTCTCTTATCATTCAGATTATAGTAGATCAGATTGAGGTAGAAAAAAAGACTCAAAAGATATACCTAAGAAAAAACTCACGTGAAATTCTTTCTAAGCTAGATGATAATAGATTATCAAGGTTAAAAACAAAAATTGATGACTTAAATTATAAAATTTCAATTCAAAGGAATTTTTCAGAAAAAACTCTTGGTAAATTACTAGAAACGATTAAGGAAATACTTTTATTTAATATAACTACGTCAACTCATGAAACTAAAACCTTATTATTTAATTCTTTACAATTATTTTTAACAAGAATAGAATCTTTATCTGTAGATCCAAGTATTCCAGTTAGCATTAAGACAATTATATCTGATATTTTAAATAACAATCTAACCACAAATGATTTTGAAAGTTATTTAAATTATTTTCAATCTTTAAATATTTCGAATAATGATAAAAGTATAGATAAAAATTATCCTATTAAAAAATATGATATCATAAATTTTAGCGGAGAAAAGTCAAAAGGAATTATTAAGGCTTTTAAAACTCTATTTAAAAATAGTCAGCTCGTAAAATTATATACACGCGGTGACGGAAGTTGTTTTGTTCATTCATTACTTCAAGCCTTATATCCTGCATATGTAAAATTAACTTCAGAAGATCAAGAAAAACTGGCAATTGAAATTAGAATTCAATTAGCTAAAAAATTTACGCTAAAAAATTTTTTGGCTACAACAGGTAAATTAACGTTAGAAAGTAACATGGTTGAGTTAGAAGCTGAACAAAATGAACTATCAGAAAAAATTAGGGGGAGAGAAAAAGAAGATAAAAAAAATAAAAAAAATAAAAAGAAACCACTAACTAAACAAGAAAAAGAAAAACTAGAAAAAGAAAGAGAAGATGAAGATGCCGATTTCTACATTAAACAATTATCTATCTTATATTCTACTGAATCGTTAGATGATGTACCTATGAATTTTATTTACAACCAGTTTAATGTTAACATATACTTTTTACGTAATTCTAGTTTTAATAGTTCAGCAACTTATATTAAAAATTATAATACCCAATCTATTATTATCTTATATAATACTTCCGACCAAGGTAAAAGTGGACATTATTCGACGGTCGGCTTGGTAGAAGATAAAGATGATCCATCATCTGTAAGGACATTATTTTCAAACGATCATCCGTTTATCGTCTTTTTAGATAAGTATTACGTTCCTAATACAGAATAAAAACTGTTTCTCTGATACCAGATTTATGGTATCAGGTTATGTAACAACGATCTTATCATCGGTTTCTATCACTGTACCGTTCCTCTTCCGGTACCAGGTCCGGGCTTTCCGCCAGTGGTTCTCGAAGATCGGATCAGCGTCGACAAACTGGATGATGATGGGAAAGTGAGCCCGGAAGATCCGACCAACGTTCTGGACCAACATGCTGTACTTCTTGATGGAGCAGACGAGGAGGAGGAGGTCGAACGGCTGATTTGGCGTACCATCTCTGGATAGACAGGCAGAACTGGCGTCGAAGCCGGTGCCGATCTTACTACAGGTGCCGATCAGGGTCTGACAGGGTCGGTACGTCTTCTTCCGGCCACAGAGGTAGTCGGCATCGACGTTCCTTTCCTGTAACAGACTGTGTAACTGGAAGGCATGCTCGACGAAGAGGGTCAAGATCATGATCTTCCGGTGCTGATTGGCCAGGACGTGATCGACGATCCGTTGATTTCGGCTCGGATCTCGTAACGTCTTCTGCATCAGATCGGTGTAGTTTAAGGTTCCGTCCGCCATGTACGTCCGGTCAGGCTGAATATCTGTTCTTATCTTATAGACGTGGAAAGGTCGTTCCGACTCTCGGAAGACACCGTGGGTGCCGACAAGGGCGTACATCAAGACGTGCATCTCGTCGTCGTCCCGTTCCAACGTCGCCGTCTCGATACAGATGAACCGGGGGGTAAAAGCTAGAATAGCCTTTAACCGACTCGGCACACAGAAGGCGTGAGCTTCATCGATAAGGAGGAAACCGACCTGATTCCGTATACTTTCCGGGATTATCTGGACCCGTTCGTCCATACAGATGATGATATCCGGCTGGTTCCAATCTTCTTCCGCTATCGGTTTTTCAACGATCTGAACCCGGGCTGTCGTGAAACTGGTGAAAGTCGCCTGCCACTGCCGTAAGAGGATCTCCCGGTGACATAAAATCAGGGTCAAGAGGTTAAGACGACAGGCCAGGTGGGCTCCCAAGGCCGTCTTTCCAAACCCGGGATACAAGCCGATCGTCGTTGTGCCGTACGTCTCCAACTGCTGGTAGGCTTCGGCTTCCACGTCGATCTGATAGTCTCTCAGTCTTCCCGTAAATTCGATGTCGATCTTCCGATGAGACAGATCGAGGTTAGGCACCGTACCTAAGATGGCCGACCCTGTCAAATATGGGAGTCTAACGGAGCCGTTCTCCACCTGGTAGAAGGAGATCGGACCCTTCTTCGTCTGGTATCGGCTGTTTTTAACCTGCGGTGTAAAGATCAGGTTGTCCCGAATCAGCTGTTTGGCGTCTGGAGACAACGTCTTCAGGTCGACGACTGTCGCCATATCTGTCTCTTTTAGGCAGATATCAATCTTTTTCTGATCAGTTATCTCGCCAAACTTTCCGGTTCAGCAGACCAGGGGAAGGATCTCTACGGACGAGAATCTAGGATAAAAGACGATTGACAGCTCCTAAGATTTCGTCTCTGCTTGAAAGAGGCAGGAAGAAGCCTTCTTCCATGGCGGCAACCTTCTTCTTCGTTTCGACGATCTCTTCTGTAAATCCAGCGACAAGAGCAAGATCGAGGGCTTTCAAGATGATCTCCTGATCTTGCGGAGTAAATCCAGTCGAAAAGATTCGACTTAACATTTTACCTCTCCTCGTGTCTCTTTAAACGAGGAGCCTTTTTTTCTCTTCTTAGCTTCAGTTAAAATACGAGGTCTTACAAGATTACGATCAACAACATGACGATCCAGAGACAGGTATAGATGATACTGACCATAAAGGGAACACTATCCCGGTACTTCCGGATCGTCCGGTCTTTCTTCTCTTCGTAGCCGATGACAGACCAGCAGACGTAGAGGAGGAGGAGACCGACAAAGATCAACAGGATATTCAGGTAGAGACAGACCATGACGTTCTTATGTAACAGTTCATACGTCCACAAGACGGAAGAGAAGAGGGATAGACCAAAAACGATACAGATTAGAGTCTTTCGTCTCTCTTTCTTTCCCCGATCTTTTAGGGAACAGGGCGTATGACAGACCGTAGTCTGATCGTAGAGACAGTAGAAGATAACGGTCAGACAGACGATCGTAAAGAACCACGGAATCGTCATCCAGGAGATGTAATCCCGATCTCCCGACATGATGTAGACGAAACCGATGATGATAAAGACGAGAGCGATGATAAAGAACAACCAGAAAGACCGGTCGGACGCCATCGTAAGTCTCGGTTTCCCCTCGTCTGACGTTTCTCTTACGGTAGCGGCTCCTTTCTCCATATGAGTTCCTAAAATCTCAGGCAAAGATCCAGAATCTTGAGAGGAAGACAGATCAGGTCTGATCGATCGACATGGGAATTCACTCATCTTTTAAGGAAGAAGTAAGGTTTCCGTTCTCTTCCCCTTCTTCCGACCCTCCAATCACCTGCCCGTCTTCATCTGTTCCGTATGGAGTCTGATCGATCCGAAGGTAGACGAGCCAGAAGTTGAGGACGGCTTCATCGAAATCGTAGCGGAAAGGCTTTCTGTTAGCTTTCCAAGGAAAGTCGTAAAACCGGGTCCAGAGATCGATGGAATTATTTATAAGGAATCGGTTTACAGTATCGATCATCCTAACGACCCGGTCGACTCCCGGGATATCATGGGAACTTTCGACGTCAGGGAAGAGGTCAGCTGAACTGACGTACCAGGGGCGGGTATGGAAAGCGTACGTCAGATCGACCAGATCAGCGTAACTGACTGGGTAGAATCCGTTAACGATCTGATGAATATCTGTCAGTTCTTCCTGATATCGGGAATAGAACTTCTGAAAATGAGAGATCTTCCCCTGTTCTCTAAGTAGGTTAACGAGGTCCATTATTTTACTTTTCAAAGTAAAATAGGAAGATATTTAAGGTCTCTTTAAAAATCTACCTCTTCGGGTTGAGCGAGAGGAACGGCAGAGTTGGTCGACTCAGGACTGCCTGTTCCGGCGGTAAAAGCAGACATGAGATCGGAATTCTTGAACTGATTCATCAGGTTGTTCTTCGTTTCTTCGCCAGCAAAGGTAGATAAGAGGGTTCCGGCGACCTGTTCAATGTTACCTTTGCCGCTCAACGCGTCCATCAGACCGTTGATGACTTTCTGTGTTCCTTCAGCTTTTACCAGGTTTTCTACTAGATCTCCCGCTTGCGTCTCATCGAACTTTTCTAAGAACGGGATGGAACTGCCACCCCGTTCCACGATAGCGTTGTTTAACGTTCGGGTCAACCGTTTCAACATCCCTTCCTCCTGGCCGGGTTGGCTCGGTTTCCGATAATTGGCAGCTGTTCGGACGGGCATTTCCAAGATTTCTTCGAAGTGGGTTACGATCCGGGCCAACTTCTCCTTATGGGTCTCATCCGTGGCGATGTAGAAACAGATCCGACTCAGGTGGAGCTTGATGATGTCAGGGCGGATCAAGTTGGGATCTTTAGCGATGAAAGTTTCGTCCAGCTCCAGTTGCTTGCTCTGTTTCTCTTCCGCCGCCCGACAGAGGTCATACGCCATGTTGTAGATGTTGGATAAGTAGATCCGGCAGGGTTCGATCTTCCGTAAGGCGTCCTCCCGGTCTTCTGGACAGTCGAAGACCTTTTCCCGACTCAGCTCGTACTTGATGATCAGGTTGTCCCGACGGAGGAACCGGTCAGAGCCGTGGAGGTTCAAGAGGTTCTTCAGATTCTTGTTAAAGAAGTTCTCAAAGTAGGTCAGTTGAGACGAGATCGTCTTAACGAAGAAGTTTCCGTACTTCTGCAGACAGACAGCCTCTTTGGGGGTCGTGCCCATCTTCATCTCTGCTCCGTACTTGGCTCGGATCGTCTCCATCAACTGTTTGATCAACCTCTGCCCTTCGATCTTCAGGTGTTCCTTCTTTTCAGCTAAGATCCGTTCATTTCGAGCCTCGATTTCGGCTTGACTTGGTCCTTTCGATTTACCTTTCCCTTTGGTTTTTCGCGTCTTCTGCGTTCTCCTCTTTTTAACGGGGGATTTCACCTCTTCTTCACTACTGGAGGATTCGGAATCCGTCTTGTCGTCAGCTTCCGAGCTACTGCCACTGCTACTGCTACTGCTACTGCCACTGCCACTGCCAGTTTCCTGTTGTCCCACCATTTCATCTTCCGAAACGTCGTCATCTGAACCGTTCATACAAACGTCCCCTTGACAGGTCTGCGATCTCTTCGCCTTTGAAGTCATTTGAGATTCGAATGCCCTTCCTTTTAAACCGAATCTCCCTGCCATTTGGAAGGATAGAAAGACCAGAGGACGTTAAATACTGTCCAGGTTTAAGAAGAAATGGATCTTTCAACCTCATCTTCCGATCCGGAACCAGAAGAGGGGGAAACGGAAGACCAACCTTCCTTGTTTCCCCTCCGGTTACCAATCAATACCCCTTTTACCTCCAAGATGTCGACCTCCTACGGGATTATCGTCTACAGCTTAAAGACCGACCGGTGTCTCCTGGTTCAACGGAAACACAGCGCTGAATTCCTCTTGATTTTGAGAGGGATCTACCGGTTGAGTCACCTGCCGTTCCTCGTCCCGAATATCACAGAAGAAGAGCGACGGTTGTTAAACCGAGCGGTCAAAGATCAGACCGACTACGTCGAGATCTGTCTCGACGTGGGGATCTCCGAAACAGACATGACTTACGGTTACCTCCGGTTACAAGAATCTCGCCAGATCCTGATCTGCCTGGTCGATACGGATAAACCGATGGTAAACCTGGACCTCCAGTGGACAGTACCAAAGGGACGCTTGGAGTTTAGTCGGGCTGAATCCCCCTACGACTGTGCTTTACGGGAATTTAAGGAGGAAGTCGAACTGGATCTTCCCGACCCGATCTACGTTTCCCCCCGGAGTTACAGTCACGTCATCGAAACCTTGGCCGGTCGATTACTAGAAAATCGGTACTGGTTGTACGTCATTCCGGACGAATTCCCCGTTTCTCGACCGGAAAATCATCCGGAAGTCAATGATCGGATGTGGGTCTTGATAGAAGAGACGTTCCGCTACCTCTTTACCCGTATCGTTATCGACGCGGTGAAAGAATTTCAGACGTTTCTCCACCTCAGTTTTTCCAAGATTGACGAAGGGTTTTCTTTTACTAATGACCTAAGTCATCTGGACTAGATTATCTGATATTATCAGATAATCGGTTAACTTTTTACTTCTTCACCGTTGGCATCTTGGCTCGCGTGGGGGCTTGTGACGCCAGAGGTTGTCTGTTCGTGATCGGTTTCATGACAGGTTTAGCCGCTGGCGGAGGTTGTTCCCGTTGGAGAGCGGCGATTTCGGCCGCTGGATCTCCTTCCTCCTCTTCTTCCCCCTGATCGTCTAACGGATCAGGGCTGCTGGAGGAACCGGGCAGGTCTAACGGATCTCGATTCATAATTGGTTTCAGTTCCTTCTTTTCCAAGTTACTCGTCTTGAGACTTTCGATCAGAGTTCGACTGGAATTCGGATATTTTTTCCTTAAATTCTGATATTCGTCTTCACTGGCATCGGGAACATCCGATTCTCCGATACTGATGATGATCCCTTTAACCAGATCGATCTGCATCGACAAGACAGCTCCGACATAGATCCGTCTTACGCGAATCAGGGGGATCATCTTCAGATTCTTATCTCTCAGATCGTTCCAACTGAACTTCTTGTAAGTGACTGTTCCGTCGGCCTGTTCTTCTCCGACATCGTTGAAGACAGCCTGAGTATACAGGTCTTTCATCGGTTTAATGAAGATCGAATACGTAAGGGCTGGTCTATCGGTATCTTTTCCTTTGTAAACGGGACTTTTTATTAGTTTTTTGGCCATCTTATGGGTCGCATCAAAATCTTCGTACTTGGATGGGAGTTTATTGGCATACTTTTGCAACGTATCGAGACAGAACTGGTGGATCTCTTCGATAATCTGAGCAAACCGCATATGCTCTTCGTCGTTCGTCTTCAAAACGAGTTTAAACTTGTCAACCAGAACGTCCGGTTCGCCGGGAATAGGCGCATTCGTTAACCCCATAGGCACATCGACTTCCGGACCCATGATGATAATGTCGTTCTTAACACGACTCGGACCGTAGTAGGCCTTCAGATCGATCGTCATATAGTTCGTGTTCTTATCTTTGACGGTCCGGTTAGCAATCCCTTCATCTGTCAGGAGGTTAACATCAAACGTATCGAGGGTAAACTTCTGTTCGGCCAGTTTCTTCTTCGATTGAGCCATCTTTAATTTGGGTGATCAAGGTGGATAAAGTAGGAAGTAAATGATCAATTTAATCTGGGTAATCTCTTTTAACTGATCGTTTGATTCCTTTAAACTTCCTTCTCTAACGGAAAAAAGATAAGCGAACAAGGTTTCCGGCTATGTTTACCCTCCACGGCTCCTCTATCATCGATGATTCTGTCGATGAAACCGATCTCAACATCAGTTACAACGGGGAGACCAAACTCTGTCAAGTCTACGACAAGAACGACGCCCACGTGGCCGTCCGGAAGACCCGATCGATCTACAACCTGTTGAAACAGTACCCTTTGGACGACGAGATCCGGGTGAGGGCTAACATAATCAACGGTAAGATGAAAGTGACGTTCCACCGGAGTAAGAAGCTGGTCCAGTACCTCTTCTACTGTGTCTACTGCGCCTATAGGGAACTGGGTCTCCATGTCAACCCCCAGAAATTGGGGGAGATGTTCAAGTTAACGTCGCACGAGATCACTCAGGCCAACCTGATCTACTGCTGTATGCAGACGAAGTACGAACCGAAAGACATGGAAGTCAGTCCTCTCGACTACATCCCCGACTACTGTCAGGATCTGGGTTTATCGAAAGGGGCGGAGGAGGAGATCATCAAGATTGGACGGGAAGTTATCGAAAAATACCCACCTATCTTGGAAAAACCCCCCAGAAACATCGCTGCCGGTATCATCTCCTACTACATGAAGACGGAGGGGGTCGTCTTGAACGACCCGAAACACCTGGCCGCCGTCGCTCACCTCTCCCCCGCCAACATCCGAGAAGTCTTCAAGATTATCAGCGTCATCTACAACTCCGACCCGGAAGAGATCCAGTACGTCATGGCTCAGAGGGGACCTCAGACCCGAAAGGATCCTCCCAGAGAAATCGGCCCATGTTAGGTTAAAAGTAAGATCTCTCTTACTAGGTTAAAAGTAAGATCTCTCTTACTAGGTTAAAAGTAAGAGAGATCTTACTTTTAATGGCTTTACAACCTATAATAGACTGTTGATATAGTCCAAGAGGTCATCGACCTCTTTCCCGTAACCGACGTTATACTTAGCTCGGTTCATCATCATCTTACCGAAGACGATAGCTGTGAGAGGACTGAGATCCTCGATCTGAGCGTACCGGAGGGTCAACCGTTTCCGGATCTGGAAGTCCCGGTCCGTCTCTGTCGACGTCTTTACGATCAGATCGTCGATCTGCCTTGATCCCAGGTCGGGTAAGGCTGTGTAACCGATAACATTGAGTCGACAGGCTAAGAGGTTCTTGACGGCTTTACTTGCCCTTTTTCCTAGAGCTTGGGCTTCGTCTTCATTTCCCTTCGATCGGACCGTATAGTCTGTTAAGAGGTCGATCTTCTTCCCTGAGGAGAGGAGCGGCACGGTCGGGGGTTTTCCGGTCTGGTCCCTCCCTCTGGTCTGGTCCCTCCCTCCGGTCTGGTCCCTCCCTCCGGTCTGGTCTTTGGCCCGTTTATCCAGTCCAATCGGTAAACTCATCGAGACGTCTTTTAAAGTCTAAGATCTTCTTCTCCGATCAGTTTGAATCTGAAACCTCTTTAACAGATCGGCACCCAAGTAGAAAATGGAGGAACTGAAGAAACCTGCGTCTATCCTTTCGATCGCCAACAGTATCGGCCTGTTGGCCCTTTCGGCCTACTGTTACCAGAGTTTTCAGAAACAGGCCAACCACATCAGTCGATATGCGGAGAGTTTAACCAAGATCCGAGAGGATGTGGATAAGCTGGAAGGTCAAGATGAAGCTCAGATGAAGCAGATCAAACGGATCAAAAATCAGATCATCAACCTGGATGCTCACCTGTCCGATCTGCCTGAACCGGAAGACTTGAAGGACTACGGAATCGACATCGAAGCCATGATCAAAGCTCTGGGAGAGAAAGACATCAAAGTTCCTCGACCCAGCGACCTGAAGAAGAGCTCTCGGAGGGACAAGAGATCTCGAAAGGAGAAGAAAGTCAAGTACGAATCGGAGGAAGAGACCGATGAAAGTGAAGAAGAAGAGGTTAAACCCGTAAAGAGTAGGAGATCAACCCGATCCGTTAAGCAGGAAACGAAACAGAAGAAGGGGAAGAGGAGGGAGATCTTCGACGAAGACGAAGACGAAGAAGAGGATATCGCTGCCCTTGTCGGAACTAAGAAGTAATCTAATAACAGATCTGTTATCAGAAAAAAGATGGTCTTGTCATCTTGCGGACAGACCATGAATCTCCGATACGGTTAGACCGTTAGGCCAGACTGGCACAGTAGAGGAACGGGTAATCGACGCCAGATCCGGGGGGAAACTCGTACTTCGGATATGTATTGGTAAACATGTCGATACTACTGAGGGCCGTCTGGATGCAGGTCGGAAAGGTTGAGAAACTCGGAATACTCTTCCCCTGGAGGAACTGGAAGACGTTGGCACTCAGGATATTGGTTCCGTAACTCCCGTTCAACGGCGCTAGAGTCGCCTGGATATAAAACCGGTAGGTTGGACTTTCCAGATTAGGAATGACAGGGGTTTCGATAAAATTAAGGACGTTATTCACGAAGTAACTGTTCGACAAGACGTTGTTACTCGTCGAGTAACCCGAGCCGTTCAGGTTACTCTGGGTGAAGCCGAGGAAATCGATGTCAGGGGAGACCTGCACGGGACGGTATCTAGGTCGGTCTTCGATGCTGTTTTCGCTGAACGGATAGATGTAGTCGTTAAACTGGAAGACGGCGATCAGATAACCGCCACTGAGACCGAAGAGAGCTCCGGGAAACGGGTAGGCCAGTTTAATCACATAACAACAGCAAGATTCGTTGTAGTAGGCCGCCTGGTAGAACTGTAAGACTTCGGTCGGATCAAAGACGAACGGGGTATCTAAGGAACTTCGTGTATAGAGGTTGATCGTGGTCAACCAGAACTTACCGTTGTAGGCAGCATTCATAAAGACGTTCCTCCGGTTGAACTGTTCCTCATAGAGGCCCGTGTTGTAACAGGCGGCGTTCGGATCCAGATCGAGGATAAACTGGTAGGGTTGTTCCGGATACTGAGCATAAACGGTCACAGTAAGCAGGATAATTGCGACTAAAGAGGCGTACATTTTAAATCGAAGGTCTTTTACCTAGGCAAGGGGGTCTCTATTTAATCAATTTTTTAAGTTTCAAATGGGGTCTCGTCTTAGAAAGACAGAACTGGACCTGAATGCCAACGTCTTCCATTCCAGGTTCGGCTACTCTTACCAAGATTAGACCAAGGTACAGTCTATCACCGGGAGGACAGGCGGTTTTAGCTTACCCTTGAGCTAGTCTTATATTTAAACGGATCTGATAAGAGAGAAAAGTATGACACCCCCTGTCCTCGTCATCGTAAAGAAGGAAAACTGCCCAACATGTGACAGGTTAAATCCGGTTTTACCTGATATCTATAGTAAACTGAACGTTTCCTACCCGATGCTCGATACCGTCGAGATCACCTTGGGTAAGTATGGGGGTCGGGTCGACCACATGAAGTACCCGGGAGGTCTCTCCTACTACGTCAGGTGGTTCCCCACCTTCCTCTTAGTCCCCGGTCCCATCTATAAGAATGCCCTGGCCAAGGTAGGAAAACCCTCCTTCCCCGATCTGAAGGGTGTCCAGGTTATCAATGCTGGCATGAAAGACGATGGGCCTAAGTTACAACAACCTCTCCGATTTAATATTTTACATCCGAAAGACATCATCGATTGGATCACCATAGCCCAACAGGATCCGGAGTTTATCCGGTATCAGACCGAACCGATCAGTGAGATCGGACGTCAAGTGGAAGAACCAGCCCTGAATCTGATCAGAACGAGTGAACGGAAACAGGTTCGGGGAGAGGACGTCTGTAAAAGATTAAATCTGATCCCAGCCAAGAGGTGACTTGACGGTAGATCGGACGGGAAATAACTGATCCCTCTCTATCTTTTCTTCCTGAGAAAAGATGAACTATCCGTTATACGACACTCTCTGGGCGTCGATCTCAGACGTCCCGAACGACCTGGATCTGAAAGAACTGTTTGATACCATTAACAGTATCGGAAGAAACTTAGACCGGGAGGATGCTACGGCCCACTACTTGGAGATCGGAGCCCTCATCCTCCACTACGATCTGATAAACGGCAAGAGCAGTCTGAAACTCGACCAGTTAGACCGATTAACTGGCCGATCGAAGGAGATCGCTTCGATTATCCCCATGGGTGGGAAAGCTTTACCGGGAAATAACGCTTTTACATATACTTTAACCGTTTTACCTCTTGATCTGGTTAAGCTCTTACGAGCCTACATCGATCGATTTACCGACGACTCTGATAGAGGACCCCTCCTTTCGTAACCTTACTCTTCGAAAGCCTCTTGGATCTCGCTGATATCATCCGATTCCTCCTTCTGTTTTTCTGGACTCTCCCTCGACTTACTTAGGTTGCTCTTCTTAGTCTTGACTTCCTCCTCCGTCGGAGCGTACCCTTTCTTCTTTCCTAAGTATTCCCCGTTTTTCAAGGATCGGTGACCCACCAGGGTCTTCCCTAAGAACAACCGGTAACAACAGACGAAAATGATGATAACGAAAACGAAGACCATGACAGCTGAAATGATCCGGAAAGCCAGACTGTATGCCGGCGATTTCCCTTCAAAGATAGCAACTAAAAGGAGGAAAATACCGGCTAAGATACTGACGAGCAAGATGGTCAGAGTAAACCACTGAAATGAACTTTCGCTCTTAACTTTCTTCATCCTACCCTCTTTATAAGAGTATGAAAAACTAGGAAGATCAAGAGGATAAAAGACCAGGAAGAGTGGACGGAAGAAATTGATTACTTAAATATACGTATATTTAAGTAAAAACAAGATAGCTCAGGATTTATCAGAAAAATGGAAGATCTAAAGGTAAGAAAGACGAAATCAGGGAGTAACGTAACACCTATCTCTGAAATCACGGTGAAAAAGATCATCGAAGCTGGGGAGAAATCGGTTTTTATCAACGTTTTAACCGGGAATACGGCCAAGATTACCGGATCGACCCTCGTTTGGGTGACCCATCCGGAGAAGATCTACGAGACCCGATACCGGTTGATGGGGGCGGAAGCCGACGTTCGAGCAACCCTTCAGCGGTTAAAAGACCTACCCGTAGAGGAGTTTGAAGAGGCGAATCTCAAACCGATCGGGGATATCGACAGCCTGATAGACAGTGCTATCACCTTCAGTAACTACCAGACAGACCAGTACGAACTGTTTGAGCTGGAAAAGGAGAACCTAAAACTCCAGAAATTGGGAGCTAACCGACCTGATCTTCGGATCTTACGCCTCTTCGGCCAGCGGATCCAAGACGGGAAGTTCCAGTATGTCGACGCAAATCGGAAGATCATCGGCGAGAAACGGGGGACCAAGATCTCCTATACTGGGAGATCTAACAAGGGAGAACCGAAGGTAGACCGTCACGTTTCAGGCAAAGAGGCTCTCGCGGCGCAACTCTCTTCCGTCAAGAACACAGGACGGGTCCTCGACGTCAGTAAGATCACGGAAACCTTACGGGGGGTCCATGAGATCAACCGACCTGGAAGATCGGGACGAGGCCTGGTTAAACTGGGCCTACCCGAACTGGACATCGTTAGTAACAACTACGAGGCCTACTTACGGGCTGTGACAGGTCTCTTCGGACCCCACTGGTTGGACGAACATACGGCCGAACTGAACGATCTCCGCCTGGCTTTCTCCGAACTGGCGACAGCAGCCCCTGTCCCCGTCATCGACCTCCCGGTCGAACAGGAGAGACCAGTCGTTGTCCCGACCCGACAGGCCAAGATGGTCAGTAAGATGTCCCGACCAACTGAAGACGTAGAGGACCTGAAAGGTAAGAAGACGAAAGGGAAAGGAGGAAAGAGGAGCGGGGTCGGAAACCATTCGACGGAAGTCCCTGCGGCTGGAGATATCTTCTCTGTTCGAAAGTAACTGAACTTATGAAAGACTTCATAAGTTTCACAAGAAAATTATCTACCTTTCATCTTGGTTAGAAAGGTAGGTTCTATAGAAAAATTTTAGACTTTAAAAAGATTAGGAGAAATGGGATCACCTAAAGTCAGACCGATCACTGTCGATAAGACGACCTACCTGACGCGAAATCTAATCTTAAACGTCTTAAAACACCATGAATTTGATCCGGTAACGGAGAAGTTTATCCTTGATGCCATCTGTCAGATCCTGGTTCCCCGGTTCGGGAAGAAGGTCCGGGGGCTCCCCTTTTATGACATGTTAGCCTACATCCTCCTCCTCCTCGACGTCCGTTACATCTGTCGGTTTGCTCAGACGTTCCACGTTATGGTCGATACCGCAGGGAGAGATCGGAAGAAACGAGACTTAAATCGACTGATCCGTCAAGTGTCGGAAGTTACGTCTTTCCCAGAACTCTTTGAAAATCCTTTACTTCTACCGGAAGAAGCGACCCGATTCCAGACGATCTTCTTCCGACGGTTCAACAGTCTCAAGATCTCTCTCCACAACCTGTTTGAGACGGACCACCTCGTCTTGACCGGAGTGGCGTCGGACGGGATCAGTCGAACGTTTGCTGAATGTTACCGGGACGTCTGTCAGGTCGAAACGAAAGACATCTTGGATCTACAGATCTTACGCCAGGAAGACATCTACGATCACGTCTACTTCTTAGATCGGGCGAAAGAGATGTTGCTTCCTCGGGTCTGTTTCTATGAGATTAGGAAGTTGATTCCGGATCTGAAGCGAAACTGGAACCGTTACCTCGGATGTCCCTTCAGTCCCGCCGTCTATCGGAACTTAACAACCCGATTTGCTACAGAACTGAAGATGAACGAGTGGTTCAACCAGTCGACGGACGCTTAAGTGACGTCCATAAAAAAATCAGTGTAGATAACCTAGAAGCCAAGATGAACGAGTATAAATGGACGTACCCTCTGACGCAACCAGATCTTTTCGAGGTAAAAAATCCCGTCTTCTAGGGGTTGGGGCCCCTCAAGGGGTTGGGGCCTTAGGGGTTGGGGCCCCTCAAGAGGTTGAAGCGCCTACCGATGGTGGTAAACGTCAAAATCCGGCCAAAAAATCCGGTAAACAAACCATCCCCAAGAAAGTCTCTCCCTTTGTGGAAGAGGAAGAGAAGAAGAGTAGACCGGGAGAAGAGAGTTCGAGTAAAAAGAAGAAGAAAGAAGACGTCACAAGATCTTCCGATAGTAACAAGGGGTCCCATAAAGCTGTCCCTGTTAAAGAGAATGCCAATCCATTAAAGACAGGGCATAAGAAGAAACCTGTTCCCATCCCCGACGGTAACCGGGTATCAGTTCGAGAAACGGTCTTACCCACCGCCAGTACGGGGATAGAAGTCAGGAGGAACCGGTCTGGTCTCCCTGTAGAAACGGATATCCTGACAGAGATCCGAGATACGTACAACGACGACTACAACATCCTGTACGTCGATGATATCATAAGAAAGAAACTGAAATATGAAGCGACGAAAGAACCCGCCATAATTAAAGCCAAGATCGAAGGGTTAGAGAAGGCGATCGCTGAACCCCAGTATGTCATTCAACGGTTACAGATGACGGAACAGATCGACCGGTTAAAAGTTCAGTTGGGTCGATTGATTGAAAATAAGGTCCTGGAAGATTATATTAGGGAATCTTCCCCCTACATTTCAGCCTATAAACAGCTGAAACCCCTGGTCAAGAAGATCGTCTTTGGAAAGACGATCGAGGAGACACAGACAGAGACGTGGCCAGAAACCCTTCGTCGTCTCAGTATTATCGATAAGTACCTTAATATCGCTAAAAATTATATTAAAATCGATGTTTTCCGGTCTGTCCCCGTTACCCCCGACGTCTGTCTCTTCTGTGGGGAGTCGATAGACCGGATGGGAAACAGTGACGATGGCGTCATTCGGTGTCTAAACTGTCTAACAGAACACAGTTCTATGATCTTGACCAAGACGACGAAGGACAACGGGCGGATTACAGCCGCCCCGAGTATGAGTGACGATTCGATCGAGAACTTCCTCCGGGCTTTCAACCGGTATATGGGTCTCCAAGATAAACCCCCCGAAGAGTTGTACACCATGTTGGACGCCTACTTTAAGAGTTGTGGCCGACCGACCGGGGCAGACATCAGGCAGTTACCCTTAAATCGCCGGGGCCGCCGGGGGGATACGAACCACAAGATGTTGATCAACGCCCTGAGTCAGATCGGTCGGACAGAGTACTACGAGGACATCAACCTAATCGGCCACATCTACTGGGGCTGGCTCTTGCCAGACGTGATGCACTTACGGGAGACGATCATCGAAGATTACAACGAAACTCAGAAGATCTTCCACCAGATTCCCTTGAAGGAACGGGGGCGAGAATCGTCTCTAGCTACGCAGTATCGCCTCTTCCGCCACCTTCAACTCTGTGGCTACGACTGTAAGATCGAAGAGTTTAAGATCGCTGAGAACGCCACATCCCTCCGCTTGCACCACCAGATCTGGAAGAAGATCTGTGATCAGGCCAAAAATCCAAGGTACCGGTACATCGAGTAAGAACATCTTTTACAATCTAAATAGGTTGTAAAGCTTAAAGTAGACGGTCGGGTAGGTGAAATGGGCGAATACCTCCTCTTTTTCCTCCTTCTCCTCCTCGTCTTTGCTTACCTCTTTTCCCTTTATCTCCTAACATCCTGATCAGATCCTTTCGGACGGCGACATCAAGATGGTGACAAAGTCCCGGTTTTGCAGCATATCTGTCAAGATCTTGATGAAATCGGAGAGTCGATACCCGTAGTCGTCGCACATGGCCATGGCCCGCTCTAAATTGAAGTAGTCACTCTTCAAGTTGAAATTGGACGCCAGGATGAAGAGGAGAACGATACAACAGAGTTTGTAGTCTTTAGGATTAATGTTATTACTCTCGATGTAGTAGATCAGGGCGTTGTAGCCTTTGATACCCCGTCCGACCTTCCGTTTGACCGTATGTTTCTTGACCAGGTTGTAGATCATCTTGGAGTCTTCTCGGCTGATCCGGACGCCCGAATACGTCTCCTCGTACTTGATGATGTTGAGAGGGGGTTTCTCATTAAAGAGGGCCAAGAGGGTCTGACGGGCCGTCATCCGCTTGTCGTGGTCCCTGTTCAATAAGGAGAATAAGATCTTCTGGTACAGGGGAATCTGGATGTTCCCCTCGATCGCTGTCTTGAACTGATCGTAGTTCTTGATCTGTTTCCGGATCTTCAGATCCCCCATGAACTCCAAGAAGATGATACCGAAGGAGAACATATCGTGGGCTGGTGAGTGACTGACGACCGGATCCCGGTAGGCTGGAGCCGTCCGGTTGGTCTTACTGTGTTTACTGATGGAAACGAAACCACAGTCGCCCAAGACGGCGGTTAAGGGGAGGTGGTTGACGAGGATATTTCCGGGTTTCAAGTCTCCGTGGGTGAGACCCCGGTCGTGGAGCTCAACAAGGCCTCGGAGGACATCTCGTAAGAGGGTCAAGATCTCCTGGTTGTTGACCGATCCGGCATCCTTCTTCTTGTTGAACCAGTCCCGTAAACTACAGTTATACAACTGCATCTTGATCTCTGGGGCCGTCACATCAGAGAAATCGACGCTGATCGGATGAACGACGTACTTACAGTCTTTCAGATACTGGAGAGCCGTATACTCTTGGACAGCGTGAGACAGTTTTTTTAGCTTCTTTATGGCCATACCATCCCGAAATTCGACAGAACCGTACGCACCTTTGCCGATAAACATATTTAAATGACAAGATTAATCTTGGCTGAACAACTCAGAAAGGAAAAAAAAAAGATTCTCTTCTTCTAAGAGAAAGCCATAACCCTCCTAGAAAGGCCTAAATTCCTTAGAGGCGTTATGCCAGGAGTTTTTTCCTTACCTGGCTCCCTTTCTTTACGTCAGGATGTTCCCTCTCCGCTGTCCAGTAGATGACAAACCCCATGTAGATCAGTAAGACGATAATGATAAAGATCCAGTTGATTTCTCGGTCTTTCAAGACCTTAAACCGCTCAAAGATCAGTTCATTGTATAAGGTCCGGTTAGCAAACGTGACGACGATCGGACCACCTGAAGTAACGGCGATCCCTTTATCGGGAGGAAAAGGGATGACTTTTCCTTTCAACGTATATTCGTAGAGACAGACGGGGGGATCGAAAGGGAAATGCGGGATAATCTTCCGGATGCCGCGGATAAAGTCGGTCGGATGCCGGAAGGCGGATAAGAAAGATAAGACGAGGAAGCGATCTCCGGAGATGGCTCCGATGACGTTCCGCTTCCTCCGATCGGCTGTAATCCGAAGATCGAGAGGGACCGAGGACGTATTGACGTAGGTCGGTTGATACTCGATAATCAGGACTTTCTGGGTTATGGAGCGTTTGACAAGAGGGATAACTTGCCGGATTTTGGCATAGATGTTATCTGTTTTGATCTTTATTGGGAAGACTTCGTACCCCAAGTCTCGACAGTGGATCAGGTGGTTCTGAAAGTTATCCTCGTACAGATAGTCGGTCTTTGCTGTGGGAACCTGATATAAGATGATCAGACTGGTCATCTTTCTTGTTTATTAGACGTCGGATAAGTTTCCTAGCTCCATATCGTGGAAGGAAACTTCGATTTATGACTTACCTTATAAATGATGCGTGGCTTAACCCTGGAGGAAGAAAAGCTCCTCAACAATACAGACCTGGTCACGGCCGCTCGGATCGGACCCGGCTACTGGTCCCTCCTCCATACGGAGAGTTGGCGGGCCGATACGAAGAAGAAGCAGCTGACGTTCTGTCGGTTCTTACGCAATCTGAGTGAAACGTTCCCCTGTCCTGTCTGTGCGGACCATTTTCGTCGCTACTTGGAGGTGAATCCCCCCGAAACTTACGTCGGTCTCCGCTTCTGTCTCTACGGGACTTTAAAGCCGATCGGCCTCTTCATCTACGTTTGGGAGTTCCATAACAGTGTAAACAGACGGTTGAAGAAACCCCAGGTCGATCTGGAAACAGCCTGTTACTGGTACAACCCGGAGAGCTTTACATAAAAATTCCCAAAACAACTTCTACTGGGAAAGGAAATGGTGTCCGTACGGTCTGTCAGTCTGATCTGCCTTGGTCTCCTCGTCGCTACGTATCTCGTCTTCATCTGGTTGACTTCCCATCCAGAAACGGTTGGTATGTTCTTAAACAGTCTCCTTATGGTCTTGAGTCAACGGCCGTCGGACCGACCGGCTATAATCCCCTCGGATCAGATCGGGGCGTACTTTCCGTCTTTCCGTAAATTAGAAGGCAAAACAAAAGAAATCAGGAAAGAAATTATTAAAATCTTACGGACTAGAGTAAGAACCGGAAAAGGCAGGGAAAACTATTTAGATAAGGTTAAAGACTACCCGGGTGTACCCCAGACCTTTACGGAGAACTGGACCCTCCTCCCGGTGAAGATCTTCGATCGGTACACAGAATATGCCACTCCCTTCTTTAAGACCCTCTGTACCGACCATCCGGAGATCGTCTCTCTGGCCATCTCCATCATGGACGGGGGGAAAGAGATCCCGCCCCACAGTAGTCCGTTCGAGCCCGTTCTCCGCTTTACCTTACCCGTGTTAGTTCCTAAAACCCCTTCTAATGCCTGTTATCTGAAGGTTTTCCGGAATGAAACCGACGTCGAGACCCTCGTCTTACAAGAGGGGAAAGGTGTCCTATTCGATGAGAATAAAGTCCATAGTGCGGTTAATCGGGCTTTAAAGCCTCGGATCGCCCTGCTGATCGATATCGCTCGACCTTACGGTCGATTAGCTTCCCTGGTCCAACAGGGTCTCTTCAAACTCATGCCCCTCGTCACTTAAAAAAGTATGAACCTTCATACTTTTCCGTTTTAAAGGTAGGAAACCCTCTTTAAAAAGAAATCGGCGGCCAATTTACCCTTGTCACCATGAAAAAACAGGGGAAGAAACCGATTGTTGAAACGACCTACGTCAACTGGTCCCCTCGGGAACACGTCTACAACCGACCCAACGTCTACGTCGGCTCGGATGAGAAAGTCCTTCGGGAGGAAGTTCTGATTGAATTCCTCCACTTGACGAAACAAGGGCGGCGTCAGCCTGACCTAGAAAGGTCGAAGGAAGAAGGGATAGCTGACGTTAAAGCCGTGACGACAGAGGTCGACCTCCCGCCGGCTGTTCAACGGATCTTCCTGGAGATCCTGTCGAACGCTTACGACAACGTGGGTCGGTCTCGTCGAGTCGGCGTTGATCCTGGCTCGATCCTCATCGACATGGATGAAACGACCGTTAAAATCAAGAACTACGGCTTGAGCATCCCTATCAAGATCCATGAACCGTCCGGCTTGTACAACCCCGAACTGATCTTCGGAACCATGTTCACCAGTTCCAACTACGGCGTCGACCTCCAGGACGCCGGTGTCAATGGGGTGGGGGCCAAGGCGACCAATATTTTTAGTTTAGAATTTACCGTTATCTGTTATGATCCGGCTAATAAAGTCCGGTATGAACAGACGTGGCGGAAGAATATGGAACAGGTCGATCCACCGACAATCGATTTCTATGACGGCTCGGAAAGCTCGACAGAGATCCGTTACCAGACTGATTTTCCCCGCTTTCACCTGGAAAAGTACCCTGACACCGCCTTTGGTCTCTTCGCGCGGCATGCTGCCGACACGTCTTTTACGGCCCGCGTCCCCGTTCAGTTCAACGATCACCGATTCGAATATACGGAGATCAAAGACTACGCCAGTCTCTTCTTCAAACCGGAAGAGATCGCCACCAGCCTCGTCTACTACCGTCCCTTCGATCTGGAGATCGACGGAACGAAAGAAGAGATCCGCGAGTTTAAGACCCGATCAAAACAGGAGAAGAAAGCCTTCTATGCTAAGAATTCTACCAAGAAACAGGAACTTATCCCTGTCGTCCAACTCTTGGCCTTGGATACGCCGGATGACGGACGGCAGATTTCGTTCGTCAACTGTATGACGACCCCAGACGGAGGGATCCACGTGGACACGGCGTATAAAGCTGTAGCAGGCCCGATCGTCGAGTCGGTCAACGAATCCGTCATCCGGAGCTTGATCAAGGAAGGCAAGGTGAACAAGAAGGAGCAGCGGGCCTTTACCGTCGACATCCGAGACGTTAAGGCCCATATGAGCCTCTTACTCAGTGTCACCCTGGTCAATCCGAAACTGGTCCCCCAGACAAAAACGAAGCTGGAGAGCCCCACTCCCGTCATCCAGATCCCCGACTCCCTCCAGCAGGTGACGAAAGGCTGGTGGTTACGGGATCGGTTGCTCCGAGCGCTCGATTCCAAACACGCTTCTGTCCTGGCCAAATCGGATGGAAAGAACTTCAAGACTCGACCAGATTTAAAGAAGGGAACGGACGCCAACTTCGCCAACAGTCGCGACGTGGCCAAACGCCACCAGTGTGTCCTCTACATCACGGAGGGACAGTCGGCCATGAAGTACGCCGAAACGATGTTAACGCTGGTCAAAGGGGGTCGAGACTACGTCGGTACGTTAGAAATGAAGGGGAAGAGTATGAATGTGATGAACCTCCATCTGACGAGTAAGATCGATCTGAGTAAGATCGAAAAGAATCGAGAGATCTGTGAAATCAAGGCCATGTTGGGGTTACGAGAGGGGGTCGACTATACGGATGAAGCCAACTTTGCCACCCTCCGGTACGGGTCTATCATGATTATGGCCGACTCGGATGTTGACGGAAAACACATCATTGGCCTGATTTTGAACTACTTCTTCTGTCGCTTCCCCTCCCTTCTCCGCCTCGGCTACGTCTTCTACTGGCGGACACCCATTATCCGGGTAAAGAAAGGGGATATCTCAAAGAAATTCTACACGCCGGACGCTTACGACGCCTGGGCGGAACAGACCGAGGACGTCAAAACCTGGGTCCACCAGTACTACAAAGGTCTAGGTACCAGTACCAGTGAGGATGTCAATGAAGATTACCGGGCCTGGAAGGTTGTCCAGTGTTTCTACGACGACCTGACACCCGACGCCATGCACCTGGCCTTCGATGAGACGTTGGCCGATCGGCGGAAAGTCTGGATCAGCCAGTGGACCCGATCCCTTAACGTGGAAGATCTGGACCTCCAACCGATCAGCGAATTTATCAATAAAGAGTTTATCCTCTTTTCTCGGGCGGATCTGGAACGGAGTATCCCCGGCTTGATGGACGGGTTCAAGGAGTCCCACCGGAAGATCATGCACGGGGCTCACATCAAGTGGACGATCACGAAAGGGAAGACCGACTACCCCAAAGTCAAGATTTCGACCTTGAATGCTTTCGTTATGGAGAAGACCGGCTACCAGCATGGGGACAACATCCTCCCTAAAGTCATCGCGGCCATGGCTCAAGTCTACACAGGGGGTTACAACATCAACTGGTTTGAACCGGAAGGGCGCCTCGGTTCCCGTTTCAATGGCGGTAAGGCGGCAGCCCCCCGGTACATCTATACCCGACCTGGCAAGCTCCTCCCTTACATCTTACGGAAGGAGGATGAAGCCCTGTTGGACTACGTTGTCGATGAAGGGGAAACATTAGAACCGAAGACATACTATCCGATCATTCCTATGATCTTAATTAACGGTTCGCAAGGGATCGGGACGGGGCACAGCACCCGAATCCCCTGCCACAACCCGTTAGACGTCATCGCTTGGCTGAAAGGGAAGTTATCAGGGATCCCCAATCGGGACCTCCCAGAGATCCGACCCTGGTTCCGAGGTTACCGGGGCAACATCTACGTAGAGAAGCGGACGCGGAACCGACGCACCGTCCGCCTGGTGACAGACCAGGGGACTCAGGCAGTCTCGGCTCGCTTAGCCGATCAGTTGCAGGCCGATACCGGCTCAGAAGAAGCAACCGATCTGGGTATAAGGTTGTCGGAGGAAGCCCCACTCGATCTAACCGAAGACGCAACGGTTAGAGAGACAGAGGATCCGTATCAGCGAAATCCAGATCGGAAACTGATGTCGATCGTTACGGAGGGGGAGTTCTACCTCAAACCGGACCGGACCGTCGTCGTTACGGAACTCCCGATCAATATTATTCCTAAAAAATACGGCAAATGGATCGATTTCCTCCTTTCCAAAGGCATTATTACAGATCGTCACTGCAACTCTATGGAAGAACAGGTCTACTTTGAACTCAAAGGGTTCAAGAATCCGAGTATGAAGACCCTCCAGTTGCGACGTCGGATCGGCATGACCAACATGGTCGTCCTCGACCTGATCCCAGATCCGAAGGATCCGAGTCGAGAGATCCTGAAACCGGTCTGTTTCGATACCCCCGAAGAGATCGCCCAAGCCTTCTTTGAACGGCGGTTACCGATCTACGAGGAGAGGAAACGGTTACTCTTACAGAGGATCGCCGACAAAGTTAAGATTCTAGATCAGAAACGGACCGTCATCGACGCCTACTTACGAGGGGAGTTGGAGATCGGCGGCGTCACAGACGTCTATCTCCAGGAGAAGATGGCCTCTCTGAATATTCCTATAAGTATCTACGACAGCCTGACTGTCCGGAACTACAGTCTGGCTGGAATCGAAAAGTTAGACACCAAGATCAGAGGCTTACGGGCCGACTTCACCCAGATCAGTCAGATCGAAGCAGAACAGATGTGGTTGGCCGACCTGGAAGAGTTGGAAACCGTCTATCGAAAGGTCTATCCGGATGCAGAGAATACCGAAGGAAAGACAAGGAAGAAGAAAAAGTAGGCTTCTCCTCGATTAACTGATCTGTTCCATCTCGATTAACAGGGAGTAAGATGCAGGCAGAGATCAGTCTTATTCTGGATTTCCTGCCTGCCAGCGGTCGCGTCGACCTGGTAGGTCTTAAGGTGACCGACGACGACCTGACTAGTATCATCAACCTTTTGGTACGACGGAGATACAACGTCAGAACTCTCAACCTGTCTCACAACCAGATTACACGTCTGCCTGAAGATCTCTTCCTCTTAACGGGGTTACGGAAACTGATCCTCAAAGACAACCTGATCAGGGACCTCCCGGATCAGATCAGTCGCCTGACCAACCTTGAGATCCTGTCTTTAGAAGATAACCTCTTGATAGACTTACCCGAATCGATCGGAAATCTTTCTAGATTAAGTGGCTTAAACCTTCAGAACAACCGGTTACAACGGCTGCCGACAGCCATCGGGGACCTGAGAACCCTGGTTGCGCTGAATTTATCAGGTAACTGTCTGCTCAGTCTACCCGCTACAGTGGTAGATTTAGATATACCAACGTTATACCTGTATCTTTCCGGTAACCCCGACCTCCTAACGGTCCCGGCCGCCTTAGAAGGCTGCGAAAGCCTGAGGTGGCCCGACCGGCCACCTCCGTTCCGATGACGGTTTGCCTATTAAAATTATCTAGCAGATAATTTTACCTAATATTTCTTACGAGGAAAGTTTGGCCTTCAAGCGATCGATGATCCCAGGTTGTTGATTGTCGCACTTCCGGTGACATTCGGCAACTTTGGCCGCGTTCATGCTACCGTTCTGAGGCATAGGCGCCCGGTTCAACAGAGGTTTACTAATCGGGACGATCGTGCCGTTGGCATCGACGTAGGCTTCGAACTGGTCTCCCGGTTTCATGTTCATGAGGCTAGGGGGGCCCAGATTCCCGTGGCCACTGTACGGATCAAGACTATTAATGGAGGTTTTTGGACTCTGCCCTAAAGGACTTTGACTGTTGAAACCGAGTTGCGTACTCGGGCGAGAAAAGAGGGCCTGTTTCATATTTTCATCCATATCTACGCCAGGGAACATCTTGTTCTTCATGACCCGTTTACTGTTCAGTTCTTCACACATCCGAACCTGGACCAACTTCTTGTTGTGACGACGGATGACGATAGCCAGGAGGAAGCCTCCCAAGATCCCCAAGACGCAGCCGATCGTAAAGACCCAGTAGACCCAGACGGCCTGATCTTCCTCACTCGCCTGAACGACCAGGGCGTAGATGACGGCAATCATGGTCAAAAGGAGACCCAAGAGGATAAGGACGACACCGACGATCCCTGTGTTGGAAGTAAATCCGTACCGCTTCATCTTTTAGTATGAAAACATAATTCCTGCTGAAATCCCTTCTAAAAGAACTGGTCTCTAAAAAAAGAGCGGGCTTTTCATCTCTTTAGATGAAAAGTACTTTTGGTTTATTTTTGTCTATCTTCTGTCGTCTACTTCTTGGCGGCTGCCTTCTTTCCGACGGCTTTCTTCTTTGGTGTTGTCTTGGCTGGACTGGGGTTCTCGGCTGCCCCAGCTTTGGCTGCCTTTCTCATGTTGCTCTGTTCCATCCGCTTATCCGACTTCTCCTTCTCGATCCGGGCTCTCGCTTTGCCTTCCTTCGAATCGGCGATCAAGCGGAGCATGGTCAGATAATCGTTAGCACTGGTGGTGTTGTTATGTTGAGCAAAGAAGTTTTCGACGTCAGGCGCGTAGACAGCCTTAACCTCTAAACCGGCAAAGACGATAGCCGAACTCATAACGTTGAAGATGTTGTCGAACTCTGCCTGGTTGATCTGAGGATCCATGAGTTGTCCGGTCTTCTTATCTACGTACTGGTTGTCCTGACTCTTGTACTTTTCGACCTTCTCAACGTAGGAGGCCCACATAACGGCGTGGGTCTCCGCTCGGGCAAAACTCTTAGCTATGACGACATAACCTTGAGTTTCCAGACGTTTAACGAACGATTTGACTTTTGTTGGGGCTTTGGGCATGACGATATTTCCTTTCTTAGGACTGGTTCTAGGTTCTTTTGTCGTATCTTTCTTGCTTGCTCTGGGCTTGGTTGTCTTGGCTTTTGTTACCTTAGCCGACTTGATAGGCGCAGGGGATCTAGAACGGGATTTAGATTTAGTCTTGGATTTAGACTTCGATTTCTTTACGGGAGATTTCGATCGGGAAGCCGATTTTCGGCTCACAATCTTAGGGGGTTCTTCGGGCATCTTCTCTTCTGGGGTGGGAGTTCTACTTGGGGATGCAAGTTTTGCACGTCCAGTTGCAACACGTCTTCCGGCCATTTTTACGTACATTCCCTATTATTTAAGGCCTCTGTAAATAAGCTTATATCCCCAGTAAACGTTGAAAATACGGGTCCTTCAACCCTTCCAAAAATCTGATTCGGCAGAAGAAACCTTAAAAAAATCTCCATCTCCTGTTGATCGCCCCGTCTCGAAAACGGAGCGTTCGGTCGGATCTAGATAAGAAAGAGGACTTAAATCTTTCCCTTACGTGAAGGAAATCATGCTCGAATTTATCCTTTATCTGACCATCTCCTATTTATACCTGGCCTTCTTCTTCCTGATCTTCACGTTAGACTTACCTAACGAAGTAAGACAGACGGTCGATTTCTACTTTTCCCTTATCATCCTCCTCAACTTCCTCCTCTTCTTAGCCGTCTACTTCCGGCAGTATCTCCTCAGTTTCTTCACCCTCGGCTTCCTCTTCTTCTTTACGGGCCTCCTCTACTCTGTCTTACCCGAGCTGAACCGATTATCCAACGTTATCTTCATCTTTCTCCTCCTCTGGTTTACCTTTCTGGGCGTCCGAACGTATCAGAAGATGACGGCTGCCGGGGCAGATCCGATTAAAAAGGTAGGTTAGACGGAAAACTGATCGGATCTACTCCTGTTATCTCGTTTGAAAGATGGGTCAACTCGAACTGAAAATCGGCATGGAAGATCCAAATCTGATGATGCTCTGTACCGAGCTTAATCAACTCCCCGATAAGTTGGAACACCTCTCCCTCAGATCGAAACAGGTAAGATCGACCCATCTCCAGTTTCTCGACTGGTACATCGAGCAGAGGAACTGGAAAATAAAGATGTTAGACGTTAGTTTTAACAAGATTACCGAAGTTCCAGATCTGGAGTTCCAATCGACCTTACTCTTCTTTGATTTAAGTTGGAACCGGATCTGTCAGATCGCTAACTTTACTTCCCTTCTGAATCTGGAGGTCTTGACGTTAAAAGGGAACCGGTTACAAACAGTTCCTGACTTTACAGGCTTACCCAATCTGGCGTTTCTCGATCTATCCGGAAACAGGTTGACTGAGCTGCCGAACTTTTCCGGTCTGGGAAACCTGAAACTGATCGACCTGAAAGACAACCACCTGGAAGTGATCCCAGACTTTTCTCGTCTTCCCAACCTACAGAAACTGACCGTAGCCTCTAATCGGTTACGAACCGTCCCTGTCTTCTCTGGTCTCGTCTCCCTCAAGTTCCTCGATCTGAGTGACAATCCCTTGGTCAAGATCCCCGACTTTGATCTACCAGAACTGCTCGTTCTTGAGGTAAGTAGTGCAAAATTAACGGAAGTCCCGGACTTCTGTCGGATCCTCCAGTTGAAAGACTTGAGGCTGATGGGTAACCAGTTGACCTACATTCCAAGTTTTAGGGCCTTAAAAGACCTGAAAAAGGTTGATCTCCGGTTTAATCCTCTACCCGAAGAAGTCTGCATCTTCTACATCGACTTCCAGAATAAGACGGCCTGTTCCTGTGCCGACTGTCTCTCCGTCCTCCAGAGAGATCTTACCTTGGTTTAAAACTTCAGATATTAATTGATGTCTGAAGAAAATATCTTCAAGAAGATTGGACGTTCATCTTTTATAAGGCATATTTAATTGACAGAGCGACTCTTAAAAAGGACCCTCTTCTCATCTATCGAAATAGAAAAAATCAGGAAAATAACTGATTTTTATTGGAAAATCAGGAAAATAACTGATTTT
>Ga0116230_10000732_pt1 | contig 29427 bp, 20 predicted proteins | sample S1TSphfallax_3_FD_88678 | JGI IMG/M metagenome (GOLD analysis project Ga0116230, IMG submission 88678) | Host-associated microbial communities from peat moss isolated from Minnesota, USA - S1T2_Fd - Sphagnum fallax MG | ecosystem: Host-associated > Plants > Peat moss > Unclassified | place... | reverse complement strand
GTCCGAGCCGTAGACCGGCGCGCCGCCGATGCCGATGACTTCGATCCGGTCGATCAGCCCCGTCGGGATCACGTTCAAGTCGACTTGCTCACCGCCATTGCCGGTGGCGCCGAAGATGCTCGGAGAATTCGCACCGACGAATCGGCGCCCGTCGACCAAGGTCAGCGTACGCTGGGAACCGAGGCCATAGAGATTCGCGAAGGATTGTCCGACACCGAAGCCCGATTGATTGCCAACCAAGCTGTTGTCGGGCTCGCCGAATTGAGGCAGCTCGTTCAGGGCGTCGATGACGTTCGTGTACGCACGCTTGTCGATGAAGTCGCCCGTCACCACCGTGGTCGGCGACAACCGTTCCAGATCGGGTCGAGCGATGCGCGAGCCGGTCACGACGATTTCCTTCAAGTCGTCGTCGTCGGCCGGCTTGGCCGGTTTCGGAACGTTTTGTTCCTCGGCGTGAGCGGGTAAGCTCGTGCCAGACGCGGCGAGGGCCAAGATCGCAGCAAGTACCGAAGACAGACGCGAGCGCTCGCGAAGTTTGTTCATTTGCTATCCCTGATCCGCGCATTTCCGGCGGGAAATCCGACCGGCATCCCAACGCTGTTTGTCCGTCGAAAGTAATACACAACTTTCCAATCCGCAATATGCCCTCATCCTCTGCTTGGTCTACGCTTAGGGCATTTTATTATCGTGTCATCAGCGCCGGTTATGCATGCTCGAGCGTAGCGGCGAGAGCCGCTGGCTGCGGATTGGAATTTCGAACGCCCGTGCTAGCCAAGGCAGCCCACGCCCGTACTAGCCAATGCTGCACACCGTATTGCGGCGCGTAACCGGCCCTCAATTGAGCCCAAGCTTAGGCACCGCGACGTCGGCGCGAGCTACAAGCTCGGGAAATGAGCGGTCCTGCGGTTACCCGGGCGCATCGACAGGCGCGCCCGCGGGCGGCTCGCGCAGGATCCAGCCATTGCCGTCCGGGTCGTTGAACATCGCGTAGCGTCCCCAGGGTTCCTGGCCGATCGGGGACATCGGTACCCCGCGGGAACTCAAGGCGGCGTGTTCGGCCTCGATGTCGGTCACATTGAGCATGACGCCCTGAAGACTGCCCGGGGGCATGGCCTCGTACCAGGTCACGAGCGCAATCGTCGTGGAGCAGCCCGGCGGGCTGAGCTGGATCCAGCGGCTCTCCGGGCCCATGGGCTCGTCCCGCAGCAATTCGAAGCCCACAATATCGCGGTAGAAATTCTTCGCGCCCTCCTGATTGGAGACCGGCACGGAAATGATCTCGAACGACTCGATCGCCATGGACCTTGCCCCCAAGTTGCTGTGGATGATCGTCGGTGCCGATGCTGCTCGAAGCGGGGGGTGTTGCGCAAGCCTGGGGCGGCGGCGCACCCCGCAAGCTATTGCTCGTAGTCGAAATTCTGCGGCTTCGGCTTGCGCGCGGAGCCGAAGGAATAGACGAAACCCAGGTAGACGACGCGCCCGTAGGTGAAACGGGAATACTCCTGGCTGAACGTCGGAGTCACGGCGACTCGTTCAAACCGCTGACCGTTGAAAAGGTTCGACACCGTGAGCACCCCGGTCCAGTCCCGCGGCAACTTACGCCGATAGCCCAGATTCACGATGTCGATGGCGTTCACGTCGCCTTGCGGCGTCAGAATCTTGTCGGTACGCGTCGCACTCAGCTGCAGCGAGTCAAAGACCGTGGGTCGATAGTCGAACTTCAGCTTCGCGTTGACGCCCTTGGTTGATTGCAAGCCGTTCGCGCCGAGGGCCGTGGCGTCGATCTGGCTGTAGAACGGATTGGCGCTGGCGCTCACGCCGAGCTTCGGGAAGAGGTGCCCGTTCGCCGTGAGCTCGAGGCCGGCGGAGTCCTGGTGCGGCAGATTGGTCTTGGTAGTCAGCGTGAGACCCCCGGGCAGGGGTTCGGTGATGGTCGTGACGCTGTCGGTGTAATGACGGAAGTATCCGGTCGCGTCGAAGGAGAGTCCCGTGCGTTCATAGCCGTAAGCGACCTCGTAAGACTGCGTGAACTGCGGCTTGAGATCGGCGTTGCCCCCGACCAGGTTCGGGGTGTATTCGTGATCGACGTAGGGATTCAGGTCCGCGGTATCCGGCCGCGTGACGCGGCGACTGGCCGCGAACGACAAGGTCGATCGATCCGTGAGGCTGCGATCGACGTGCACACTCGGATAGAGCCGCAAATACCGATCCTGCGACGAGGGGTCGCCCAGGAGTTGGCGGGTCTCGGTGCGCGCGAGTTCCCCGCGCAGACCGCCCAGCCAGTTCCAGGCGCCCGCACTGGCCTGGTAGCTCGTATAAACGGCATGGATCGGCTGGCGGACCTGGAAGTCGTCGCTGAGATTCGGGTCGGGCAGCTGGGCGCCGGTCCCCGGCTCGACGTCGTTGCCGCCGGCCCCGTAGGTGTAGGCGTCGAGTTCGTACGCATAGCCCAGTTTGAGGGTTTTGGTCTTGCCCAGGGGCAGCACGTAGTCCGCGTTGAACTCGGTGGTCGCCTCGTCCTCGCGAAAATTCAGGTTGTCATGGAAGTCGGGCGCCGGCGGCAGGAGGGGGAAGTTGGTGTAGTCGTAATGTTCGTCGTTGTGCGACGAGGAGTGATGCAGCGAGAACTTCAGCAGTTCCCCGGCCGTCGACAGCTTTTGCTCGAATCCGAGTCGCTCGTCGGCGTCGACCTCGCGGTCGTGCCCGGCACTGAGCCGCTCCGCGGAACCGTTCACGACGCCGGAGGGCAGGGTACTGCCGTCGAGTTCGGTATAGCGGCGCGGACCGCCGCGACCCTTGCCGTTCAAATCGACGCTCAGCGTCTGGCGGTCGCTCAGGGCAAGTTGCGCCGCAGCGCCGAGTGTCGGAACGTTGCGGCGGATGGTCTCGTCGATGGAACTCGTGCTGTTCACGAGTGGCCCACCCGGGGCGGCCGGCGCGATCAGATCGGAATCGGTCAGGCGATGCCTGAGGTCCTGTCGGTAACCGGCTGTCAGCGAGGCCGTCAGCGACTCGGAGCCATAGCTCGTGCTCGTGCCGACGACCGACCGGCCGCCGCTGCCGAGGCTGCCCTGGGCAGACCCGGCGAACCCTGGGGGCCGCTTCTTGCGCAGGATGACGTTGATCACCCCGGCCGCGCCGTCGGCTTTGAACTCCGCCGGTGGGTTGGTCATCACCTCGATGCGCTCGATCTCGGAAGCGGGGATCGACTGCAGATTCTCGCCGGCGGACGGCCCGGAGAACTGGGTCGAGGGGCGGCCATCGATCAGAATCAACACGTTCGGGTCGCCCCGCAAGGAGACTACGCCGTCCGCATCGACATCGACCGAGGGGATCACGCTCAGCACGTCGCTGAGCGAACCGAACGTCGCCTGCACGTCGGATTGCACGCTGTACACTTTGCGATCGATCAGCGTCTCGACGTCGAGTTTCTCGGCCGTGACCTCAATCGCTTCGAGCGACGCGCTCGGGCCCGGCGCGGCCGGACCGGCCGGGGACTGATCGTCTGCGCGCGCAGCCGCACCCGGATACCAGGCCGCGAGCGCGCACACGACGAGAAAACGGCGGTTCCAATCGCTCGCCAATCGGTCTCAGCGCCCGCGGCGCTGCTGTGTCGCTCGGATGGCCGCGGCCTGGGCGGGACGCCCGAGATCCTTGGCCGTGTAGACCGCTTGGCGGCGCGTGGCCAGGTCGATCGTGACGCTGTCGTCGGGGGTCTTCGCCGCGACGCCGTCGCTCGCCGGATGATACTCGATGCGCAGTTGCCGGGGATCGACGACGATGCGCAGATAGCCGTAGTTCGTATCGTCGTAATTCTCGAAGGTCACGGCATCGTCGTCGGCGCTTTTCGGCTGCAAGGTCTGGGGCGTCCGCAGCGCCTGGCCGCCGGTGGTCTGCAGTTTCTGTACGTTGTGGCCGCCGTTGCCGCAGATCAGATAGGGGATGTCCGTGCCGTCGGGGCGATGCCGGGTGTAGCGCTGGTAATTGTGCGCATGGCCCGAGAGGACCGCATGGGGCCAAACGCCTTGCGCCGCGCAAACGGCATCCATCTGTTTGCGCATCGCCACGCTCGAGGAATGCTGCCCGCCGATGGCGTAGGGCGGATGATGGTGCGCAAATAACAGCGCGCCGCGGTAGCCCTCCTCCTTGACCCGCTGCAGCGCGGCCGTCAGAAAGGCGATCTGCGTGTCGCCGATCGTGGGGTTCGCAATCACGCCCGGGTCTTCCAGCGTATTGCTGTACAACACGAGCATGCGCACGAAGGGCGCGTCGAAGGTGAAAAACACCCCGGGTTGGATTTGCGCGGTGCGTGAGAGACCGCCGGCTTCGGGCGTCACCTGAAACCCCTGCGCCGGATCGGCGCAGAAATTGCGCAGGTAGGCGGCGAGACTGGTCGCGTGGGCGAGCGGCGAGATCATGCCGTCGTGGTTCCCGGCGGCGGCGAGCACGGGTGCCGGATAGTTCCGGTACGGCTCGTAGAACTGATCGTAGTAGTACTCGGTCTCGCCGAAATTATAGACGACGTCGCCGAGCAGGAACGCGAACTGTGGCACCTCGGCCGCGCTCGCCTCCTCGAAGTCCCCGATCATCTTGTCCGTGACTTCGTTCTGCGTCGTCGGCCCGCGGGTGCTGCCGCAATCGCCCGTGGCATGGAACACGAGCTGGCCACGCGCCGTAATCGCCGCGGTCGCGCTGCTTTCCGTCCCGAACACCTGCGCCAGGGTCAGTTGCGGCTCGGTCGCGGTGCCGCGCGGCGGCGGAAACGGCAGCGCCTGGATCTTGTGTTCGGCGTTGAGGGTGTCGATCTCTTTGTAGGCCGCGGCATCGGAGGGATGCTTGACCTTGAAGACGGTGGGATCCGCCGTCGGCTCCGGCTGGGCAAACACGGGCTGGTCGAGTTGTCGCGCCGAGGCGCCTTCAGGCAACTTGCGGGCGCGCTTCAGCGTCGCCGGCCGCTCGATTTTCTTCGGCATGAGAGTGTTTCCTTGACCTGAGCATCGGACACGGGATGCCCGAGTCTACGGCAAGAATATGACAGGAGCTTCGGCGGCCCGGCGCAGCCGCCGGTTCCGGCGGCTCGACCGGGCGCCGTCACTGAATCCCGGAGGCGCGCATTTGCGCGTCGAGGCCGGCGACCAATTCTTGGTAGGCCGGAATCGAGCCGAGCGGAACGCTGTACAAGGGATCGCCGCCGATCTCGCCGGGCCAAAGTCCGGGCACGGCCGTGGAGAGTTCGACGAGCCGTTGCACGGCCTCCCGCTTGGCATCGGACCAGGCGAGGATGCGGGTGCTCATGATCAGGGCGTTCATCTGGTCTGAGACGTCCGGCGTGCTGCGGGTCTCGGCCAAGGCCGCCGCGGCCGTCCGGTTCGCCGCGCCGCCGTCGCCGAGGAAGAGCTGCGCATCGGCGCGCAGCAACTCGTGATACCAGTGGTTCCACTTCGTGGCCGGATTCCGCTCGAGGAACTCCAGGACTTGCCGGCCGTCTCGCTTGGCCGCCGCCCCGTCCCCCGAGAGCAGATCGCTCCAACCGCGCATGTCGGCAATCGGCGTGGCGCCGGCGCGTCGCAGCGGCCAGTCGATATAAGCGCAATTCCAGGTGGGCACGGTGATGCCATCGAGCAGTGCGCGCAGGTCGTCGAAGCGATGTTCCAACATGAGTTCCATGCCGGCGTCGAGGATATTGTCATCGACCTCCTCCTGCGTGCGCAGGGGCTTCTTGAGGATCTCCGCAAAGAACGCGCGTCGCGGCTCGGGCCTGCCGCCGCCGTAGAAGACCACGTTGGCCCGACCCAGTTGCCATGCGGCGGTATCCTGTCCGCGATCGATGCCGAAATCCGCGAGCCGCAGCGCCTCGCGAAACTGATGCATCGACATCAGCACGTAGAGCCACCGCCACTGAGCGAGTTGATTGCGCGGATCGAGATCCGCGAGCCGCCGACTGAGGGCGGCGGCTTCGGGGTAGCGGCCCATCGCGAACAGCAGGTCGTTCTTCCAATCGAGCAGGTCGGGATCGGCGAAGCCCTGTGCTTCGGCCTGCTCGAACAGGCTCGAGGACCTTGCGTAGTCGCGTTCGACGTACGCGAGCACGGCGGCATAGGCCTGCACGGTGGGACTCGTCGGCGCCAGACGCAGTGCCGCCTCGAGATCCCGATGCGCCTCCGGCAGCGCTTCATCGGGTGGAACGTAGTTGGTGTGAAACAACGAGGCGCGAATCTCCATGCGCACGAGATACGCGCGGACGAATTGGGGATCGCGCTCGATGGCTTGATCGAGGAGCGTGATCGCGGCGCGATTTTCCTCCAGCGTCTGTGCAGCGGCGGCGGCCGCTTTCGCCTTGAGATAACTATCGTAAGCCAGCGGATCGGTGCTCGACAGCGTGTCGCTGCCGGCGAATTTCAAGGAGAGCTGCGAGGCGACGGCGGCCGCGACCTCGGTCTCGAGCGCCATCGCGCTCACGAGCTTGCGGTCGTAGTCCTGTCCCCAGACGCGGTCGTCGTTGCGCGCATCGATGAGCTGCAGGCTCAAACGCACCTGGCTGCCTTCGCGCCGGACGGAGCCCTCGAGAACATAGGAACAGTGCAGATCCGCGGCGAGGGCCCGCATGGTCACGGCCTTGCCCTTGTACGTGGCCATGGTCGTGCGCGAAATCACGTCGAGGCCCGACGCATGATTGGCGAGGCTCGTGAGGATCTCCTCGTGGACGCCGTCGGTGAAGAAGGCGTTGTCGGGATCCGGGGACAGGTTCTCGAAGGGCAGCACGGCGATGCGCGGCCTGCGCGACAGCGGTTCGGGAGCGACCGGATCAGGAGCGACCGCATCAGGAACGGCCGCATCGGCGTGCGGGCTGACGGTGACCGCCGATCGCTCGGGCGATGGTGTGCGCGATCGATCGAGCAGCCACACGAGAAGGCCTGCGACCACGAGAGCCAGTGCGGCCCCCAGCAGGAACCGCGGACGGCGACCGAAGGGCCGGCTGACGGCCTGGCCACCGGCAGTGGAGGGCGCGGCACCCCGCTGCGGCGCCGACCCCGGATTGCGCACGGCAGCGACGACCCGGGGGATCAGTTGCTCCAGGGGTGCTCCATGGCCGTCGAGCCAATGATTGACGCTCAAGAAGTATTCCAATTCCGGAGGCAGCTCCGTGTCGTCCATGCGGACCGCCAGGATCGGCCGCCGCTTGGAGCTCGCCCGCTCGACTTCGCGCAGGACATGGGGCGAGGCGACCGCCTCCTTGCCGAGGATCAGCAGCAGCATGCGCGCGGAATTGATCGCATTGACGATCGCGGCCGCATACGCTTCGCCGGGTCGCACGTCGCGTGGTGCGATCCAGCAGGCGACTCCCGCCGACTCGAGCGCGGCGCAGAGGCTGCTCGCGGTGGCGGCGTCCTGGGACGCGTGGCTGATGAAAACGTGCGCGTCCTGATCGGACATAAGCGACAACACGACCTTCGAAGGAGCAATCGCCGAGTATAACCTTCGTGCCGCGCGTAAAACCGCCACGGCCGGCCCCCGGGTCGGCTAGAATCGGCGAGGTCGGGCCGGGAGCTGTCCACGGGGCCGCTCTCGTCATCCCGACCGCCGGCCTAGCCGGCTGCGCCCCGACGGCCGTGCCTCGAGGCGCCCTAACGCACCACCCATCAACGAGTAGAACATGCTTGCAACGTCCAATGTCGCGGTCCAATTCGGCGCGAAACCCCTGTTTGAGGGTGTCACCGTCAAGTTCGTGGACGGCAACCGCTATGGTCTGATCGGAGCGAACGGCTGCGGCAAGTCCACGTTGATGAAGGTGCTGGGCGGTGATCTCGACGCGAGCGCCGGCGACGTGATGCTGCAGCAGGGGATGCGCCTCGGCAAGCTCAATCAGAACCAGTTCGCCTACGAGGATCAACGCGTCATCGACGTCGTGATGAGCGGCCACGTGGAATTGTGGAACGCGATGCAGGAGCGCGACCGGATCTACGCCGACCCGAACGCCTCCGACGAGGATTACATGAAGGCGGCGGAACTCGAGGGGACGTTCGCCGAATACGGCGGCTACGATGCCGAGGCGCGCGCGGCGGCGATACTCATCGACGCCGGCATCGAGGAGGCGCGGCATCACGGCCTCATGCGGGAAGTGCCCCCGGGCCTGAAGCTGCGCGTGCTGCTGGCGCAGGCGCTCTTCTCGCGCCCCGACGTGCTCCTGCTCGACGAGCCCACCAACAATCTGGACATCAATTCGATCCGCTGGCTCGAGGGTGCGCTCAACAATTACGACGCGACCATGGTGATCATCAGCCACGACCGGCATTTCTTGAACCAGGTCTGCACGCATATCGCCGACCTCGATTTCCAGCAGCTCAAGATCTATCCCGGCAACTACGACGACTTCATGCTCGCCTCGGTGCAGGCGCGCGAGCGGGTCGAGGCGGCCAACGCGAAGGCCAAGGACCGCATCTCCGATCTGCAGGAGTTCGTCCGGCGTTTCTCCGCGAACGCCTCCAAGGCGCGACAGGCGACCTCGCGCAAGAAGCAGCTCGAGAAGATCAAGATCGAGGAGATCCGTCCCTCGTCGCGCCAGAATCCCTACATTCGTTTCGAGCAGGGCAAGAAGCTCTACCGTCAGGCCGTGACCGTGGACAAGCTGCGGTTTCGCTATCCGGGCACCGACGTCGACGTCCTCAACGACATTTCCTTCACCGTCGAGGCGGGGGAGCGGATCGCGATCATCGGCCCGAACGGCGTCGGCAAGACGACGCTGATGCGCTGCCTCGCCGGCGAACTGCGCCCGACCTCGGGTCGGATCGAATGGGTCGAGAACGCGCAGCCCGGCTACATGCCCCAGGACCCGCAGGCCGAGTTCGAGGACAAGCTCGACTTGTTCACCTGGATGTCGCAGTTCACCGGCAAGGCCGACGACGACCAGATCGTGCGCGCGACGCTGGGACGGCTGCTGTTCTCGGGCGAGGAGACCAAGAAGTCCGTCAAGGTGCTCTCGGGCGGCGAGAAGGGTCGCATGATCTACGGCAAGCTCATGTTGACGAAACCGAACGTGCTGCTGCTCGACGAGCCCACCAATCACATGGACATGGAAACGATCGAGTCGCTGCAGATCGGTCTCGAGCATTATCCCGGCACGATGATCTTCGTCTCGCACGACCGCGAATTCGTCGGCGGCCTCGCCACCCGCATCATCGAGTTGCGTCCCGGTTCGCGCAGCGCCGACTTCAAGGGGACGTACGACGAGTATCTCAAACAGCAAGGCATCGAGGCCTGAGGCCGATGCAGCGCAGACGCCGGTGAGCTTGCCCGAGGCCCTCGCCACCGCGCGTTCCCTGGCGGCCGCCGGCGACGACCCGGCGGCGCAGCGTGCCTTTCTCGAGGTCTTGCGCCTCGATCCCGGCAATCTCGCCGCCCTCGTCGAACTCGGCAATCTGGCGCTCGCCGGCGGCTATCGCTCCGCCGCGCGCACGGCCTACGCGCAGGCCGTGGCACTGCATCCGGACAACGCGCTCGCGCGCGTCAATCTCGCCAATGTCCTGCGTGTCGACGACGAGTGCGCCGCGGCGGCGCGGCATTACGAGGCGGCCCTCGCCCTCGCCCCGGGTCTGCACGAGGCGCACCAGGGACTCGCCTGGATCCTGCAGGACACCGATCCCGAACGCGCGGAGCGGCATTTTCAAGCGGGATTTCGCGGCCATGCGGTCCGAACCCAACCCTATCGCGGCCAGGGTCGGGGGGTCCCCGTCTTGCTGCTGGTCGCGGCGCGCGGCGGCAATCTGCCGACCCAACTCTGGCTCGACGATCGACGTTTCGCCGTCACGGCGATCTATGCGGACTTCTTCGATCTGGATCAGCCCCTGCCGCCGCATGCGCTCGTCATGAACGCGATCGGCGACGCGGATTTCTGCGCGGACGCGCTCCTGCGCGCGGAAGTCTTGCTGCGCGCGACGACGGCGCCGGTGATCAACCGGCCCGAGCGGGTGCGGGTCACCGGACGCGTCGAGAACGCCCGGCGTTTGGGCGCCATCCCCGGCGTGATCGCGCCGCGTACCGAGGCCCGCCCTGCGCAGGAGCTCGCCCACGATCCGGACCTGCGCTTCCCCTTGCTGCTGCGCCGTCCCGGCTTTCACACGGGACAGCATTTTCTGAAGGTCGAGAGCCCCGAGCGTCTGCCCGCGGCGCTCGCCGAGCTGGACGCCGAGGATTTGCTGGCGATCCAGTTTCTGGATGCGCGGGGCAGCGACGGCATGATGCGCAAGTACCGCATCCTGTGCGTGGGCGGGGTGCTCTATCCGCTGCACCTCGCCATTTCGCGCGACTGGAAGATCCACTACTTCAGCGCGGCCAATGCCGCGAGCGAGGTCTATCGCGCCGAGGAGCGGCGCTTCCTCGAGGACATGCCGGGCGTGCTCGGCGCGCGCGCGATGCAGGCGCTGCGGGCGGTTTTCGAGAACCTGGCCTTGGACTACGCCGGCATCGATTTCGGACTCGCGGCCGACGGCTCCGTGCTGCTGTTCGAGGCGAACGCGACGATGGTCGTGTTTCCGCCGCCACCGGACCCGATCTGGGATTACCGGCGACCGGCGATCAACGCCGTGCTCGACGCGGCGGCGCGTCTCGTGCTGCAGCTCGCTGGTCAGCGCCTGCCGTAAGGTCCCGCCCCCAAGCGGCCGCGCACGCCGTCCCACCAGCCGCGCCGCAAGGCGGACAACTTTTCCGCCTTGCGTGCCTCGTAGAACAGGATGCGCTTGGCCGGGGTGATGCAGGCGAGCAGGCCGGCGATCGCCCAGGTGCCGAGCGGATACCGGCCGCTCTCGCGCAGCATCACGGTCTGATTGCGGGCGACGTAGTACCGACGTGCCGGCGCATGATTGCTGGTCCACTTCTTCATCCACAGGAATCGGTGCCGGCTGGGCGCGCCGATCGCATGCGTCATCAGGGGCTTGCGCGTCCTGATGACGCTAAACCCAAGATCCCGGGCGCGCAGACAATACTCGGTGTCGACGTAGTCGATGAAGAAATCGGCGCGAAACGGGCCCACGGCCGCATGGGTCGCGATCCAGAGCAGGGAACCGGAGGTGATCGCCCACGGCACCTCCTCCCAGCGCAAATCGCCGGGCAGTTTGACCGGCGCCCGTTCCGGGCGGTGGCGCTCGCGATAGCCTGCGCCGACGACGGCCACCCGCGCCGGATCGGGCGTGGCCGCGCGCACGGCCAGCAGGGTCGAGACGAGGTCCTCGTCGGCCTGACTGTCCTGGTCGAACAAGACGACCGACCGGAAGCCGAGCGCCTGCGCGCGCTCGATGCCGAGATTCAAGGCTTGAGCCAGGCCGAGATTCGTCGCGTTGCGCACGAGGTTCACGCGCGGCGCGCCGAGCGTGGGCGCGGCCTCGAGACGCGCGAGCATCTCGAGCGAGCCTGCGTCCGAGTCATTGTCGACGACGACGACGCCGCCCACCTGGGCCGCGATGCCGGGCAGACGGTCGGCGAAGCGCGCGTCCGGATGATAGGTGACGAACACCGCGCAAACGGAGGCGGGCGAGTGGGCGACGACCGACAAAGGCACTCCTTGCAGTGAACCTGAAACGCGGCCGTCGCGCCCGGTGTCAATGGCCGCCGGGCTGAGCCTTCCAGGCCTCGTCGATGACATAGGCCTGCACGGCGGCGACGTCGCCCGCGCTCAGCACGTCGTCGAAGCGGCCCATGCCGAGCCCCGACAAAGCCCCGCCGCGCACGATCTGCGCGAAGATCGCATGCTTCTCCGGGGTCAAACGGCGCAGGTCCGGCAGCATGCCGTTGCCCATGACGTGGCAGCGCGAACAATACCGGTTGTACAGGACTTCGCCCGTCGCGATTTGCGCCGGCGAGCCCGTGCGCGCCGGGGGAATGGGGAAGGGCTCGACGGGGCGTTCCGGCGGCAAGGGCACGGGCCCGCCGTCGAGGCGCAGCGCGATGATGCGGCCTTGGTTGCCGTAGCGTAGCGCCGCCGAGCCTTCCGGGAAGGGATAGCCCATGTCGCCGCCGCCGTAGCCCGCCATCAGCGCGACGTATTGCACGCCATCGACGCTGTAGCTCATCGGCGCCGCCATGACCGAGGCGCCGAGTTCGATACTCTTCAAGAGTTCGCCGCTGTCGGCCGCGTAGACATTGAGATGGCCGCGCACGTCGCCCTGGAACACGAGGCCGCCCGCGCTCGACAGCACGCCGCCGTCCCAGCCGCTGGCCGTGGGCACTTCCCAGAGCTGGCGGTTGTGCACCGGATCCCAGGCCCGCAAAAAGCCGCGGCGACTCACCAGGGATGCATCCTTGCGCAACGAGGCGAGCGGCGGCAGCTTGCCGTAGAGCGACGCCAGGTCCTGCGGATCGTAGAACTCGGGGAGGAACGCGGGACTCGTGAACTGCCCCTCGACGAGTCCGGCGCGCCGCTTCGCGGTCTCGACGATCACGTTCGGCGCTTCCTGCACGGGGATGAACACGCGCTGGTTCACGGGGTCGTAGGACATCGGTTGCCAGCCGTGCGCGCCGCCCTCCCAGGGAAACACGAGTTTCGGCGAGCGACTGTAATCGTCGGCGGCCGTCGGTCGTGGTCGTCCCGTTTTCGGGTCGAGCCCGCTCGTCCAATTGACGGTCGCGAACGGACTTCCCGAAACGAAGGCGCCGCTCGCGCGGTCGAGCACGTAGAAGTAGCCGTTCTTCGAGGCCTGCATCACGACTTTGCGCGGTGGCTCGCCGGCGCCGACCGCGAGGTCGGCGAGGACCAATTTCTGCGTGCTGTCGAAGTCCCACATATCGCCGGGCGTCGCCTGGAAATGCCAGGCGAGCTTGCCGCTGTCCGCATGCAGCGCCAGGATGCTGTCGGTGTACAGATCGTCACCGCCGCTGCGTCCGTCCTGTTTGATGTCATAGGGCGAGGCATTGCCGGTCCCGACGTAGACGAGGTCGAGCGCGGGATCGTAGGCGATGCCGTCCCAGATCGTGCCGCCCGCCCCGTGGTCCCAGGGATGCCGGCGATCCCAGGTGGCCGCCGCCGCCTTCAGATGCGGCTGGTCCTGCTTGCCCAAGGCGGGATCGCGCGGCACCGTATAGAAGCGCCACCGCAGCGCGCCGGTCGCGAGGTCGAAGCCGGCCACGTAGCCGCGCACCCCGCGAAAATCCCCGCCGCCGGCACCGATGACCACGAGCTTGCCGGTGACGACCGGCACGCCGGTGATGGTGTAGGGCGTCTTGGGTCCGCGCGCTGGCAGCGTATCGATCTTCCAGATGCGGGTCCCGGTCGCCGCGTCGATCGCATGCAAAAACCCGTCGAGCGCGGCGACGTAGACACGGCCCTGCCAGACGGCAAGGCCGCGATTGACGGCATCACAACAGGCATACCGCCCCCATTGCCCGTCGACTTGTGGATCATAGGTCCAGCGCTCCTGGCCGGTCGCGGCGTCCAGCGCATAGACCTTGCCGAAATTGCCGGTGGTGTAGAGCACCCCGTCGACGACCAGGGGCGTCGCCTCGAGGCCGCGATGCGTGGGCAGCTGCACGTCCCAAGCGTATCCGAGCCGCGCGGCATTGCCGGTGTTGATGCCGGTCAGCGGCGAATAATAGGTCCCCTGGGCGTCGCGTCCGGTCGTGAGCCAGGCACCGGGCTCCTTGCCAATCTGGTCGAGACGCGCGCGATCGACGGCGCCGGGCGGTGCCGTCGTGCCGGCGCCCGTCGCGGTCTCGCTCCTCGCGGCCGCCGGAGCCAGCGCGACGAGCATCAGGGCGACGACTGCGAACCAGGGGGTCGCGGCGGCGGCCTGCACGGCCGGCGAAAGGGTACGCTCACGCATCAAGACTCAACTCCTCGATAAGGATGGATGATCGACAGGGGCCGTGGCGTTCTAACACAGTTCCCGCGTACGAGCAGGCTCGCTCGCGGACGCTCGCCTCGGCGTCATCGGTCGCGCACCGATGCCGCGGGCACCGCCGGCAGGAGACCGCGCAGGGAGTTGCCCACGAAAACCTCGTCCGCCGCCAGCAGATCGTCGACGGTCAAGCGGCGCTCCCGGCAAGCGCGTCGACGCAGCAGCTCGGCGCGCAGAATACCCGGCAGCAAGCCACTGCAAAGGGCCGGCGTGCACAGTTCCGCTGCCCGCCGGATGAACACATTCGTCCGAGCGCCTTCCGTCAGTTCCGACCGCTCGTTGAGAAACAGCACCTCGTCCGCTGCGCCATCGGCGCAGCAACGTTCCCATTCCGTGTCGTACAGCTCCCGCCAGGTCGTCTTGTGCGCCAGCAGCGCGTCACGGCTGTCCACCCGCCGCGGCGAGATGACGAAACGCCAAATCCCGTCCGTGGCCACGAACGGATGCGCCGTGCAGTGAAACTCGCCAAGCTCGTTCAACTCGAGCCGCACTCGCGAGCGACCGCGGATCCCCGCGACCGTGCTCTCTAATTTCGCCACGGCGGCGGAACGCACGAAGGGGATGGAGAAGAACTCGGCAGAACGCGACAGGCGGTCCAAGTGTTCCTCGAGATTCTGGTAGCCCGGGTTCCAGCCCAAGGTTTCGAACAAGCCGATGGGTCTCCGGGTCCCTCCGTACCACCTCGTCTTCAGCAGGCACTCCTCGTATTCGGCGTCCGCCTGGGAATCCGCGACCACGCCCCCACCCACGCCCGTCGTTCCGGTCCCGCCCGCCAGCCATAGCGTGCGTATGGCGACGTTGAACGATGCCGTGCCGCCCGGCGCGATGTGACCGATCGCACCACAATAGATGTCTCGCGGGCTGATCTCGAGATCACGCAGGACCTGCATGGCGCGAAGCTTGGGTGCGCCGGTGATCGATCCGGCGGGCATGAGGGCGGACAGGAGTGACTCGATGCGCAGGTCGGCCGCGAGTTCGGCCGTGATGGTCGATACCAGCGTGTGATAGGTCGGATAGGTCCGTGGTGCCAGCAGTTCGGTGGCGCGTACCGAGCCCGTCTTCGCCAGGCGACCGAGATCGTTTCGCATCAGATCCACGATCATGATGTTTTCCGCGCGGTTTTTCGGGCTGGCGGCGAGCGCATCGCGTGCCTCCACGTCGGCCCCCGGCGTAGCGCCGCGCGGCGCCGTCCCCTTCATCGGCTGACTCGTGATGAGGCCGTCATGGATCGAAAAGAACAGCTCCGGGGACAAACTCAGCACCTGCAGGTCGCCGGTATCGATGTAAGCGGCATACGGAACGCGCGCCGCATCGTACAGTCGCAGATACAAATCGAGCGGGTCACCGACGAAGCGAAATCGCGATCTAAAACTCAGATTCGCCTGATAGATGTCCCCCGCCCGGATGTGCTCCTGCACCCGATCGAATCGCGCTCGATAGTCGGCACGATCCCACTCGTGCGCGAGCGGACCTGCATAGGCGCGACCCGTCGAGGCCAGGTCCCGTCGCGTGATCCTGCGGGGAGCGGAAAACGCGCCGAACCACAGCAACGGCGTGCTCGGGTCCGTTCGAGGGGAGGCTGCGGGTTCGTTCAGCGACGTCCCGACGTCATAGCCGAACCATCCCGCGACGAATCGGCCCTCGCGCAGCGCGGCTTGCAGCGCCGCCAAGGCCGCGGGCACTTGCACCGTGGAGTTCGCGCATACGCAATGACTCGGGCTCTCGAAGCACAGCATGTCGTCGCCGTGCCCGGTATTGACGATGACGCGGGGCCGACCTCGCTCGCAGGCCCGCGCGTCGGGGTAGAAGAGGGTCGGGTCGCTGCCGAAGTTTCTCGTGGAGTCCGTCAAGTCTTCTCCGCAACTGCTCCCGTTGAAGCGCCAGCGGCGCGAGCGCGCGCCGCGGACACTAGCAAGTTCTCCGCGTGCCGGTAAGTCCCCGTGACCGTGGGTCGCACCGGTTTTGCGCGGATCGAGGATCGATGCGATCATCCGCCGCGTGTACCGCCCGACCGCGTTCGTCGAAGACGATCCCGAGGAACTGCGCGCCATCATGCGCAGCTGCTCGCTGCCGGTGCTGGTATCGCCCGTGAGCGATACGGCGGGATTCGCGCTGGCGGCGACGCACCTGCCCCTGATGTTGCAGGGAGACCGGCTCGTCGGCCATCTGGCGAGGACGAACACGCAATGGCGTTTGCTCGCGCCGGGCACCGAGTCCCTGGCGATATTCAGCGGCATCGACGGGTACGTCAGCCCCTCGTTCTATGCGACGAAGCGCGAAACCGGCCGCGTCGTGCCCACCTGGAATTACGAGGCCGTGCACGCCTACGGGCGTCTCGAGATCATCGAGGATACGACGCGGATTCTCGAGGTGGTCGCCTCGCTGACCGACCATTACGAGGGCGCGCGCAAGAATCCCTGGAAGGTCACGGATGCCCCGAAGGACTACATCGCCCGGCAGTTGCAGGGCATCGTCGCCGTGGTCCTGCACGTCACGCGCTTCTTGGGCGTCCGCAAACTCAGCCAGAACAAGACGCACGCGGATTTCGACGGGGTTCTTGCCGGACAGAGCGAGGCGAACCCGGCGCTCGCCGCACGCATGCGGCGCGTGAAGCGCGACTGATCGGCGCGCCGCCTCAACCGACGCCGCGGGCAAGGGCGAGGCCGCCCCACACCAGGATCACGAAGACCCCGTAGAGCGAGGCGAACCAGGCGAGTTTCGCGGCGCTCAAGCGCCCCCGGGTCAGCAGCCACCACATCAGGGCAACCGACGCGAACGTCACGCCGGCCGCCACGGTCAAGGCACGATCGAACAGCCAGGGCGTGAAGAACAGTCCGAAGGCACTCGGCACCGTGGCCTGAATCAGCATGGAGCCGCTGATGTTGCCGAGGGCGAGCGTCGCCTTGCCCTGACGCAGCCAGATGACCGCATTGAGCGTCTCCGGCAGTTCCGTCGCCACGGGGCTCAGCAGCAGCGCGGTCAGCTGCGGTGACAGGCCGAGCAGGAGGCTCACCTGTCCCAACTGGCGCACGAATAATTCCGAGCCCAGGAAGATCACCGCGAGCGCGAGCAGGGTTTGCAGCAGGATCCAGTGCAGCGGCGGATTCACGGCCAAGGGCCGCAGCTTGAGCGGCTCGAGTTCGAGCGCGGCGGCCTCGGTCTCGGCGCCCGTTGGCACGGCGCCCGTTGGCACGGCGCCTGTATGCACGTCGCCCGTTGGCACGGCGCCTGTATGCACGTCGCCCCTGATCTCGCGCCAGGTGTAGAGCGCGTAGGCGGCGAGGAACGCCCAACCCAGCCAGGGCTTGTACCGAAACGCGACGAACCCCAGGCCCACCTTGACCGCGAAGACGCCCAAGAACCAGGCTTGATCGCGCGCCAGGCGACGCTGCTCGGGGCCGTTCAACAGGACGCTGTCGGTCCTGGCGCGAAAGGCAAGGAACGACAGTCCCACGACCGCGTACCCGACCGTCGCCAGGACCAGCGGGCCGCCGAGCGCGGCCCCGACGCCGATCTGGCGTTCCGCCGCACTCGGTCCCGAGATCACCGCCACGAAGGTCACGACGCTCTCCGGCAGCGCCGTGCCGAACGCCGCGAGCACGGTGCCGACCGCGTTCTCGTTGACGCCGAGCCGCAGCCCCAGCCATTCGATCCCGTTGACGAAGTATTCGCAGGCGACGTAGATCACCGCGGCGCAGGCCAGCAAGATCAGGACCGTGGACAGATCGTTCACGGGGGCGAGGGCGTCGCCGTCAGAACTGCAGGTGCAGACGGACCGCGACGATCGAGACCGGTCCGCGATCGCTGTTGTAAGCCGGATTCCTGGCCCATTGATAGTCGAGCGTCAGATGCGCCCACGGCCGTACCTCGACGTTGTAATAGGTTTCCAGGATCTGCTCCGCACCGGGATGCGGCAGCTGGCCGTCACCGATCAGAGGCCCGAGTCCCCCCGCATTCAAGTAACGCTCGAACTCTCCCGAGATCCCGTTGACGATGCCGGCGAGCGCGATCCTATCACTGCCGCGTCGCCAGGCCGTGCCCTTGAGCGAGACGCCGGCCGATACGCTCCGATCGGCGTCGGTGAATTCATAGGTCTCGACATTGCCCGCCGCCTTGCCGACGCGCGCGAAGACGCCGAGATCCTCGCTGATCGTCTGTTCGAGGTCGAGGCTCGCCCCGAGCCGGCTGCGATACTGGCGCACGGCGGCCGTGCTCGGCAGCGTATCGGTCGCGGCGGCGAGCGCCAAGGCGTCACGGTACAGACCCATGCGGCCGCGGCTGTCGTAGACCGTCAGCAGAAGCCGTCCGGACGACCCGAAGATCTCGTGACGGTGTTCGACCTCGCCGACGAGTTGGAACTCGTGGAAGCCCGGATCCAGATGCTCGCTGTTCGGAATGTTCGATAAATCGAAGACGCCGCCGCGCAGCGTCCAGGCGCCCGTGTACCATTCGGCCGCGCCGCCGATCGAGAAGCCCCAGGAATCGGCGGCGTAATCGAAAGTGCCCGCCTCGATCGCGGTCCAATTGAGGAAATCGTTGCGGGCGTCGTGGGCGTACTGATTGGTGTCGAACACGTCGGGGACGCCGAACTTGCCGACCGTGAACACCCAGCGATCGGCCGTGCGCAGGCCGCCCAACTGCATCTGATCCGGTTCGACCACCTGGCTCTCGCCGCCGAGATCCAGCGTCTCGCGCACGAAAGCCCGCGGCAGGCGCAGATACGGTTGATTGTGTCCCACCTTATAGGCTTCGGCGCTGGGAAAGCCCGCCATCCCCAAGGTATTGTCGAGACCGAATCCTTGATCCACTTCGGGCGTGAGCCACAGCTCGGCCGAGGCCCAGGGGCGTAGGCCCAGGTAGAGCGTCGCGTCGGTCGTCTCGGCACCCCGGTCGGGCGTGAGGCTGTTGGCGCCGACGTAGGGCGAGTGAAAGGGAGTGGTTTCCTGCTCCACGTAGGTGGCTTGACCATGCAGGGCCCAAGACTCGGGCGCCGGCGGGGCGGGCGTCTCGGGATCGGCGGGGGCGAGCTGTGGCCAGAGCAGTGCGCTCGTGAGCCAGGCGGCCGCCCAGGGCCTGGCCCTCAGGCGCAGGTCCTTGACCCTCGGGAGCGCGCCGCAGCGAGGCAGCAGGTCTCGGGCCTGTTCCATCCATCCCCTCTTCGTTATTGGAAATATACTATAGGGGAGTATAGGATACGACTCGATCGCGTCCAAGCGAAAAGCATGAAGTTTTCGTGACCGGAGGCCCGCATCGCGAGAACCGCAGCGCGTCACCCGCCGCCCGGCGACCGGCGCTCCGAGCGCTTGGAAATTCACGTCGGCTCTTCTATCGTGACTCCTCCCCATGTCGCAAGCGCCGCTCACCCACCACGAGATTATGACGATCGTTGCGCCCTTCACGCGCAGCGGCCGGCAACTCGACCTGGGCGCGAGCGATCGGGCCGCCCGTTCCCTGCGCTTCAAGCCGCGGCAGCGGCCGGGGACGCAGCCGGCGGGCGCCACGCCCGGCCCCGCGCAGGGCTTCGTCGAGACGCTGCAGCTGGATCATCCGGATGCCGATCGTTACGTCCTCACCCGGACGCTCACCGACCCGTCGGGACTCGTCGCGCGCTTGGAGGGCGAGGGTCCGGATCCCGGACGGCTGCTCGAGGCGATCGATACCGTGCCCGCCGAGCGGGCGTTCGTCGCGGGCCCTGGCTTCGCCCTTGCGCAGAGCCATCGGCTCGCCGGCGAGTCGCTGCTCTTGACCGGCGCCGAGGTCCGCATCGGCGACCTGCGGCTCGTCCTGTCGGAGCCGACGCGCCTCGGCGTGCGCGTCGGTTTCGAACTGCGCCATGCCACGACCGACCCGCTCGCGATCCCGGACGATCTGTTGGCCGTGCTCGGTCGCGACTGGTCGCCCTTGAGCCTCGACTCGGGCGCGTGGAAAGGCAGCTTGCGTCTGCGCGGCAAGGAGCCCTTGCGCAGCCGGCGCGCCGAGGACGCCCTGACGGCCGGCGCGCAGCATCTCGCCACCACGTTCGCCGAGCCGCCGGCCCGCTTTCACGAGCGGCGCATCGCGGCGCGCTGGGCCGTGGTCCTGCGCCGCGCGCTACCGCTGCTCGCCTGCTTCGGTCTGATCGGCGCCGCGGCCGCCGTGCCGCGCCTGCATCTGGCCGAGAACTCCGGTCTGCGCATGCTCATTTTCAACGCGCCGCCGATCTTGATGATGTTGTTCTTCTGCCTGCGCGAATTGCCGCGCATCGAGCTGCCGCCCCTGCCCCGGCGCAGTCGCAGTCCGCAATGGCAGCCGGTCTCGCCGGCGCACTAGGAGTCTCCCGGCATGCTCGGCAATCCCATGAACATTCCGCCCATTTCGATCGCCGCCGCGAAGACCGCGCTGATCGAACAGTTCGCGGACCCGACCCTGCGCCGTCGCGCCTCCATGCTCTGGGGCACGCGCGGCGTCGGCAAGTCCTCGATCGTCCGGCAGGTCGCCGCCCATTTCGACGTCCCCCTGATCGATCTGCGCTTGACGACGATCGAGCCGGTCGATCTGCGCGGCGCGATCTATGCGGACGACGTCCTCGCCAAGACCGTCTGGTTTCCGCCCGAGTTCCTGCCGACCGGGGAACAGAGCGCCGGGATCCTGTTCCTGGACGAGCTCACGGCCGCCGAGCAGCGCCTGCAGATCTCGGCCTATTCGCTGATCCTCGACCGGCGCGTCGGGCATTACCGCCTGCCCGACGGGTGGGCGGTCATCGCCGCCGGCAACGCGAGCTTTCACGGCGCCGTCTCGCACGACATGGGCACGGCGCTCGCCGACCGGATGTTCCATTTCAACGTACAGACGACGATCGAGGCCTTCCTGAGCCATGCGGTCGCGTCGGACTTCGCGCCCGAAATCATGGCCTATCTCAAGATCCGCCCCGACAAGTTGGACGACACCCAGGCCCAGGTCAGCAACGACCATTTGATCGGCGCGAGTCCGCGCGGCTGGGAGGATGTCTCCAACGTGCTCAAGTCCGCGATCTCGGACCAGGCCAAGCGCGTGTTCGTCCAAGGACGCATCGGCGCGGCCAATGCCGCGGAATTCTTCGGCGTCTTGCGCGAGATCCAGGCGGGCGCCGACGTCCTTCGCCTGCTCGCCGCCGAGCGCGGTCCGGCGACCGCGGCGCTCCTGCCGCAGACGCTCGACGGGCTCTACGGTCTGATCTATGGTCTGCTCGCCGTGAGCACGGAACCGGCGAGTCTCGCGCGCGCGCTCGAGATCATCGAGCAGCTGCCCGACCTGCGTTCCACCGCCCTGCTGCCGATCCGGGAGTCGCAGACGCTCGCCATGGAGTTGCTGATGCAAAAGTCCCTCGAACGCGGCCTCGAGGCGACGATCCTCGACAGTCCCGTGTATCGACGCTACGCGGAGCAGCGTCGCAAAGACGCGGCGGCCGCGTGAGTCTCGCCGGCCGCGCGCGCGACGGAGAATTCGTCGGCCATCGCGGCACGCGCGCGATCCAACGCATGGTGGAATTCGCCCCCTCCACCGGCGGTCTCGCGCTCTGGGTGCGCCACGAGGACGTCGCCGCTGTCGACACGCCGACGCGCGTCGACACGAACGCCGCTGCGCATGCCGCTGCACACGCCGCTGCACACGCCGCTGCACACGCCGCTGCGCATGCCGTTGCACACGCCCCCATCCACACCGACGGGTATACGATTCGGTACGAGCCTGCGTTCGAGCGTCTGCCGCTCGCGCGCCAGGTGGGCTGGGTCGCGCACGAAGTCCTGCACATCGCCCTGCGCCATCCGCAGCGCTATCTGGAACTGGCGCAGCGGATCGGAGCGGTGGATCTGCGGCTGTTCAATCTATGCGCCGATGCGATCGTCAACAGCACGCTCGCCCATTTGAGTTGGTTGCAGTTGTCGCCGACCGGCGTCCTCCTCGAGCAACTGCTCGCCCTGACGGATAGCCGCGCCGAACCCGTGGAGAAGTCCCTGCTCGAATGGGACGTCGAGCGGCTCTACCAGGCGCTCTGTGTCGAGCCCGACAAGAGCAAGGACGGCGCGCGCGCTTCGCGACTGCGCGCCTTGGGCGCCGCCGCGGACGCGGACCTGCGTCCTTCGCCCGGCGCGCAAGCGGCGCCGGAATCGGAGGCGGAGCAAGCCCGCGACTGGAGCGAGCGGGTCGTGCGGGCGCATGCCGGCGATGGCGAGTTCTCGATGCTACGCGCTCTGCTCGCCGATCTGCCGCGCACGCGCACGCCCTGGGAGCAGGTGCTGCGCACACTGCTGGCGCGTGGACTCGCGCCGAAGCGCTCCCTATCCTGGTCGCGTCCGACCCGCTCGTATATTGCAAATCAGGGGCGCCTGGGAGAGCACAAGCGGCTGCCCTGGGAACCGGGCTTCAGCGGCAGCACGCCCACGCCGAGACTCGTCGTCATCGTCGACGTCTCCGGTTCGATCGACGAGCCGCTCATGGAGCGCTTCGCGCGCGAGATCGCGGCGATCACGCGGCGGCTCGAGGCGAGCCTCGTGCTGGTGATCGGGGACGACCGCGTACGGCATGTCGGCGAGTTCGCACCCGGGCGTTCCGACTTCAGCGGGATCGAATTCCACGGCGGTGGAGGAACCGACTTCGCGCCGCTGCTCGAAGAGGCCGCGCGGCATGGCCCCGACCTCGCTCTCGTGCTCACCGACCTGCAGGGCCCGGCGCGTTTCCGCCCGCGCTTTCCGGTGATCTGGGCGGTACCGCAGGCCCATGCCGCCGCGCTGCAGCCCTTCGGTCGCAAGCTGGTGCTCAGCTGAGGCGCGGGCGTCGCCAGCGACGCAGGCGCCGCGATCAAACTCCGGTAAGCTCCGCCGATCGCCACCGCTGAAGGACCTCGATCCCCCATGATTCTCGACCGCACGATTCCCGTGGTACGCCAAGAACTCAGCCTGCGCGGCATCGTGCTCGGGGTCTTGATCACCTTCTTGTTCACGGCCGCCAACGTCTTCTTCGGACTGAAAGCCGGGCTCACGTTCGCCACGTCGATACCCGCGGCGGTGATCTCGATGGCGATCCTGCGCGGGGTGCGCACCGCGACGATCCAGGAAAACAACATCGTCCAGACCGTGGCCTCGTCGGCCGGCACGCTGTCCTCGATCATCTTCGTGCTGCCCGGCCTCGTCATGGTCGGCTGGTGGACCGGGTTTCCGTATTGGATTTCCTTCACGATCTGCGCGCTGGGCGGGATTCTCGGCGTGATGTACTCCATTCCGCTGCGCCGTGCTCTGGTCACCAATTCCGATCTGCCCTACCCGGAAGGCGTCGCCTGCGCCGAAGTGCTCAAGGTCGGAGCCCAGGGTGCGCAGGGGCCTGGGGATGCGGCGGCCAGCCGTGCGGGGTTGCTCGCGATCCTGTGGGGCAGCATTGCGTCGGCCGCGTTCGCGCTCGTGATCGCGACCCAGGTGTTCGCGAGCGACGTCGCGGATTATTTTCGCGTCGGCTCGCGTAATGCAATCACGGGATACGACTTCAGCCTGTCCTTCGCCTTGTTCGCGGTCGGACACCTCATCGGCCTGTGGACGGGAATCGCGATGTTGGCGGGTTTGATCATCGCCTGGGGTGGGGCCGTGCCTTATCTCACCGAGGGACTCACCGGGACCGGTTCGCTCGAACTCCTCGCGAGCGGGGTCTGGCGTCATCAAGTGCGCTTCATCGGCGCCGGCACGATCGGCATCGCCGCGCTGTGGAGCCTGGTCAAACTCGGCAAGCCCGTGCTCGGGGGCTTGCGCACGGCGCTCGCCGCCTCGCGCGCGCGCAAGGCGGGCGCGGGCGCCAGTCTGCCGCGGACCGAACAGGACATTCCGATCGGCATGGTCGCCGCGATCACGGCGGCCTGTCTCGTGCCGATCGGCTGGCTGCTCGCGAGCGTCGCCGCATCGGCCGGCCTGGGTTCGGTCGTGCCGCTCCTGGTCGTCGGCGGCGTCGCCTACATCGTGCTCATGAGCTTCTTCGTCGCCGCCGTCTGCGGCTACATGGCCGGACTGATCGGCGCGTCCAACAGCCCGCTGTCCGGCGTCGGCATCCTGGTCGTCATCGGTGCCGCCGTATTGCTCGCGGTCGCGGTCAAGCCGCTGTTGCCGGCGAGCGCCGGCCCGGCGCTGGTCGCCTTCGCGCTGTTCGTCACGGCGGTGATCTTTGCCGCGGCCACGATCTCGAACGACAACCTGCAGGATCTCAAGACCGGCCAGCTCGTCGATGCGACGCCGTGGCGCCAGCAGGTGGCGCTCTTGTTCGGCGTGATCGCCGGCGCCGCGGTCATTCCGCCGATCCTGGGGGTGCTCAATCGAGCCTACGGCTTCGCCGGCACGCCGGGGGCCAGCGCCCATGCCCTCGCCGCGCCGCAGGCGGCCCTGATTTCCGCGCTCGCGCAGGGGGTGCTCCAGGGCAATCTCAATTGGTCGATGATCAGCGTCGGGGTCTTGATCGGCGTGCTCGGCATCGTCGTCGACGAGGTCCTGAAGAGCCGCAGCCGCGCGTCCCTGCCGCCGCTGGCGATCGGCATGGGCATTTACCTGCCGATGTCGACCACCCTGATCATCGTGGTCGGCACGGTGGCCGGCTGGGCCTTCGATCGACGCGCCGACCGCACGCGCGATCCGGCGCAGACGAAGCAGCTCGGCGTGCTGCTCGCCTCCGGCATGATCGTCGGCGAGAGCTTGATCGGGGTGCTGCTCGCGGCGATCGTCGTATTCTCCGGCAAGGATGCGCCGCTCGCGCTCGTAGGACCCGCGTTCGCGACCGCCTCGGTCTGGATCGGGGGCGCCGCCTTCATCGCCTCGGTCGGGGGTTTGTACTACTGGCTCAATCGAGTGAGCGGCCCGGCAAGCCGCGATCGTTCCGCAGGGCGACGCTGAGGAGCAGCGCGAGCAGCATCAGTGCGGCGACGCACTGGTAGGCGAGCGCGAAGGCGGCGATGCCGCTGCCGGAGAAATCCGCGATCGCGCTGATCACGGCGGCGGCGAGCAGGGTCCCGATCGCGTTGCAGATATTGATCAGGCCCTGGGCCGAGGCGCGCAGCGCCGCCGGCGCCTCGTCGATCGCGATCGAGCGCATCGCGCCGCCGACGACGACACCCAAGCCCAAGCCGACCGGGATCGAGGCGCCGATGAAGCCCGCGAGTCCGAAGCGCGTGACCGACAGCGCCGCGTAGCCCAGGGTCAACAGGGCGAAGCCCACGAGCAGAATCGCGCGGGCGCCGATGCGATTCAGCAGCCGGCCCGCGCCCATCGAGCCGAACATGGAGCCGAGCACCAGCGGCAGCAGGACGAAGCCGACGCGATTCGCCGTCACGCCATAGCCTGCGGTCGCGATCGACGAGACGAAGACGATGGCGCCCATGCCGAAACCGGCGGCGAGCGCGAGGCCGTAGGTCACCGCGAGTTGGCGCTTCGCGAACAGATCGAGCGGAATCAAGGGTTGAGCCGCGCGCCGTTCCACCCCGACCAGCAAGGCGAGCAGCGCGGCGGCTGCGCCCAAGAACCAGGGCCACAGGAGCAGACCCGAGAATTCATCGAGGACGTGCGTGATCCCGAGCATCAGTGCCGCGAGCAGCACGAAAGTCACGAGGATGCCGCGCCGGTCGAGCGGCGGCTGTGCACCCGCGGCGGGAACGCTCGGCAGTACGCGCGCACCCATGAGGATGACGAGCGTGGCGATCGGCAGATTGATCAGGAAGATCCAGCGCCAACTGAGCGCGACGAGCAGCAGGGCGGCGAGCGGCGGCCCGAGCACGAAGGCCATGCCATAGGTGGCGCCGATGAGTCCCAAGGCCCGGCCGCGTTCCGCCGGCGCGAAGGTGTCGCCGACCACGGCACTCGCCGTGGGCGTGATGCCGCCGGCGCCGATGCCCTGGATCGCACGGCTGACGATGACCAGCCAGAAGCTCGGACTGACGGCGATCAACAGCGAACCGAGCGCAAAAATCGCCGTGCTGGACAGATAGATCGGCCGACGGCCGTAGCGATCGCTGAGCTTGGCCATGAGGGCCGTGCTGCACAGTGAGAACAGGATGAAGACGCTCATGACCAGCCCGATCGCGCGATTGTCGACTTGGAAGGCCGCGCGCAGCGCCGGGATGGCGGGCCCGATGATGGCCGTGTCCAAGGCCGACATGAACACGCCGACGAACAAGACGGGCATGAGCCGACGCGGCGCCGACACCTTAGCGCCCGGCGCGCTCGCCGTGGCCGGTGTCGCCAGCCGATCCGCGTCCAAGGGGGAATCTACCGACATCGCATCTCCGCGCGCCCCGGCCAAAGCCCGGGATTATACGCCGGCGATCGAGTCCCGCCGAACGAACCGGCGCGCCCCCGTCGGGCGCGGGTCGACCAGCGGTCTCTGCGCCGCCGACGCTAGCGCCCGGCGCGTGCGTGGTGTAGCTTGGAAGCCGAATGCCGTCTGCTCTTCGCGGCGCACCAAGATGTCACAACGAGATCTCATGAGTCACTTGTCTCTCCACAAACTCCAGGTCGATACCTTGAACGTTCCGGGCACCGAGCCCTGGCATGCCGAGCCCTCGGCACCGGCCATCACCGTCATGACCGATTTTCGCGAGCGCGCTTCCGTGACGATCGCGGAAACCGTGCCGATCGACGCGGCGCTCGTGCACATGCGCCACGCCGGCGTGCGCTCCGCCTTCGCGATCGACGAGGAGCGGCACATGGTCGTGGGCCTGATCACCGCCTATGACATCACGAGCGAAAAACCGCTGCTCGCCGTGCATACGCCACGCAGCCAGGTCCTCGTGCGCGACTTGATGCAACGCATCGGTGACTGGGCCGTCGTCCACTACGAGGATCTCGAGCGCCATACGGTTGCCGCGGTCGCCCATCTGTTTGCCGAAGCGGGCGTCTCCCACCTTCCGGTCGTCGAAACCGACGCGAAGGGGAAGCCCGTATTGCGGGGGCTCTTGTCCGCGGCGCGTATCAAGAAGTTGCTCGCGAGCTGAGGAAGACGACCGTCGCATGAGCGTCGTCGACGAGATCCTGCAGATTTATTCCCGTCGCGGCGGCGAGGCCTACGTCGGGGAACCCATTTCGGTCAGTGAACACGCGGCGCAGGCGGCGTATTTCGCGCGCGAGGAGGGAGCGCCCCCGGCATTGGTCCTCGCTGCCTTGCTGCATGACATCGGGCACCTGCTCCGGGCCATGCCCGAGGATCTTCGGCAATGGCGGACCGACCGGCGCCACGAGGACCTCGGGGGCCGTTGGATCGGCGCACGGTTCGGGCCCGCCGTCGCCGATCCGGTTCGGCTGCACGTCGCGGCGAAACGGTATTTGTGCGCGGCCGAGCCGGCTTACGGCGCTCAATTGAGCCCGGCTTCCGTGCAGACCCTGGCGCTGCAGGGCGGTCCCATGAACCCCACCGAAGCGGCCGCCTTCGAACGCGAACCGTTTCATGCCGACGCCCTGCGCCTGCGCCGCTGGGACGACCGGGCGAAGATCGCCGGATTCCAGGCGCCCGGGATCGCGAGCTATCGGGCGGAAATAGCCTTGCTCACGACCGCATCGAATTGAGCGAAGCGCGCGGGGCACCGCGCGCCACCGCTGGCGGAGATTTTCCCGCATCGCGGCCGGCTGACGCCGCAACTGTGCGCTACGTCGCGGTTCGCGGCATCGGCGCCGGCTACCTCGGCATATGGGTTTCAGGTTTCGCCGCGCGCGACGACACTCATTACAACACGCATCCACCCCCGCCCGGTTCAGGGGAGGCTGAGTGCCGCCCTTTGTATGGCTCTATCGTGGGGAACTGAGTGCTCGCAATCATCGGTACTGTGGTCGTCTTGGGAAGCGTCATGGGCGGCTATCTGGCAACCGGCAGCAGTCTGCTCCTGCTCTGGCATCCGCTCGAAGTCGTCATCATTCTCGGCGCTGCGATCGGCGCCTTCCTGATCAGCAGTCCGCTCAAAGTCGTCAAGGCCGCCTTCAGTGGCGCCATCGGGCTCGTCAAGGGCGTGCGCTATGGACGTGCGGAATACATCCAGCTGCTGAAACTCGTCTACGACATCCTCGCCCTGGTGCGCAAGGACGGCTTGCTGGCCATCGAGCAGCACATCGAGGAACCGGCCAAGAGCGCCATCTTCAAGAAGTACCCGGTGGTGATGGCGGATCACCACATGATGGAATTCCTGACGGACTGCCTGCGACTGATCTCGGGCTCGAGCCTGGATCCGCACGAATTGGAGAGCCTGCTCGAATACGAGCTGGAGACGCATCATCACGAGGCCGTCGAACCGGCTCACGCGGTGCAAAAGGTCGCCGACGCGCTTCCGGGCTTCGGCATCGTCGCGGCGGTGCTGGGCATCGTCACCACCATGGCGAGCATCGAAGGAGCCAGCACCGCCGAGATCGGCGAACACGTCGGTGCGGCACTGGTGGGAACCTTCCTCGGCATCCTCGTCGCGTATGGATTCGTCGGACCGATCGCGGCGGCGATGGAGGCCAAGGCGCACGAGGAGGGCAAGGCGTTCGAGGTGGTGAAGATGGCGCTGGTGGCGAGCGTGCGCGGCTATCCACCCACGATCGCGATCGAGTTCGCGCGTAAATTGTTGTTCAGCTCCGTGCGCCCGAACTTCAAGGATCTGGAAAAGCAGCTTCGCGAAAAGAAGGGCTGAAGGGCCTTCAACCATGTCTGAAGATACCGTCCGCCCGATCATCGTCGTCAAAAAAAAGAAGAATGCCGCCGGGCACCATGGCGGTGCCTGGAAGGTGGCCTACGCGGATTTCGTCACCGCGATGATGGCGTTCTTCATGGTCATGTGGCTCGTCGCGTCGCTGAACAAGGAGCAACGCTCGGCCATGTTCAAGTACTTCAACAACCCGAGCATGGAGGAGGGGCACAGCGTCAAAGCCGCTCCGGGACAGGCCGGTCCCGGGGGTGCCAGCACCAGCGTGATCAAGCTGGGTGGCGGAATGGACGCTCCGAAGGTCGTGATCGATCCCCATAAGCCGGCCCCGCAGCCCGACGTCGTCGCCGACCGCCCGTCGACGGCCGAGGCGAAGGAGAAGGAGCGGAAGGAGAGGGAGCAGCTCGAATCCTTGTTGGAGGAGCTCAAGAAGGCGGTTTCCCTGGGACAGGCCCTGGAGCCCTTCAAGGACCAGCTGTTGCTCGACATCACGCCGGAAGGCCTGCGCATCCAAATCGTCGACAAGCAAAACCGTCCGATGTTCGACACGGGCAGCTCCGCCCTCAAGGACTACACGACGCAAATTCTCGGGGAGGTGGCCAAGTATCTGAACGGAGTTCCCAACCGCATCAGTGTGTCGGGACACACGGATGCCAAACCCTATCCGGGGACCACCAAGTTCTACTCGAACTGGGAACTGTCGGCGGATCGCGCGAACGCGGCCCGCCGCGCACTCATCGCCGGCGGCCTGGACGAAAGCAAGATTGCACGCGTCGTGGGTCTCGCCTCTTCCGTCCTGTTCGTCAAGGACGAGCCGCTCAATCCGATCAACCGTCGCATCAGCATCATCGTCATGACTCGACGTGCCGAAGATGCGGCGCTCTCGACCGATGCTCC
>Ga0116230_10000730_pt1 | contig 29442 bp, 20 predicted proteins | sample S1TSphfallax_3_FD_88678 | JGI IMG/M metagenome (GOLD analysis project Ga0116230, IMG submission 88678) | Host-associated microbial communities from peat moss isolated from Minnesota, USA - S1T2_Fd - Sphagnum fallax MG | ecosystem: Host-associated > Plants > Peat moss > Unclassified | place... | reverse complement strand
TGGAAAAGGGCGCGGCGGACGAGGAAGCGCGGATTATCGGCATTCATATTGAGGGGCCGTTTGTTTCGCATGCCAAGCGCGGGATGCACCCGGAGCGGTTCATTGTTCCTCCCAGTCCCGACCTGCTGAACCAGTTCTGGGAAGCGTCGCGCGGGCAGATCAAGATGATGACGATTGCTCCTGAATTGCCGGGCGCGCTGGAGACGATTCGGCGGGCCACGGAGCTGGGGATTCGGTCTTCGATTGGGCATTCGAATGGGACGAAGGCAGAAGCGCTGGCGGGCATTGCGGCCGGCGCGACCACGGCGACGCATACGTACAATGCAATGCGGGCGCTGGATCATCGCGAGCCGGGAATTTTGGGCGTGGTGCTGGACCGCGAAGATTTGTATGCCGAATTGATTTGCGACGGCGTGCATGTTGCGCCAGAACTGGTGCGGCTGTGGTTCAAGGCCAAGGGGCCGGAGCGCGCGATTTTGATTACCGATTCGCTGGAAGCGGCGGGCATGCCGAATGGGATTTACAAGCTGGGTGATACGCCGGTGCATGTGAAAGACGGGCGATGCACGACGGAGGCGGGCGTGCTGGCGGGCAGCGTGATTACGCTGGATGAAGGGGTGAGCCGGATGCAGAATTTTACTGGCGCGGATTTGGCGGCGGCGGTGCGGCTGGCTTCGCGCAATCCGGCGCGGATGCTGGGTTTGGCCGATGACTTAGCGGCCGGTGCGCTGGCGAATTTCAATATTTATAGCCCTGAAGGCGCGCGAATGCGGACAATGCTGCGCGGCCAGTTGCTTTGATTGCTATTCTCTACGTTTGAAAAAGATAATTCTTCTGCTGCTTCTTTCGCTCACGGCCTATGCGCAAGATGACCGTTTCAAAGCCGACATTCTGGTGATTGTGGCGCATCCGGATGACGAAGGCATGGCGATTGGTTATCTGGCCAAGGCTGTTCTGGATCTGCATAAGCGCGTGGCGGTGGTTTATGGCACGCGCGGCGATGGCGGAGGGAACGCGATTGGCTTGGAAACGGCGGCGGCGCTGGGGGCTGAGCGCGAGATGGAAGCGCGGCGCGCGCTGGGAACGCTGGGCATTACGAATGTCTGGTTTTTGGGCGCTCCGGATACGCCGGGGCAGAATGTGCTGCGGTCGCTGGAGACTTGGAACCATGGATCGGCACTGGGGCAGATGGTGCGGCTGGTTCGGCTGACGCGGCCGGAGGTGATCATGACGTGGCTGCCGGCTTATTCGGCGGGAGAGAACCATGGCGATCATCAGGCGGCCAGTGTGCTGGCGAATGAGGCGTTTGATTTGGCGGGTGATCCGACGGCGTTTCCAGAACAAGTGACGCCAGCGCGTGATCATACGGTGTCGGGAAATTTGACCGAAGGCTTGCATCCGTGGCAGCCGGAAAAGCTTTATTTTTTCTCCGATGCGGCGAACACGGCCGCGCTGGATGGCAAGGGGCCGCAGTATCCGTGGAATGAAGTTTCACCGTCGCGGAATGTCACGTATGGGCGGCTGGCGCTGGAATCCATCGCGCAGCATTTGACGCAGGATTATCCGGGACAGATGGCGGTGGAGGCGCTGAAGCAGAAGGATCTGGGCGCGTTGAAGGAGATGAAGACGCGGCTGGTGATGGGGAAGTCAGTAGTGGGCGGAACTGTGACGGGGGATGTTTTTGAAGGGGTTGTGGCGGGGCCGGTTGCGTTTCAACGGGTAACGGGATATACGCCGACGACCCGCAGCGGACTTTCGGCCGAACTGGGCGGGCCGTGGGCGTTTTACCGGGAGTTTTGGAAGGCGCATGATTTGCCGAATGTGGGCGAGATTTTCAAGCCGGAGGTGAGGGTGGGTGTTTCTTCACAGGTGAATATTCCGGTTTTGCTGCATAACGACACGGGCGATGGTGCAACGTTTGATGTGTCGGCGGAGGCACCGGATGGGTGGGGCGCGCCGCAGGGAATGGGGAAGTTTTTGGTTCCCGCGCATGCGACAGTTGCGGTGAATGTTTCGGTGGCGACTCCGGCGAAGGAGAGCGGGGCGCGCAAGGTAAAGGTGATTGTGGCGAAGGTGGCGGAGCTTTCAGTGGATGTGAGTGTGGATAAGGGCGGCGGGTTACCGCAATAGCTGATTTCGCCGCTTGTTCTCCCTCTTTATTTTGGGGTAGCGTAGAGGGGTGAATGTTGGTTTAGCTCTGAAGACAGAATCGGCCGCGCAGGCGATTGCTGCTCATTTTCTGGAGGCGATGCAGAAAGAGGAATCGCCGGTTCGGGCGGTTCGGCAGCAGCCGGCGCGAGAGGCTCGGTACGCGGAGTTTCCGGCGGCGCTGGACAAGCGTGTGGCGGGCGCGCTGGGCGAGCGGAAGCTTTATACGCATCAGGCGGCGGCGATTGAGCAGTCGCTGGCCGGAAAAAATGTGGTGGTGGTGACGCCGACCGCCAGCGGCAAGACGCTTTGCTACAACCTGCCGGTGGTTCACACGCTTTTGAACGATTCGGCGGCGCGCGCGCTTTATCTTTTTCCCACCAAGGCGCTGGCGGAGGATCAGCGTTTGGAATTGCAGCGGTTCAATGATTCGCTCGGCGCGCCTTTCGTTTGCCACAGCTATGACGGGGACACGCCGTCCGATGCGCGGCGCAGCATTCGTGACAAAGCGAATGTGATTTTGACGAATCCGGATATGCTGCACACGGGAATTTTGCCGCAGCATACGAAGTGGGCCAAGCTGTTTGAAAATCTACGTTACTTCGTGATTGATGAACTGCATTTTTACCGCGGCGTCTATGGAAGTCATCTGGGAAACGTGGTGCGAAGGCTGAAGCGGATTTGCGAGTTTTACGGGTCTTCGCCGCGGTTTATTTGCTGTTCGGCGACGATTGCGAATCCGAACGAACTGGCGCAGGCGATTACGGAACAAGAATTTGTGACGGTGGATGACAATGGCGCGCCGTCGGGTGAGCGGCATTTTGTTTTTTACAATCCGCCGGTGGTGAATGCGCAGCTGGGAATCCGGCGGAGTTATCTGCATGAGACGCGGCGGATTGCGGTGGAGTTGATTCGGCAGAAACAGCAGACGCTGGTTTTTACCAACAACCGGCTGGCGACGGAGATTCTGACCACGTATTTGAAAGATGCGTGTTCGCAGTTGCCGTTTTCGAATGAAGCGGTGCGCGGCTATCGCGGCGGCTATTTGCCGAAAGAGCGGCGCAAGATTGAACAGGGCCTGCGCGACGGCGATATTCGCGCGGTGGTGGCGACGAATGCGCTGGAACTGGGCGTGGACATTGGCGGGCTGGATGCGGTTGTGCTGGCGGGTTATCCGGGCAGCATTGCTTCCACGCTGCAGCGTGCCGGGCGCGCGGGACGGCGGCAGAGTTCGTCGATTGCGGTGTTTGTGGCGTCGAGCGCGCCGCTGGATCAATACATTGTGGAGCATCCGGAATATTTCTTTTCGGGCGCGCCGGAAGAGGCGCATATTAATCCGGACAATCTGGAAATTATGCTGAGCCATTTGAAGTGCGCGGCGTTTGAACTGCCTTTGCGCGATGGCGAGACTTACGGGAAGCATGATTTGCAGGGCATGTGCCGGTTTCTATCGGAAGATTTGAAGCTGCTGCATCATTCGGGCGATTGCTGGCATTGGGTGCATGACAGTTATCCGGCTGATTCGGTGAGTCTGCGCGCGGTGACGAGCGATAACTTTCTGGTGGTGGATATTACGCGCGATCACCAGATTATCGGCGAGGTGGATTTTCCGTCGGCGCTGACGACGCTGCATGAGAAGGCGATTTATCTGCATGACGCTCGGCAGTATCAGGTGGAGAAGCTGGATTATGACGGGCGCAAGGCGTTTGTGCGCGAAGTGGATTCCGATTATTTCACCGATGCGATTGTTTATACGCAGGTGAGCGAACTGGCGAACCTGGAGAACCGCGTGGTGAATGCCACGTCGGCGGCGGTTTCGGCGCAGGGCGAAGTGAGGGTGAAGCGGCAGGTGGTGGGGTTTAAGAAGATCAAGTTTTACACGCTGGAAAATGTGGGCGCGGGACAGTTGTCGCTGCCGGAGCAGGAAATGCACACGACGGCTTTCTGGATTCATTTCCCCACTGGATTTTTTGGCGAGGATTTCGCGGCGTTCACGACGGCTGATTTGCAGGACGGTTTGCATGGGCTGGGAAATGTTTTGAAGACGGTGGGGAGCGTGCTGCTGCTGAGCGATCCGCGCGATTTGTCGGCGGCGGTTTTGGATGATTCGGCTTTGCAGCAGACGGCGTTTGAGCCGGATGTGGTGATTTATGACAATTATCCGGGCGGCATTGGGATGAGTGAGCCGCTGTACCGAAGGCAGGGGGAATTGTTTCGCGCGGCGCTGGAGCTGGTTTTGAGGTGCGGGTGTGAGGCGGGATGTCCGAGTTGTGTGGGGCCGAATACGGAGGTGGGGGCGCGGGGGAAGGATGGGGTTGTGAAGGTTTTGGGGAAGCTGGTGTAGGCAATGCTGGCTTCCGCTATTCGCTCGATAACTTCTGGGCTCTCTTCTTCGCTGGTCGCGGCTGCTTTTTTTGAACGTACTGTGCAGATTTGGAATCTGCATGAGGCACGCTTAATCGCGGAATTCGAGACCGTTTACTACTTTGGAGGCGAGAACGGGCGTCTTGCTCTTGCGCCGGACGGCGGCCAGTGCGTCACAGCGGCTTGGAGAGCGGGCCGGCGGGGCGGTGTCGCGTGCTACGACACCAGCACTGGCGCGGTATTGTGGCACCGGTCCGATCTGACGAGATCGCAATACGTCATCTTCGCCGGAGACGGGCAATCGGTTTGGTGCTGTCCAGAAGGCGGCCCCACAAAGAGACTTAGCGCGAAGAGCGGCGAGACACAAGAGGAACTTAGAGGTTCGCCACGGATTTTCGACGGCGGCGTCGTTCGCGGCGTGCTCTTGGAGTATCGACATTCGCAAAGAGATTATGCTCTTCAAACGGCGAAATCCCGGAACCGGGTTCCAAGGTGCAGTTTTGCAATTCTTGATGCTGCCTTTGCGCCTGATGCGGTTTGCGTGGCAGAAGCCCATGGTCCCTTGCGCTGCTTAGACTTGGCGAACGCGCGTGAACGCTGGCGATTCACTCCAGAGAAGGACCACCATGTTGTCCAGGTCCGGTACCGTGCCGTGGATGAAAACTTCTACGGCGTCTTATACGGCTTCAACGTTAAGGTTCGGACATTGGTGAGATGGGACCACCTGGACGGAACGACAAGACAGGTGTGCGAATTGCCGAACAGTTGGACTGAGGCCTTCTGCGCCCAGACGGACACCATTGTAACTTCGGCAGGCAATATCATCAGTCTCAGTGACGGCCGGCACGTGGGCACTCTAGCTTTTCCGCAACGTGATTACGAATGTGAGTAACTACAAACGCGGATCGACTGGTTCGCTTTCGAGCGCCAGCACTCCGAACACGCATTCATGGACGCGGCGGAGCGGTTCGCGCGAAATAAAGCGTTCCAAGGCTTCCATGCCCAGCGCGAACTCACGTGATGCCAGCGAGCGTTTAGCGGAGACTCCGCGCGACCGCAGTTTTGGGATCTGATCGGGCGCGGTGTATTCGGGACCGTAAATGATCCTCAGGTATTCGCGTCCTCGGCACTTTAGTGCTGGTTGCACCGGCCCCTTGGGTCCGCGTGCCATAAAATCCAGCGGCTTCACGACCATGCCTTCCCCGCCCTTTCCAGTCAGCGACTCCCACCATTCGCATGCCTCTTTCACCTGGGGTTCGCTTGCCAGATCGACCTCCAGGAAAGGCGTTGCCCGAATGAACTCGGGGTCAGCGGCTGCCAGACGGTGCAGGGTCTCCATGTGCCAGCGGTTGGTCTTGTCGGAATGGACTTTGCCCTCGCTGGCAAGCAAATGGAAGGGTGCCAGCTTGTAGTCGGCCAGCGAATTAACCGGCCAGCAGTAGCGGCGATACGCTTCGCGGTAGTTGTGCAGGCAGTCCAGGCGCTGACGATATTTCTCCGCCATGCCGGACGCAGCCGGCGACTGGGTCAGTGCTTCGATGACGGCGCTTAGCGCCGCGACACCGGCAGCGCCGACGGGCGCATACTGGCGCTGCAGTAGTTCGCGCGCCTTCGCGGACCAGGGCATCAGTTCGCAATCCAGGCAGAACCAGTCCGTTTTGAACTCGTCGAAAAAGCCAGCCCGCGTCAGTGCCGATTGGACGCGCGTGATGAACTCGGCTTCCTTGTCCAGATCGAAGAAGAAGGGACGGCCGGTTCGGGTGTAACAGACGCCGCTGCGGTTATCGTTCGCTCCGAAGCGCTTTCTTGCGGCGGCCTGGTCACGGCACACCACGACCACGGCGCGCGAACCCATGTGTTTTTCTTCGCAGATGACATGCTCCACGCCGTTTTTGCGGAAGTAAGCCAGCGCCTCGGTTGGATACTCGAGATAATCTTCCCGGTTGGAGGTTTCGCTCGGCGACATGGTAGGCGGAAGGTAGATCAGCCAATGCGGGTCAGTGGCGAAGCGGCTCATGACCTCCAATGCCGCAATGGAGTTCTCTTCGCGAATGGTGACGTTTCGGAAGAGGCGCGTCTCGATGAAGCGCTTGCCAGTGACATCCTGAAGGTCCAGCACGTCGTCGAGTTCCTGCTGACTGGTGCGCGCAGCCGTTGCGTTTGCCGCGATGGGACGAATGGGCACGGCGTATTCGCGGGCGGAGGCGATGGAGACGAACTCGCGCTCCGGGTAGCGCAGGGCCGTGAGCTTGCCGCCGAACACAGCGCCGGTATCGATATTGACGGTGTTGTTCAACCACTCTGGCTGCGGCACGGGAGTGTGGCCGTAAACCACGGTGGCTTTGCCGCGATATTCCGCTGCCCAGTTGTAGCGCACGGGCAAGCCAAATTCGTCGGTCTCGCCCGTGGTCTCGCCGTAGAGGCAAAACTCGCGCACGGCAGCCGAGCCGCGCCCGTGCATTTCTTCGCGCAATCCGGCGTGAGCGACCACCAAACGGCCGGCGTCCAGAACGTAATGGCTGACCAGGCCGTCCAGAAACGAGGCGACCTTGGCGCGGTCGTCGGGCGCGAGCGATTCTATTTCGGCTATGGACTGTTCCAGCCCATGCCTCACTTGCACTTGCTTGCCGCGCAGCCAGCGGACAAGCTTTACGTCATGGTTGCCGGCGACGCAAAAAGCCGTGCCCGCCTTGACCATGTTGCGCGCGATTCGAACCGTGTCCAGCACTCTGGGACCGCGGTCCACCAGGTCTCCCACGAAGATGGCACGGCGGTTTTGCGGGTGACGCCAGGACTCTGCGCCCCAGAAGGAATCGGGTTCTTCGATGGCGAATCGCTCCCAGCCGAGTTGCGTGAGCAGGCTCTCCAGTTCACCGGCGCAGCCGTGCAGATCGCCGATGATGTCGAAGGGGCCGTGCTGGTCTTTCTTGTTGTTCCACAGCGGCACGCGGCGGATCTCCACTTCATCGGATTCACTCAGTATGTACACGTGGCGAAAGCCCTCGCGTTCCAGCCCGCGCAGGCCGCGTTTGAGATCGTCAAGCTGGCGGCGGACCACGTGCGGTCCGAATGTTCGCTCCGTGCGGTTGCGGTTGCGCTCCAGGCATGTCTTCTCCGTCGCATTCAAAACAATGGCGATGGCGAAACAGTGATACTGGCGCGCGGATTCAATGAGGCGCTTGCGGTCTTCGGCGCGCACGTTGGTGGCGTCCACCACGGACAGGCGTCCGCGGGCCAGCCGCTTGGCCAGCATGTAGTAGAGCGAATCGAACGCGTCGTTTGTGGCGGACTGGTCATTTTCGTCGTCGCTGACCAGTCCGCGGAAGAAATCGGACGACAGCACTTCGGTGGGCAGAAAATGACGCCGGCCAAAGGTGGACTTGCCTGAGCCAGATGCGCCGATCAGCGCGACCAGCGCCAGTTCAGGGATTTCGATGGTTCTCATTGCGCGAAAACCGCCATTTGGGAAGGCGCGCCGAATTCCGGATGGACGCTGCCCACCGGCACGAAGCGAACGTCATAGCCGAATCGTGCGGCCACCGGTTCCGCCCATGCGGCGAACTCGGCTCTGGTCCATTCAAAGCGATGGTCGGCGTGGCGCATCTTGCCTGCAGGCAGCGTCGGGAACAGCGCGTTGTACTCACGGTTCGGCGTGGTGATCAGGATATGGCGGGGGCGGGCGAACTCGAAGATCACCCGTTCCAGCGCCGTGAGGCGTGGCGCGTCCAAGTGTTCGATGACTTCCACCAAAGCAGCCGCATCAAAACCGTTCAAGCGGCTATCGCGATAGAGCAGCGAGCCTTGCATGATCTGGATTCGCTGGCGCTGCCGTTCGGGGAGCCGGTCCAGGCGCAGCTTTGCGGAGGCAATTTCCAGCGAGCGATGGCTGACATCCATGCCCACAATGCGCTCGAAAGCGCGGTCCGCCAGCAAACGCCGCAGCAGCTTGCCCTCGCCGCAGCCCAGATCCAGCACCGACTTGGCTTCCAGTTGTTTCAACGTTGCCGCTACGTAATTGAGGCGGTGGGTGTGCAGCGTCATGGGGCGTTCCAGGTCTTTCTCCAGCCGCGCGGCTGTTTCGGTCCCGGTTTCGGCGGCTTCCACTTCGCCGGATTCCTGATCCAGCAATTGCGCAAAGGCTTGATCGGTGAGAGACCGCTGGCGCTTTAGATATTGGCTGACGATCAGGTTCCGCTCGGGATGGCTTGCCAGCCAGCCCTCGCCGTGGCGCAGCAGTTTTTCGACTTCGGCGTCGCCAATGTAATAGTGCTTCTTTTCGTCCAGCACGGGCAGGAGAACATACAAATGAGTCAAGAGATCGTGTACCGTTATCCGGGCGCGGAGCGACAGGCGGAAGCAGTGGCCAGCGCCCCAGTCTGGGAAGTTTTCATCCAGCAGGATTGGCGATGTTTCGACCGCGTATCCGAGCGGCTGAAACAATTTGCGCAGCAGGTCAGCACCGCCCGGCGACCGAATGACTTCGACTGTGGCTTCGAGCGGGAGCTTTGTCCTGACCAGTTCAGGGCGCTTCTGACAATTGCCCGCAAGAGCTGTGCCGAAGACGCGGCTGATGGCGACGGTGACGTAGGAGGAGGCGACGTAGGGCCGGTCGTTCACGTAGTCTTCCAACTGCTGCTGCGCGCCGCGCACCAGGCTGACGGGGTCGATCTCCAGCAGGAGGCAAGCGGTGCAGCGTTCGGAACTGGCCTCGGTATAAAAGACGAATGCTTTGCCGAATGGCATCTCGACTTCGTGGAGGTTGGCTGGGTTTTTGTGCAGGAGGAAACCAAGGTCGGTGGCCTGCGGGGCCATGCTCGATATCTTCAACAACATGAGATATTTCAGCCTACCGTGTTGACGAGCGTTCCGATGGGCGGGATAGTGATTTCGATGCGGTCGCCGGGATGGAGGGTGAAGGAGTCGGGCGGGACGATTCCGGTGCCGGTCATCAGAAAGCAGCCTTGGGCGAAGATGTTGTTGCGGTAGAGGTAATGGACGAGGGATTGGGGGTCGCGCTTGAGGGAGGCGAGCGTTGTGGATTCGGCGAAGGCGGTTTGGCCTTGGCGGAAGATTTCGAGCTTGATTTCGGAGTTTTTGTCGAACGTGCCGTCGTTGAGGAGAAGGCAGGGGCCGAGGGCGCAACTGCGGTTGTAGACTTTGGCTTGCGGGAGGTAGAGGGGGTTTTCGCCTTCGATGTCGCGCGAGCTCATGTCGTTGCCGATGGTGTAGCCGGTGATTTTGCCGGCGGGGGAGATCAGGAGGGTCCATTCGGGCTCGGGGACGGACCATTGGGAGTCGTCGCGAATGGCGACGTGGGAGTGGGGGCCGACCACGCGGCTGGCGGTGGCTTTGAAGAAGATCTCGGGGCGGGCGGCGTCATAGACGCGGTCGTAGAAATCGCCTCCGCCGGCCGCTTTGGCTTCTTGCATGCGGGCGTCGCGGCTGCGAAAGTACGTGACGCCGGCGGCCCAGACTTCCTGGTTGGCGATGGGGGCGCGCAGATTGGCGGTGATGGCTTCGGGGTCGATCTGTTCCAAGCGGGCGAGCGCGTCGAGGAGGAAGTGGAGCGGATTTTCCTGGGTGAGCAGCGCGTCCCACTTAATGCCCGAGCCGCGATAGACGGTTCCCTGGTGCTCAATGGCGAACCCGCTGAATGTGCGATAGAGTTTCATCGCTTCCAGACTATCGCCTGAGGTTTTGAATGGCTTCGGCGGCGTCGGTGTAAGCGGGGTCTTGCTTCAGGGCGGCTTGCCATTCGCGCTGGGCGTCGGCGGGGCGATTGAGGCGCAGATAGGCTTCGCCGAGATAGTAGCGGGCCAGGTTGTTGAAGGAATCCTGCTTCAAGAGCGCGGAGAAAATGTCGACGGCTTGGGATTCGTGGTGATCGTAGAGGGCGACGAGGCCGCGCTCATAAGCCTGGTATTCGGGCAGGCGGGCCTTTGGATCTGGACCGCTGACGCCGGATGAGGCGCGCGCGGTGCCGGCGATATAGCCGAGCGAGCGCAGCGTTTTGAGGGTGGCGGGGGAGTTGTCTTGCGCCGCGTGGGCAGCGGGCACGGATAAGAGCGCGCGCAGGGCGGTTTGCAGTTGGCGGGCCTGGGCGGCGCTGGCTTGGGCCAGATTTTTTTGCTCGCGGGGGTCGGAGTTGAGGTTATAGAGTTCGGGCGCGGGCGCGTCGATGTATTGGAGTTCTCCTTGGCGCAGGCTGCGCAGGGCGGACCAGCGGAAGGCGTCGTGGGCGTACATGGTTTCGCTGTAGACGGGATGCGGGATGTTCTTGAGCAGGCTGGTTCCGCGAAAGGATGCGGGAATGGGAATGCGCAGGAAGTCGAGAATTGTGGGCGCGACATCGATAAGGCCGGCGGGATGCGAGACGGTGGCGGGCAGCGGCTGAGATGAAGAGGGCCAATGAATCAAGAGCGGGACCCAGAGCGTGCTTTGGTAGATGAAATAGCCGTGGCTTAATTCGCCGTGGTCGCCGAGGCTTTCGCCGTGATCGGCAAGCAGAATGATGAGTGATTTGTCCCACCAGTTTTTGTCGAGAAGTGACTGGCGGAAGCGCGCGAGGACGCGGTCGACGTGCAGGATTTCGGCATCGTAGCCGGCAGTGGCGGGCTGAATGGTTTTGACGGGGCCTTCGGAATAGGGCGCGTGGAGGTCGAAGAAGTGGAGGAAGAGAAAGGGCGGCTTGGGATCGCCCGAGTTGAGCCATTGCAGGGCGGAGCGAACGACCAGGGCGGCGTCGCGGCGGACTCGAATGTCGTATGGGTTCTCAGAGGCCCCGGTTTGGGGACGAAAGGGACTGTCGTAGACGTCGAAGCCCTGGTCGAGATGGAAGCGCTGGGAGAGAAGATCGCTGCCGATGAATGCGCCGGTCCGGTAGCCGCGGGAGCGCAGAATGGAAGCGAGGGTGAGGGCATGAGGCGGGACGATTTCGGCGTTTTCTTCGATGCCGTTTTCAAAAGGGTAAGTGGAGGTGAAGAGGCTGGTGTGGGAAGGGAGGGTGAGCGGAATTTGCGAATCAACCGAGGAGAAGAGGGTTCCGTGGTGGGCGAAGGCGTCAACGTTGGGCGTTTGGATTTTGCGGTAGCCGTAGGCGCTGAGATGGTCGGCTCGCAGGGTGTCGACCGAGATGATGATGACGGGCGGCTGGGCGAAGGCAATTCCGCTGAGAAACAGGAAAATTAAGAGGCGATAGAGAGGCACTGGCTGATGGCGTCCAGGATTTTGCTGGCGCTTTCTTCTATGGTCTCTAAGTCGGTTCGGCACTCGACGTCGGGCGTGAGCGGGGTCTCGTAGATGTCGTCCATTCCGGTGAGGCCTTTGATTTCGCCAGCGCGAAAGCGGCGGTAGAGGCCTTTGACATCGCGCTGCTCGCAGACGGCGAGCGGGGCGTTGACGAAGACCTCCATGAAAGGCGAGAGCCGGGTTCGGAACTCAGCGCGCAGGTCGCGGAACGGACAGATGGAGGCGACCACGGCGACGATGCCTTGGGCGGTCAGCGACTCGGCCAGAGAGGCAATGCGGCGCAGATTGATTTCGCGATCCTGGCGCGAGAAGCCGAGGGGTTTGGGCGAGAGGGCGCGGATAGCGTCGCCGTCGAGCAACTGGGCTTTTCTGTTCTGTTGATTCAGGAATTCCGTCAGCTTGGTGCCGATGGTGGACTTACCGGCCGATGGCAGGCCAGTGAGCCAAATGGTGAGTGCGCGAGAACTACAAGGGGGCATTTTTGGGGATTTGCACTTGGGGTTGGGCAAAGCCCCCTTGTAGCTTGCCGTCTCGCATGCTAGGTGCTTGTTAAACAACAAATGAGAAATGTTTTCCGGTTTTCTTTTGATTTTTTTGGGGAGAAAAAGCGAGGAAATTTGGCGGGCGAAAGCATAATACTCGCAGTTCTTACATAGGCCTGGAGGATAGGAAAAATGAGCGGGCGAATTTTGCTGGTGAGCGGACGGAGTTGCGAAAGCTAGGCGACTTCGAAGGCGAAACCGGCTCCGACTTTTTCCAGAACTTCCTGGAGTTTTTCCATGCGGATGGGCTTGGTGAGATAGCCGTCCATGCCAGCCGCCAGACAGCGTTCCCGGTCGCGGTCAAGCGCGTGCGCGGTCATGGCGACAATGGGCAGGCGTCCGCCGCGCCTGGTTTCGAGTTCGCGAATTGCGCCGGTGGCCTGGTAGCCGTCCATTTCGGGCATCTGCACGTCCATCAGGATGAGGTCGAGCCGCCAGGCCATTTGGTCGAGCAGTTCCAGGGCTTCGCGGCCGTTGTTGGCGGTGACGACGGTGTGGCCCTGTTTTTCGAGCAGGCGAACGGCGACTTTGCGGTTGACCGGATTGTCTTCGACGAGCATGATTTTCAGGCTGGGGATGGGCGGTTTCGCCGCCAGCAGATGCGGCGTCACGGGCGGCAGAGTGCGGGCCAAGGCACTGGCCAGTTCCTGGCTGGAATGAAAGCCGATGGCGGCGATGGCGGATTGCAGATCGGCTTTGGAGATGGGCTTGACAATGGTGGCGTGCGCGGTTTGCTGGCGGCGCCGCCCTCCGGCCAGGTCGCCGGCGGTGCTGAGCATCATGACCATGCTTAAGTCCGGGAAGCGGCGGGAAATTTCTTCAGCCAAAGTGGCGGGCGGAGCAGCGCTGGCGGAGGCGGCTTTGGCGGAGGCGGGAAGGTCGGCATCGAGAATCACGAGGGTATAAGAAGGGGCGGCAGGGTCTTGCGCAGCACGGTCGAGAGCGGCCATGGCGGAATCGGAGTCGCCCACCAGCAAGGGCTGGGCGTTCCAGGAGGCCAGCATGTCGGACAGCACGCGCAGGGCGGTGCCGTTGTCGTCGGCCACCAGAATGTTCATTTTTTGCAGGTCGATGGAGCCGCGGGACACGGGCACGACTTCGCGCGCTCCGAATTTGGCGGTGAAGCTGAAGGTGCTGCCTTCGCCCAGGCGGCTTTCCACCCAGATGCGGCCGCCCATCATGGTGACGAGCTGGGACGAAATGGAAAGGCCGAGACCGGTGCCGCCGTATTTTCTGGTGGAGGAAAAATCGGCCTGGGTAAAGGCTTCGAAGATGAGCTTCTGTTTCTCGTCGGGGATGCCGATTCCGGTGTCTTTGACGTGAAAGCTTAGGGTGACATCGTGGCGGGTGTGAGCGTCGTCCAGAGAATGATTGATTCTGGTGACGCGCACGAAAACCTCGCCCTTGTCGGTGAATTTGATGGCGTTGCCGATGAGGTTGACGACAATTTGGGTGAGGCGGACAGGATCTCCGACGATGTAATCGGGCACGTCGGAATCGATTTGGCCGATGAGTTCGAGGCCTTTTTGCGCGGCGCGCACGGCAAGGGATTTGAAGGTCTGGTCGAGGGTGCGGCGCAGGTCGAATTCAATGGCTTCGAGAGTCAATTTGCGCGCCTCGATTTTCGAAAAATCGAGAATGTCGTTGATGATGCTAAGCAAGGAATCGGCCGAGCCTTCGACCAGCTCCAGAAACTGGCGCTGCTCGGCGGTGAGTTCAGTGTCCAGCGCCAACTGCATCATGCCGATGACGCCGTTGAGCGGGGTGCGGATTTCGTGGCTCATGTTGGCCAGAAATTCGCTCTTGGACAGGCTGGCGGCTTCGGCCTGTTCCTTGGCGATTTTCAACTGCTGTTCGGCGCGGCGGCGCTCCACGTTTTCGGCCTTCAGTTCCAGCACGCGCAATTGCAGCTCGTCGCGCGAGCTGCGCAGGGTGACTTCGGCGCGTTTGCGGTCGGTAATGTCTTCGACAATGCCGACAATGCGGTCCAATTGGCCATCGGAATCGAAGACGGGAAAAGAGCGGTCCCAGACCCAGTGGGTTGCGCCATCGGCGCGCACGATGCGGTATTCGCAATCCTTGTGCTCGCCCAGGCGCTGGGCTTGCTTGGCCAGAATGACGCGCTCGCGGTCTTCCGGGTGAATGCCCTCAAACCAGCAGCCAGGATCGCGCAACACGGCTTCCGGATCCTGCAGCCAGATTTCCTTGAAGGCCGGGCTGATATAGACAAACTGGCCGGTTCGGGGATCGGCCATCCAGAAGATTTCGCTGATGTTTTCGGCCAACTGGCGAAAGCGCTTTTCGCTTTCCTGCAAGGCGCGCGTGTGGTGGGCGAGCGCGGTGGTGCGCTCCTCCACCAGGTTGACCAGTTTTTGCTCATTGGAGCGAATCTGGCGCATGCGCAAGCGAAAGGCCAGGGCAAAAACGCCGAGCCCGGCGAGGGTAGAGAGGAAAGCAAAAGTGTAGGTTTGATAGAAGTGCGGGCGCAGCGAAATTTGCGGCGGGTCTTCCAGCTTGCCGCACAAGCCTTCGCGCGTGCAGGCGCGCAGCAGGAAATGATAATCTCCGGGCTGAATGTTGGTGTAGAAGGCGGTGCGGCGGTCGCCGGCCGCCACCCAGTCGCGGTCGAAGCCGTCCAGCTTGTAGGAGAAGCGGATTTTGTCGGGCGAGGTGAGGCTGAGAGCGGTGAATTGAAATTCGAGCTGGCCATCGCCGGGCGGAAGGCGCAGAGATTTGTCCGGATCGTAGGATTTGCCGTCGACGGTGATGCGTTCCATGACCACGGCGGGGGGCGATTTGGCGGCTCCCAGATCATGCGGATGGGTGAGGCTGAGGCCGCCCATGGTGGGGAAATAGAGCGTGCCGCCCGCGCCGCGCCCGCTGGCGGGCTGGAATCCGCCGTTGCATTCGTTGCTGCGCAGGCCGTCGGAAAGGCCATAGTCGATGGAATTGATGGTTTTGGCGCGGCCGGCAATCACGGCGTCCAATTGCTGGCGCGGGACGCGAAAGACGCCGCGATTGGAGGTCATCCAGAATGATCCGCGGCCGTCGTCGAGAATGCTGAAAATGGCGTCGTCGAAGAGGCCCATTTGCTTGGTGAAGGAAGTAAACTTGCCGTCGCGCAAACGGCTGAGTCCGCCGCCATTGGTGCCGATCCAGAGGGTGCCGTCGGGGTCTCCGGTGATGGCATACACTTCGCCGCTGAACAGGCCTTTGCCGGCTTTGTCAGAGCGGCCATAGGGCACAAGATGGCCGTCTTGGAGGCGGTTTAGGCCGCTGCCGGTGCCCACCCAGATGGCATTTTGCCGGTCCTCGTAAATGGCGAAGATTTTGTCGCCGGAAGGTCCGGCGCCGTAGTTGATGAAGCGGCCCTGGTGATAGTGGCTCAGGCCGGCCAGGGTGCCAATCCAAATGTCGCCTTCGCGGTCGCGATAGAGGCACTGCACGAAATCGCCGGGCAGGCCAGAGACGGCATTAAAGGTTGAAAACTGGCCGCCCGCAAAGCGCGTGAGGCCTTTTGGGGTGCCAATCCAGATGGCTCCGGCCGCGTCCTGGGCCAGCGCAAAGATGGCGTTGGAGGGCAGGCCGTCGGCGGCGGTGTAGGTGGTGATTTTGCCGTCTTTCATGCGGTTCAGGCCGGAATTGCGGGTGCCGACCCAGACTGCGCCGTCTTTGTCTTCCAGGACGGGCAAGACCACATCGCTAGAAAGCCCGTCGCGGGTGGTAATGGTGGTGAAAACGCCGTTCTTGAGGCGCACCAGGCCGCCGCCCTTGCTGCCGAGCCATAAGTTGCCCTCGCGGTCCTCAAAAAAGACCGAGACGTTGGGGAAATCCTGATCGGGCAAATAAGAGGCAAAGCGGCCGTTGACGTAGCGGCACAGGCCTTTGTCGCGCGTTCCCAGCCAGACGGCGCCGGCCGCATCGGCAAAAATGACGCCGACGGAACTGCCGGGAAGGCCGCTGACGCCGGCGAAGTTTTGAAAAGTGTTGTTGAAATAGCGGGACACGCCACCGCCTTCTGTGGCCAGCCAGACCGCGCCGTCACGAGCGACGGCCAAGGCGCGGATGTCGTTGTGAGGCAGGCCGTCTTTGACGGCAAAAATGGTGACCGAAAAGGCGGCCGGGTGGTCGGAGGCGATGCGCACCAGGCCCTGATAGGTGCCCGCCCAAACGGTCCCGCGCGGGCCCGCGGCCAAGGACAGGATGGCATTGCCCGGCAGACCGTCGCGCGTGGTGTAGCGCGTCAGGAATCCGTTGCTGAGGCGGCACAGACCGCCGCCGTCGGTGCCAATCCAAAGCTGGCCGGCGCTGTCTTCGGCCAGGGCGGTGATGGAGTCGCTTAAAACGCTGTTGCGGCTGTTGAAGGTGGTGAACTGGCCGTCACTGTAGCGGGTGAGGCCGCCGCCGTCGGTGCCGATCCAAAGGTTGTTGGCGCGGTCCACCAGCAGGGCGCGGATGTCGTTGCTTTGCAGGCCGGGCGTGTTTTCCCGGTCGAAAAGCGTGAAATGGACGCCGTCAAAACGCGCCAGCCCATCCTCAGTGCCGACCCAAAGATAGCCTTCCTGGCTTTGCGCCAGCGCCTGGACGGAATTTTGCGGCAGTCCGGTTTGGACGTTCCAGACGTTCTGGGTGTACTGGCTGAGCGAACGGGCAGGATCAAGCGAGCCGCTGGCGGTGACACACGCCCAGCATGCCGCGAGGCAAAGGGTAAAGATTTTCGCGACAATTGGCGCTTTGCGCTTCCACGGCATTGGCGGTTACAAAGGGTGACAAATAGTCTATCGGCGCAAAACTCGTCCATCATTAGGTACTAGGGAGTTTGTCAGGATGGGTGTCGGTGATATGCTTTTTGCCGTCCCCTTTTATGAACGAAACTGCTCTTTCCCGACGCGCTTTTAACTTGGCATTGGCGGCTGGCGCTCCCGCCATTCTGAAGGCTGCCCCTGCTTCGCCGCAAGAAGCCCGTATTAAGATTGACACCGAACGCGTGATCGGCGAGATAGACAAGAAAATCTACGGGAACTTCACGGAACACTTAGGCCGCTGCATTGAAGGGGGTATTTTCGAGGAGAATTCGCCTTTATCGGATAGCGATGGGTTTCGCAAGGATGTGCTGAAGGCGGTGGCGGATTTGCATGTGACGCTGCTGCGCTGGCCGGGCGGGAATTTTTCGTCGAATTACAACTGGCGGGACGGGCTGGGTCCGCGCGATGCGCGGCCGACGCGCCTCGAAATGGCGTGGCATACGCTCGAAGACAACCGCTTTGGGACACATGAGTTTCTGCGCTATTGCGAAGTGACGGGTTGTGAGCCGTATGTTTGCGCCAACCTGGGAACGGGCACGTGGACCGAGGCGCAGCAATGGGTGGAGTATTGCAATCTGGCGGAAGGCACGGCGATGACGGAGTTGCGCAAGAAGAACGGGCGCGACAAGCCGTGGGGCGTGAAGTATTGGGGACTGGGCAATGAAATGGACGGGCCGTGGCAGATGGGGCACCGGTCGGCCGAGGATTACGGGAAGTTTGCGCTGGAGGCGGCCAAGCTGATGAAGTGGACCGACCCGAGCATCAAGCTGGTGGCGGCGGGCAGCTCCAATTTCGGGGCGGATTGGATTGGCTGGAACCGCACGGTGCTGGAGCATTTGAAGCATCATGCGGATTATCTTTCGCTGCACACTTATGTCGGCAACCGCGACAACAATTTTGCTGAGTTCATGGCGAGTTCGCTGGAGCTGGACGACCGGACGAAGATTGCCGAAGGCATTATCACGGCCGCGCTGAACGATGAGCCGGGACGAAAGATTTATATCGCCTGGGATGAGTGGAATGTGTGGTACCGGGCGCGCGGGAGCGGCAAGGAGGCGGGCCGCGAGATTCTGGAGGAGCATTACAACCTGGAGGATGCGCTGGTGGTGGGGACTTTTTTGAATTCGTTCATCAACCATGCGCATATTGTCAAGATTGCGAACCTGGCGCAACTGGTGAATGTGATTGCGCCGATTTTCACGAACAAGCAGGGGCTGTTTTTGCAGACGATTTTTTATCCGGTGGCTTTGGTGGCGGGCCACTCGTATGGGAAGGCTTTGGAGTTATATGTGGAGTCGCCGAGTTATTCCACCAAGAAGCGGGAGAATGTTCCTTACCTGGATGTTTCTTGCGCTTATGACAATGGCACGGTGGTGGTGAATGTGGTGAACCGGCATGAGACGGAGGCGCTGAGCGCGGTGATTGAGTTAGAGGATAAGCAGTTTGCGGGGGCGTTTCTGGCTTCGGAGGTGAATGGGCCGGATATCAAGGCGGAGAACACGTTTGGGAGTTCTCCGGTGAAGGTGACTAGCAAGAGTGTGGAGGCTTCGGGGAATAAGATGCGGTACAAGTTTCCGGCGCATTCGTTCACGATGCTGAAGGGAAAATTGAGTTAATCGGTAACCACTAATGCGGGGACAGTCAGCCCGTTACACCAGTTTTAAAAACTGGTGTAACGGGCTGACTGTCCCCGCATTAGTGGTTGCGCATTAGTGGTTAGAAGCCGACGCGTTCGGAGGTGGCGCTTTTGAGACCGTCGAGCATGGTCAGGAGATGGGCGCTAAGACAGTAAGAGCTAAGATTTAGCGAGCGCAAATTCCGGCGAGCAGGGCGATTCGGTCGGGGATGCGGTTGATGAGGATGCTTTCGTTTGGCGCGTGTGCGCCTTCTCCGACGGCTCCGAGGCCGTCGAGAGTGGGGATTCCGAGGGCGGCGGTGAAGTTGCCGTCGGAGCCTCCTCCGGTGGAGGATTCTTCTATCTCGATTCCTAACTCGCGACCTATCGCTTGCGCGGTTTTGAATAGGCTGGCAATGGCTTTGGTGCGCTCCATGGGAGGGCGGTTGAGTCCGCCGGTGATTTCCAGAGTGCAGCGCTTGTCGAATGGCTTCAAGGCGCGGAGTTTTTTGTCGATGGCGGCGGCGTGGCGGAGCTTGGTCACTCGCAGATCGATATCTACCTGGGCTTCGGCTGCAATGACGTTGGTGCGCGTTCCTCCCTGGATGACTCCGGGGTTGAGGGTAGTTCCCTGCTCCAGATTCGTGAAGCCGGCGATGCGTTCAATCTGGCGGGCGGCCTCGAGAATGGCGCTAGCGCCGTTACTGAAATCCACGCCGGCGTGAGCGGCTTTTCCGTGAACCAGAAGCTGGTAATTGCCGACTCCTTTTCTGGAGGTTTTCAGCTTGCCGGTGAGTCCGGTGCCGGGCTCCAGAACCAGGACATGGCTGCTCTTGCGGGCTTCGGCTTCGGTGACGTCGCGCGAGGTGGGACTGCCGATTTCTTCGTCCGAGACGATGAGCAGAACAACCGGATGAGGCAGCGGGATGTCTTGCTCATGCAGGATGCGCATGGCGGTGAGGAAGAAGGCGATGCCAGCTTTCATGTCTAGAACGCCGGGCCCCCATAAGCGGCCATCGGCGCGGCGGAAGGGCATGGATTTCAGGGTGCCGGGTTCCCAGACGGTATCGGAATGGCCCAGGGCGAGAAGTTGCGGGGATTTTCTTTTGCCGCCTTGGAAGCCCAAGCTGAATTCAAGGCGCAGGTGCGATTTTTTGACAATTTTGGGGGTCGCAAGGTCCTTGGTGGCTTCGATTAGCAAGTCGTTCAAACCGCTGGGTGATTCGCATTCCACAAGTGCCTGAATGAGACTGATGGTTTCTTCTTGTTTTTCAGTTGCTTGGCGAAGGAAAGACGGCATTGGTTGTTATAATAGCGGTTCTTCATGGGATTAATGGACACGAAAGATATCTGGGACATACTGCCGCATCGTTATCCCATGCTGATGGTGGATCAGATTGTCGAGATGACGGAGGACTCCATTGTCGGGCTCAAGAACGTCACCATCAATGAGCCGCATTTCACGGGCCATTTTCCGGGTTTTCCGGTGATGCCGGGGGTGCTGATTATTGAAGCCATGGCGCAGGTGGGCGGCATTCTGGTGGGCAAGGTTGCGCCGCACACGCGCGGCCGGGTGATGTTTCTGGCTTCGGTGGAGGAAGCCAAGTTCCGCAAGCCGGTTTTTCCAGGAAACCAGTTGCGCATTGAGATGAAACTGCTGCGGCTGAAGTACACCATTGCCAAGATGCAGGGCGTGGCGAAGGTGGACGGGCAAGTGGCGGCCGAGGCCATTTTGATGTGCAAGCTGGCGGACCCTCCTAAAGAAGAGGCTCTGCAGGCGTAAGGTCTCGGATGGCGATTCATTCCACTGCCATCGTTGATCCCAAGGCAGAGATAGCGGCGGATGCCGAGATTGGGCCGTACTGCGTTGTCGGGAGCGATGTGAAAATTGGCGCGCGCACGCAACTGATGGCGCACGTGTTTCTGGAAGGCAAGCTGAGCATTGGCGAAGACAATGTTTTCTTTCCATATTGTTCGTGCGGAGTTGCGCCGCAGGATTTGAAATACAAGGGCGAAGCGTCGGAGACGCGCATTGGGAATGGCAACAAGATTCGCGAATTCGTGACCATCCATCGCGGCACAGAGGGCGGCGGCCTGGTGACGGCGATTGGCGACGAGAATTTGCTGATGGCTTATGTGCATGTGGCGCACGATGTGATGATTGGCAGCCACACCATTCTGGCTAATGGCGTCACGTTTGCCGGGCACGTGACGGTGGACGATTACGCGAACGTGGGCGGCTTAAGCGCGGTGCATCAGTTTGTGCGGATTGGCGCGCACAGCATGGTGGGCAGCCGCAGCGTGATTAAGCAGAATGTGCTGCCTTTTTCGATCACAGCCACGCAGCATGAATCGGCCATTTATGGGGCGAACCGCGTGGGGTTGCAGCGGCATGGGTTCGCGCAGGAAGAGATTGAGCCGCTTCAGAATGCGTTCCGGATTCTGGGCCATGCGAATTTGAACACCACGCAGGCGATGGCGCGCATTGAAGAAGAGATTCCGCAGACGGCGGCCGTGAAGGAGTTAATGGCTTTTATTCGCGGATCGGAACGCGGGTTCATTAAGTAACTCTGGGACAAGCAGGCGGGCGATGACGGCGTCGCCTTCGCCGGTGATGTGCGTGTCGACAATGTAGAAGAGCTTGTCGCCGTTGGGCGTTTGGCTGAAGGCTTTCAGCGCGGGCAGATAAGGCACGGCGTTGCGGTCACAGAAGCTTTGAATTTCGCGGTCGAAAGCGAAGGGATCGGTGCCGGGCGGATAGGGCTGGCCTTTGGCGACGAGTATGACTTGCGCGCGGGCCGGCAGGCTCATCACGATAAACGGAATGCCGGCTTGATGAAGGCGCGCGGCCATGTCGGTCAGGATCAGATTGAAGGCTGCGAAACGGGTTTTCCAGGCTGGGGTGAAGGGCAGGCGGAGATAATCGGCGCGGTCGCCGTCGGCCAGGTAGATTTTCAGGAATGTGTCGGGATTCGAAAACAGAAAATGCTGGGCCATCGTGAAGGTGCGGCTTTCGTTCAGCAGATTCTGCACCGCTTTGGCGGCGTTGCGAAGGACGATGGCTTTGCCCTGGGCCAGCGGCGCGGGAGGCGGGGCGTGCGGCGGAAGAACGGGGTCGTTGCGATGCGCGATTTGCAGCGGATCGGTGTCGCGGCTGAGGTCAAACGGATTGACGGCATAAATGACGGCGTCGGGCTTGAGCGCCATTACTTGATCCAGTTGGCGGTAGCAGTTCAGCGGGTTTAGAAGCTCCCAGCCGAGGTTTTCAATTTCCACTTTGCGGCCGGTGGCTCTTGAAATGGCGCGGCGTGTCCTTTCGCCCCATGTTTCTTCGAGCGGAACATTTTTTGCCATGGTCATGGATGCGCCCATTAGGGCGATGCGGAGCGCGCCCGGAGGCTTTGGGCCGCAGTGGTCTGGAGTTCGGTAGCCGCATTCATTCATGGCGTAGCGGACCCACGGGCCTTCCGGCACCTTGGCGCTCACCGTGCAGTTGGGCTTTGCGCGCCTGGGGTCATCCGCTCCCGCCACTCGGCATTCTTCGTAGTCTTTTTCGGGGTATTTGATTCGGGAGGCCACTTCGGCGGATCCGAACATGACAAGCATGGTCATCAGGCTGAGCAGCGGAATCAGGAAGTAGTCGCGGCGCGGCAGGTTCATCAGGCTTCGACCACTGCGTCGAAGCCGATTTGGCGCACCAGCATGGGCGCGGCTTGCACTTTCGCATCCTTGACGATGAGTTCCCAATGGGTGCTGCCGTCTGGATCGCGGCCTGTTTCGGAGAAGCCCAGGCTGGCGTAATGATCTTCCACCAGCTTGTTTTTTTCAGTGGGGCGATAGACGCCGACCAGCCGCGTGATGCCGCGCGACTCGGCGTGTTCCAGCACTTGCCGCAGCACGGCATTTTGCACACGGCGGCCTAAGACGCGGCAGCTCATCAGCCAGGTGTCGAACTCCCAGGTTGCGGCATCAGTCTGGCGGCAGATGACCACGCTGATCATGCCGTTGTCGCCGAACGAATCCACCAAACGCACTTGCAGGGTGAAGCAGGCGGGGTCGGCTTCGGCCAGGGCCACTTCGGCTTCGGTGTAACGGCGCGTGGTGAGGTTGAACTGGTTTGATTTATTGATGAGCTGGGCGATGCGCGCGCGGCCGGTGGCATCGAAGGGCTGGAAGGTGATCTCCATGTTTAGCGATGCCAGATAGGTGTCCAGGTCGCCGGCCTGCTTCTGCAGGCTGACGCGGCGGGCATTGTCCTGATAGAAGCCGGCGCGCTTTAGGTCTTCTTCGGAGAAGGCGACGGATTCGAAATAGCCGGCGGCGGCCAGGGTGCGCGCGTAAAGAGCCGGGTCGTCAGAGAGTTCGGGAACGGCCACTTGCGGAAGGAACTGGCGCACCAGGTCGCGCTCCACGGGATTATCGTCCAGCAGCACCATGGAATCGATGCCAAGCGAAAGCTCCGCGGCAATGGCTTTGATGTTGGTTGCTTTGTCGTTCCAGTTGGCCTGGAAGACGGCGATGTGTTCTTCGCGCAGCAGCATTTCGGGATGGCTGCGAAAGGGCAGGCGGGCGACATCGTCGTTGTTCTTGGAAGACACGGCGAGCACCACGCCGCGGCTGCGCAGGTCGAGCGCCAGTTGCTGCACGGCGAGATAAGCCTCACCCGTGGCGTCGCCTTGCGCCAGCTTGATGCCGTCCAGCCCATCGTCGCCGATGACTCCGCCCCACAGGGTGTTGTCCAAATCCAGCACCAGGCACTTGCGGCTCTTTCCGCGCAGGGCAGCAATGACGCGGGCCACATGATCGGCATAGAGCGGAACATAGGCGCTGGCAAAAGGCAGCTTGGCCAGGTTCCATTGCTGGGGCGAATGCCAGTTGTTCAGGCCGACGTTCGATGCCAGGCCGGCGACGTCCAGCAGAATGCCGCCGTTCGATGCCATGCCTGCGTTGACGCGCGCAATGACGTTTTGCAGGGTGCCGGGCAGCGAGCAATCCAGGCTGCCGAACAGGCGTTCGGGCGGCGGCGCGAGCGTCTGCAAAATGCAGGCGGCTTTGGCGTTGGCGGCGATGCCAGAGCGCAGGCTTTCCAGATAGGCGAGGGAAGATTCGACGGCGCGGTCGGCGTCATCTTTGCTGCCGGCTCTGGCTTGCAGCGGGAAGGCGCGGTAGTCGATGGCAACCAGCACGGCGTCGGGGTTTGAGGCATTCACTGCGGAAGCAGGCGAGAGAGCTTCCTGCATCACCTGGCCGTAATCGGAACGAATGCATTCGAGCAAAATGCCGTGGCGGGCGGCGGTGGCGATGAGGGCGGGCTCTATCAGGTCGAAAGTGGAATTGCTGAGAATGCCCAGGCGAAACGGGGCCAGCGGCGTGAGGGATGCGCCGTCTTTGCCCAGTTTCTTGATGAGTTTGGTGAGCCGGTAGAGCTGGTTTTCATCCAGGTCATAAGAAGCCAGTGCCTGCATGCTTGCTCCCAGATTGCTGCCAGCGGCGGCCAGTTTCTTGCATTGCTCTGAAAAATCGCCGGGAGTTTTGCGCAGCCACGGAAGGTTCATGTGACAGCCCCATTCTGGCACAATTAAGCATGACGACAGAACGCGTGTACGAGAAACTGGGCGAAACTTTCCAGAGCGTTTTCGACGACGAATCCATTGTGGTGAAGCCGGAACTGTCCGCCGCCGATGTTGACGAATGGGACAGCCTGGCGCACGTGCGGCTTATGCTAACGGTGGAACGGGAATTTGGCATCAAGTTTTCCGCGCCGGAGATTGGCAGCCTGAAGAACGTGGGCGAACTGGCGGCGCTCATACAGAGTAAGGTGAAGTGACGGCGGTTCGGCCCATGGATCAACCGCGCGTGTATCAGCCCCATGTCCATTAGCGAAGCGAGCATACAGCAGCGAATTTTTTTTGGCCGGGTGCAAATTGCGCCGGTGGCGGCGGTGTGCTTCTGGCTGCTGATGATGGTGACGGGCACCGACAGCATTGACGCGTTTTTGCTGGCGGGCGCGGTGTGGTTCGGGCTGATTTCGGTGGATGCGGCCGGAGGCATCAAATACGGGCCGGGGCTGCTGAATTTCGTGCTGATCTTCAAGTTTTTGCTGGTGGCGCTGACGATTAAGATTCTGACTTTTCAGCCGGCCGACAGCAATTTAAGGGCGCCGCGGACCACTTCCGAGGTGATGTTTGTGGGGTTCGCGGGGCTGTATTTTGCCAGCGTGCTGTTTGCGCACTTGCCCAAAATTCGCGGCGCGGTGAAAGAGGTATCGGACCCAAAGTTTTACCTGGCGGCGGCCGTGCTGTTTGCAATTGCGGGGCTGGGAAGCGCTTTTGTCGTTTTGTTCTTTCAAACCGGTTATGCCGTCACCTTGGCGGGAGGGCTGTGGGGCATCGCGCGCCACTTTGAAATGCTAGAGGCTTTCTGCGTGGTGCCGGCCATGTACTATGCGTGGAGTTCGGGATCGCGCCGGTTTCTTTCCCATCCGCTGGTGCTGGGCATTCTGGCGGTGGAACTGCTCTATGGCATTGCCTCCACCACCAAGCAAGGGATGATGGAGCCGCTGCTTTGCTATCTGGGCGTGGGGTTCATACGGCTGGGATGGCGCAGCAAGCCGCTGTGGATGCTGATTGGGGCGGGCGGATTTCTTTACGTTGCCCTGTTTTATCCCTACAGCCAGTATGTGCGAAGCCACGGCGGACGCGACGGCAGCCTGGCGGAACGCCTGGCGGTGATTCAGGAAGTGTTTTTGGATCTGTCGACCGATTCCAGTTTTCGGGAGGCGGTGGATTCGCAGATCAACATGGGCGACACCTACCTGGGCAAGGACAGCCTGCAGTCGATTAGCCGCATGGCGATGATTGGCGAAGCGGACCGGCTGATTGCCGCCACCGACGCCACGCAGTCTTACACGGGCTGGGAAACGATTGAGAACGGTTTCTACCTGATGGTGCCCAGCTTTATCATGCCGAACAAGCCGCTGGCGGGCGGCGGCAATTTCCTGGGGCATATCACGGGTGAGTTGGCGCCCGACGATATGGACACGCAAGTTTCCTACGGGTTCATGGCGAATTTGTACAATGCCTTCGGGCTGATAGGCGTGTTCATTGGAACCATCCTTTTCATTGCGAGTTTCTACTATATGCTGACCCTGTGGTTCGCGCATCAGTCGCTGAATTTTTCTCCCTGGGGCTCCAGCATTTGGTATTTGCTGATTGGGCTGATGTTCGAGCATGGGTTGATTGAATCGACCCTGGCGAACAACTTTCCCGCGTATGTGAATATTTCAGCCGTTGTGGGGCTGATTTTTCTGTGCAAATACCTGGCTCGTTTCTTTGCGGGGCGGCAGGTTCGGTTTTAAAACATCATGCGAATTTTTTCGATTGTTCTGGCGGCAGTGGCGTTGCCTTTTATCGCGGCGGGGCAGAGCCATTGGATTGGGAGTTGGGGCGCGAGCCCTTCTCCGCAATTGGCGGATGCGGCCCAGATGAGCAGCCAGGGGCTGATTTTTTCGAATCAGACGGTGCGCGAGATTGTGCATGTCAGCGCGGGAGGATCGTCGGTTCGGGTGAGGCTTTCGAACGCCTACGGCAAGATGCCGGTGCAGATTGCGGCGGTTCACATTGCGCGCCGGACGAGCGGGTCCGCTATTGATGCATCATCGGACCGTGCGGTGACATTCAGCGGCCAGGCGTCGGTGATGATTCCGACGGACGCGCTGGTGCTAAGCGACCCGGTTCCGTTCGATCTTGCGGCCAATTCCGACATCGCCGTGAGCCTTTATCTTGCGAAACCAGCGGTGGGCGCGGGCATTCATTATGCGGCGCAGCAGACCAATTACGGCGGGGCGGGCGACCGGACGGCGGCGGCGGAGATTGGCGGCGGCGCCACCATCAAGTCGTGGGTTTTCCTGACGGGCGTTGACGTGCTTGCGCCCGAGAGCGGCTTCACGGTGGTGACGTTTGGAGATTCCATTACCGACGGGGCGCGGTCGACGGAAAATGCGAACCACCGCTGGCCGAACTTTTTTGCCGAGCGGCTGCCGAACGCGGGCGTGCTGGACGAGGGGATTGGCGGCAACCGGATTCTACATGATCCGAATTCGAACATCGCGTTTGGCGTGAATGCGCTGGCCCGGTTCGACCGCGATGTGCTGGCGCAGCCGGGGGTGAAGTATGTGATTGTGCTGGAAGGAATCAACGATTTAGGCCATGCGGGCCCGAATCTGTTTCCCAATGAGCAGGTGGGCGCGCCCGAAATTATCGCCGGGCTGGCGCAACTGGCGGCGCGCGCTCATGAGAAAGGCATCAAGATTTACGGGGCCACGCTGACGCCATTTATCGGGACGCCTTTCCCCGGTTATTACTCGGACGAAAAAGAAGCGAGCCGCAAGGCGGTGAATGAGTGGATTCGGACCAGCCATGCGTTTGACGGCGTGGTTGATTTTGAGAAGGCGGTGGAAGATCCGGCGCATCCGGGGCATATCCGGCCGGAGTTTGACAGCGGAGACCACTTGCATCCGAAGGATGAGGGCTATAAGGCGATGGCGGAGGCGATTGATTTGGGGCTCTTTCAGTGATTCACGTGGAGCAGGTGAGCGGTGATGCTGCCTTCACTCTGATTGACGAATACTATGAGGCGGTCGGGGTGATGGTTCGGGATGACCGCGAGGTGCCGGAACAATGCATGTGGGTGGCTTATTGCGACGGGCAGCCGGCGGGATGCGTGGCGCTGAGAACGGATGAGGTGAAGCGGATGTTCGTGCGGCCGGCGTTTCGCGGACGCGGCATTGCGCGGCGGCTTCTGACTGAACTGGAAACGTTTGCGGCGGCGCGCGGGGCGAAGTGGCTTTACCTGGACAGCATGGATGATTTAGTTGAGGCGATCGGGTTTTATGAGCGGTCGGGCTATGAGCCGTGTGAGCGCTACAACGATAATCCGCAGGCGACGATTTTCATGCGCAAGGCGCTTTAGGAGAAAATGCGCTACGGCATGATTGCGGGCAATGGGCGCTTTCCTTTGCTGGCGCTGGAGACGGCGAAGCGCGAAGGCCACAGGGTTGTGGTGGTGGCGATTGAGCGCGAAGCGTCGGCGGATTTGGCGCCGCTGGCGGAATCGTTTCACTGGGTGAATATCGGCCAATTGGGCAAGCTGATTGCTATTTTTCAGCGCGAGAAAATCACCGAAGTGATGATGACCGGGCAGGTGAAGCACGTCAGCCTGTTTTCGGGGCTGACGCCGGATTGGCGATTGGTGAAAGTGCTGGCCGGGCTGCGCGAAAAGAACACGGCCGCGCTGATTGGCGGCGTGCAAAAGGCGATGCTGGAGGACGGCATTGAGCTGGTGGATTCCACGCGGCTGCTGAAAGACCTGCTGGCGGGCGAGGGCGTTTTGACGCGCCGCAAGCCCAACTCAGAAGAAGAAGCGGACATCCAATACGGGCGCAAAATGGCTTCGATTTTGGCGACGGCCGATATTGGGCAGAGCGTGGCCATCAGCGAAAAAGCCTGCGTGGCGGCGGAGGCGATGGAAGGCACGGACGCGATGCTGCGGCGCGCGGCCGGGCTGACGAACGGGCGGCCCTTGCGGCTGGTGAAGGCGTCGCGCGGGCGGGCGCACTTGCTTTTCGATGTTCCGGTGGTGGGTTTGACGACAATTGAAACGATGAGGGAAACAGGCACGACGGCGCTGGCGGTGGATGCGGGACGGACGCTTTTCCTGGACAAGCAGGAGATGATTGCGCGGGCGAATGAAGCCGGATTGACGATAGTGGCGCATCCTGTTTATGAATAAACCGCGAGTAGCCGTGATTGGCGCGGGATCTTTCGGCAGCAACCATGTGCGGGTGCTGAGCCAGATGCCGGAGGTCGAGTTTGCGGGTGTTTTTGACGCCAATCCAGAACAGGCGGCGAAGGTGGCGCAGGCGCATGGGGCTTTGGCTATCCATTCGTTCGAGAATTTGGATGCGGCCATTGTGGCCACGCCCACCGTGACGCATGAAGAAGTGGCCACGCGGCTGCTGAGCGCGGGAATTGATGTGCTGGTGGAAAAGCCGATTGCCGAATCGGCGGCGGCGGGCGAGCGCCTGACGAAGCTGGCACAGGAGCGCGGGCGGATTTTGCAGGCAGGGCATCTGGAACGGTTTAATCCGGCGGTGATGGCGCTCGAAAAAGCGGTGACGGTGCCGCTGTTTTTTGAGGTTCACCGCATGAGCGTGTTCACGCCGCGCAGCCTGGACGTGGATGTGGTATTGGACCTGATGATTCACGATCTGGATATTGTTCTGCGCCTGACAGGCGCGATGCCAGAAGAGATTCGCGCGGCCGGCATTTCGGTGTTGTCGAAGAAGGTGGATATCGCGAATGTGCGGCTGTCGTTTGCCAGCGGCTGCATTGCGAATTTGACGGCCAGCCGGGTGTCCACCGAGCGCGTGCGCAAGCTGCGGCTGTTTCAGCCGAGCGAATATATTTCGGTGGATTATGCGCGCCAGGATGCGTCCAAAGTGGCGGTAAAAGGTTTGGGGCAGATTGGGTTTGAACAGTTGCCGGTGACGGCGGGTGAGCCGCTGAAGCTGGAGCTGGAAGCCTTTGTGGCGGCAGTGAAGGAACGAACGAAACCGAAAGTGGATGGCGAACAGGCGACGCGGGCGCTGCGGCTGGCGGAGGATATTCTTGCTAAGATTCAGGAACACGCAAGGTTAGTCGATCAAACGCTTCAGTTTCAT
>Ga0116230_10000729_pt1 | contig 29446 bp, 19 predicted proteins | sample S1TSphfallax_3_FD_88678 | JGI IMG/M metagenome (GOLD analysis project Ga0116230, IMG submission 88678) | Host-associated microbial communities from peat moss isolated from Minnesota, USA - S1T2_Fd - Sphagnum fallax MG | ecosystem: Host-associated > Plants > Peat moss > Unclassified | place... | reverse complement strand
CATTGAATGAACAACTACTTTGTAACTAACATATGATGTTGATACATATGATCATGCCACATGTACAATTAAGTAAAGGTCCATAACATTTGGAACTTACAACTTGTTGGCAACTAAGAGTCAATTAAATTGGTTAGTTTTACAACTAAACTACAACTAAATGTGCCACTATGGTTTCACTACATAAGTACTACTTGTCCATTATTTTGGAACTAGAGTGTTCAACTCATCTAAAATTAATTATCAACTATGTGACAACTCAAACTATTAAAAGACTTACAAATTGTGCAATTCATCGAAAGTGTAAATGTAGGCCTTCAATTAGATTGGAATGGTCTATTAAAATGTGTATGAGTATGTACATATAAACATCATTGCTTATACACTTCAAAATTGTCTAGACTAGATTATTACATGCTTCATTAATATGAACCAATTCCTTTATTGAATTAATTAAAATAAATCATTTTCATAATTATCTAAATAAGTAAAATCTTGATAATGTATTAAATATTATAATCTTATTGTTTTTGATTGATGCTCAATTATTGTATTAAGAATATTTCACTACATTGGAATTCACAATATTATGTTGGTATACATACATATCAAACCATAGAATTTCATGAAAGGTGAAAGTCTATTTTAGAATTGAAATTAAAAACAATGTGTATATTTCATTAAACATTCAATAAGGTTAAACATATGAATATGTCTTTACATATCTCAATGTTTTCTATTCATATTCACGTTTATTTTTAATATTTCATAATGAATTATTTGTTACTATTTTTTAAATTAGTAATTAGTATGTAATATATTTAATTACCATGAATTAATTAAGTAAAGTAAATAACAAAATATTCATATGAATTCATTAATCAAATTTGATTAATTAGTATTTAATTAAATCAGATAATAATTAATTAATTACCTAATAACTAATTATTGAAACTTAATAATTAATTATACAAATTTAAGTAATTAATTCAAATAATTTTAGATCACAAACTTTGTTAATGTAGGTGAGTAATTATTGAATTTTATTTGAATTCATATCATCAATTATGAACATAATTAGATATTTGATAGTTATTTAAATAATTAATCATCTAACATTTACTTTGAAAATTAATTATTTGAACTTATATTATTTTGATAATTAATTATTTGAATCAATCTAGATGATTAATTATCATGTATTTAATTCAAATAATTAAATTCCAAATCATTAATTAAAAATTTCAAATTAATTACAAAATTAAAATCAAACAAAAAGCATGTGGGAAATTATTTTTTATGGTTACAACTCAATTACAACTAAGGTGCCACTAAAAGATTTAACCTAAATGTTTTGTCTTCAATATTTCATTTCACAAACTATATAAAGGAGGTGTCTCCTCTTGCATTCTCATAGTAAAATACATGTGCCATGTTGGGACCATAAAAATTTAACGCTAAAAAAAAAACACATAACAAATTTAAAAATTTATGTGTTTACTCTTTAATTCACCTACTCTCCAAATATTCTACCTTCCTACCTACCTACTTGCCTACCTAAATAAATAGGTCCTATTTTTTTACCTACCTAGATAGTAAGTAACTATTTAAGTAAGTAAATAGGTTGGAGCTATATCAACTTACTTACCTATGGCTGTGTACCGACCTACCTAGGTATACATACATGTTTCCATTATTTAATTAATATGCCATGTGGCAACTTTTAATTGTGCCACGTGTCATAACTTAAGACCATTTAAAATGAATAACCATAATGGATGATGGATATCAATATTTCAAAAAACTCATGAAAAATCCACATAATGCCACATGTTAAATTTTGATGGATGGATGAATATGATGTCAGCATGACATTATGATTGTAATCATAAAGGAGTTGCATAATAGTTGAAAAAAAGTTGTTGCAACAAAATTGTAATTGAATAGTAATGAGTTGCACTATGTATATGATGAGTTGCAATTCTTACAACTTATCTAGTAGCACTCACAATGTATAAATACAGTGAATTACAAGTGTATGATGCAACAAAAAAATTGAGTTGCAAGGCAAGTTGCAAAAGACCCTTTTTTCTCATAGTGAAAGATGACAAAATTACAAATGGGATTTTAGGTAATCATTGTCATGAATGTCCTTTCTATGATGCATTAGATAGTTGGTGGCACCAAAGTGGAAATGTGATGAAACATGTGAGTGTTTCTATAAATGAAATTGATGAAATTGTGAACAATCCAACATTTTAGATAAATCTTGATAATGGTTCTAAGGGTGATGCTATAAAAAAACCTTTAGATAGACCAATCATTCTAGATGAAGTTATAAAACAAAATAAGAGGCATAAGATTACTATCCTTAAACATTTTTCAACCATGGCTGAAAATAACACAACAATCTTACAACAATATGCAAAATCCAATGTTCTATTGAAAAATATGGATGTCAAAATTGGACATTCCATAAATAATTTATAGGTTACCTAACAAATAAGCTTTGAGTCATTCACCACAATTTGACCCAAAATTTTATTTATTCAGGAAAGCAACATTACCATTTTTTCTCAAATGAATTTCAAAAAAGTTTTTTGCAAAAAGTTCATGAGTTGCCATAACTTCTGTTAGCATATTCTTGATCCTTTCTTCTTTAGTTTTGTTACTAGGATTATTTTCAATGGTTATCACATCTTCATCTTCATGTTGATGTTTTATGTCCTTCATGTCAATCCTATCATCATCCATTATCCTTGGATTTTGTAACCTTTTCATTTCTTTGACTGTTTCTTCAACCACTTTGAACAAATTAGTTCTTTTGATGTTGCCAAATGTTGAATTTACTTTTGTTTGTGTTTCTTTCTGAACTTCCAAAGCCCAATCCATATCAAAGCCATCCAAATTGGCAATGCACATGTTAAGCAAACATATGCAAGTTGTCACCAAATTCGGCATGTGGCGCAATGGAATGTTGATTCTTTTGAGTAAAATTCTAAACCTTCCTTTCAACATTCCAAAATCTCTTTCAACTAACATCCTTGTACTTGATTGGATAAAATTCCAATGTGTTTTGTATCTTGGCAACCCACCTTTCTCACCTTTGAATGGAGAGTAGAACCATGGTCGAATTGGATAAGTAACATTTCTTATCAACTTGTAAAGTAAAAACTTGTCTTTCATCACTTAATTTCCTAACTCTATTTTTTGGAAAAGAGCCCAATCATGAATATTACCCACCCATCCATAGTCATAATCCTGAAAACTACACTTTACATCTATAACTCCTTGAATCAATGTGGAGTAAAAACCTTTCTGACAATAATATGATTTGGGATCTACCTTAGGTGCAATAACTAAAACATGATTACCATCTATGGCACCTAGGATGTAAGGAATTTCATGTAAGCATTCAAAACAAATGGTAATTTTTTTGATTTTGTTTCTACTCAATTTAAGTATCACTAATGGTTTCAAGCTCTTTCTAATTGCTACACAAAATTCTTTCACAATAATGGATTTCGTACTTTCTACAATGCCATAGACCTCTCCACACATTTGTGATGAATTTCCATTACCCAATCTTGCCAAAACCATTACTACTATAGTTATGTTTGTATTTTTTCATTCAAGACTTAAACCTACAACCTTAATGAAAGCACAAAATGTGTCAAAACTTCAACCTTGTACATTGTCAAAACATCTTCTCTGAAAAACTCCCTAAAGTTGATTCTTCATATATCCAACTACCGTCTCATACCTCCATATGCCTTGAACTTTTGGTGGCATGTCCACAAACTATAAAAAAATAGCAACACACTCATCATACTCCAATGTTGTGTAAAAACTACTCCTTACAATGAGGCCACTTGTGCAATGATTCAATGGATGGCCATAATAAAAACTAGGACCACCAATATCTTGTCCCTATACCCATCCATTATGTTTTTGTAGTAGAAAACACCAAAAAATAAAGAGCAAACAAGAAACAAAGAAAAGAACATGAAAAAAATGAAGAGAGAAAAACAAAGACAACCTAATCCTCTCACATGTGAATCTCATTTTTTTACTAATTGGACCTTCAAATTGGACCCCATGCCTTTACAGACACTCGTTGTACCTTACAAATTATTATTATTTTAATGTGAAGAAAGGTCCAATTTAAAGGTCCAATTTGCTTGAAATTGGTCCCTAGAATTTTGGACCCTAAACCCTCATCTAAAGTGGCCTTAAAATGTTCCTTGTTTATTATTGACTAGATATTTTGACCATTTTGGGTTGGAATGTTTAGTTTCTAATTAATCCACTTGCTTTGAAGTATATGTGCATTCAAATTGGAACATTATAAGTGAGAATCAAACATGTTTTAAGCGGTTCGCCCTTTATTACTACAATCATTGCATTACTTTGAAAAATTTAAAAGAATTATACCCAAAACTTTCTACTTTACAATTGTTAAAATTGTACATGCATAACATAATATTTCTAGGCAAAATGGGGGAAAGTTGAGGTAGACAAGTACACTAAACAACAAAAACACATTTTAAATTCATTCATAAGATTGATTTTGCATTGTAATGCTAGATTCATTCACTAGTAAACAACCTCATTTGCTCCAAAATGCTTCACATACAATAAACTAATAGGATTGAACTAGTAAATAACATCTATAAATGTAAACAATTGTAATGAGTTTAGCCTATAAATGTTCAAAAAATGTTAGCATAAATTCACATCAACTAGATTCCTGAACATGTTTAGTGTTGTCCATCATTATAAAAAATAAAATAAAAAATGTATCATTCCCTTGACATGTTAGGTTTTTGCAATCTTTTTAAAATTGAAAATTCATTTGTGAATACTTCAATGGTAGTCATGAAGTCCAACCTTCCAATTGATAACCCTCATTTGTGCCATGCCTTCCATTCCATGGTTTTATCCAACAACTATGGCGAACTATAGTTCACATTGTTTCTAGGGAATGTTGTGTCCTTCTATGGAACTTGTCAATTGCAAAAATGTCATTCACAAGATAACAAATTTCAACCACATAATTGGCCATGTACAAATTTGCCTCCAAGATGTATAAATAAGAAAGGTGTTATAATTATACAATGAAAATTATGATTCATAAGTTTTATGCACGAAAGTGAAACAAATTTGACATGTAGAAAAAAGACTGATCCTCTAAGAAATGCAAGTAAATTGTTCTTGAGCAATGTTGAAAAAGGCAAAGTTGAAAAAGCCACCACATTTTGGTGCATATATCACCCCCATTGCCAAATGAAAATGGTGAGACAACGTAAAGTGCTAAAGTATGTCCATGGATCTACAACAACTAGAAAACCTTAAAGCCTTTGACAACCATGAACACATGATATCTAGTTAATGAAAAAATATAACATTAACACTAGTTCATACACCCTATGGATGTGAGATTGGAACAAATTTCCACAAGGATCAATCAAAAGGAAAACTGAAAATGGAAAGAAATAGTGTGAAAAATTGGGCATTACCTTGAAGGAGTGCTTATGACCCCAACATGTACTAACCAAAATGAATTTAAATATGCAAAGTGAAAAAGTGATGGCAAGTGGTGAAATGGCAATTTAGTTCATGGGGCAAAGGGGGTCATTGTTCAATATATTTTCACTTCCAGTATGGACAAAGTTACTTGATGTATTGCATAAATCATTGTTGTGTTGAAAGTGAATGTTGTAAATCCAATATAGATGCTTGCAAGGGGAGAATTTGTGCCTCAATGTTTTAGGGTTGCAAGAACTCCAATTGAAGCATGAACATGATGGTTTTTGGGAGACTTCAACCATGCACACAACTACATTAGTTTGCAAAGTGTAAACTCTTCCCACCTTGGGTAGAACCAACTTTTTAAATTTTAGCACTTTGGCATTAAAAACCTTTGCTTTTGCCATTCGTTCTCTATTATGGTCATTGATATTATGCCTTTTCACCCACTTTCCTTGAATCTAACTACAATGTTTCCCAAGTGGAAGATCCTAAAATCGGGTTTGTGGAATATTATGTGTTGATGTTGTCACATGACCCCCAACAAGTATGAAGTCAATGCATGTTAAAACATTAACCTCTTCTTGTCTTAGGTTGGTCCCTTTCTTGATTAGCTATACTTTGGGGCAATTCAGGGGTGTTTGAATCCAATTGAAAACATGGACTCCCACATAATGATGCATGTTGTTAGCACCAAAAAAAAAAATCTCCTATCTTTGGGTAAACTTTAATGGGGTTTTGCATCTTTGCATGAAAGCATGGAGCCACACAACCATTGGGGAAATTGTGAGCATTAGTTATGAGAGTTGAACATCTTTCACTTAGCTGAATAGTTGTGGCCCAACAAGACCCCTTGTATTCTCAAGTTGTTCATGAAATATGGTATTCTCTTTCATTCACTTGCACCTCAATGACAAGTAGTGTATTTTGGGTGACAATCAATATCCTTGAAATTATATGCAATATGTGATTCCCAATAACTTGCACTGGTTGCAGATTGGATCGCCTTAATGTTGTAGGAAGAGCAAGGTGTGATTGGGGGTGGGGGTTGGTAGGAGACATTGGGGCGCAAATTGATTGGCAAGTAAGAGATTGTGTAAAAATGGATGCAATTTGCGATGAATTTGATGTAAATGCATTTTGGACAACATGGGAACAAGGAACCGGATTTGCCTAGAATCTTGCATTGAAGGTGTGACAAGTGGATGTAGGTGTGGTTGGCATAGCATAGGTCCCAACTAGATGACCATAAGGGACTTGTCAAAAACCTAAAGCTGATGACATCAATGCAACAGAGGTTGATGGCGAAGGATTCAACATTCATGTTTTAGTGTATGTGCTCTTGTTTGGATGATGGCAATTACCATCATATAAGGTCCACATTCACAGTTGGGGTACCAAAAAAGGAAAAAAAGACTTCAAGACTTTTTAGAACTACTTTTTACAATAACATTTACATGAAACAAACTTAAGTGAGAAAAATTGAATAGTCCAATATAAGATAATGCATGTGTTAATGGTGATTTTTCACATTCATACATAATTTTGTATGAATATTTTGGTTGAATGCCAAAAACGTAAAAAATCCCATAAAATTCCAAAATGAGTTTCAATGGACAACCAAACATGTTTTTTGGCAAGATCACTTCCTTCACATGTGACCTACATCTAAAGCTAAACATTTAGAACCCATTTAACGTTTTTTTTAATGAAATGGTTTAAAAAATGAATCCTTTTCCTTGTAGCCCTTTCATTCAAAATTTCAAGATTTTGAAATTTTTGTATGATTTGGTTTTTTCATCAAGTTCATCCAATGAACATGTACTTTCATAGAAGGGGGTGTGTTTTGGTTGTACAAAAAGTTGGAAATCAATTGCATGACTTTATGCATTCCTTTTGATTCCTTAAGGAAAAAATGTATTTTAGACACTTGATTCCTTTAGTTTACAAGACTCAAAATGACATTTACATAATATCCAAATTATTTAAAAATATTTTTATTAATTTAAGAAGAATATTTTTTATTTACTGGCATACAAAAATCCATTATAATTATTATAATGTAAAATAAACAAAAATCCAAAGTTGTCATGTGCAATCTTTTTTCAATTAGACACTCCTTTTTAGTACCTTAATTATGAATGGACCCATAATTTTTGTTTAGTAGATCTTGAATAGTCATCACCTTTAAGCCCAATGCCCTTTCCATGCATTATATCCCAACAGTGATTCGGTTGATTACATTGGTCACATTTTTCACATTGTCTAACCATTGTGTGGTTCTAAGGTTTAATTCTTCTATGGTGGGTCCCTTGTCAACTACCTCTGTCGTAACCCTAGCCTTGGGCTCGCGACCAAGGCAAAAGGGTTTCAAGGACACGGGCCAAGAAGAGTGTGAGAATGAAGACTTGCACTCCCAAATGAGCTTTCTTTTTGAGGAGTTGGAGTCCTAATGGACTCTCAAACCTTCAGAGAGTGATTTCAGAGGTCAAAAAACCTTGCATTGAGGAATTTTTTATATCATTGGAAAGCTATTGAAGTGTAGATGTCTAAAATGGGTTCATATGACTTGTTTGGATATCTACAACACAAGTTATGGCAAAAAGAAAGGCCAAGAGTCAAACTGGCAATTTGATTCTCGACCACAAAAAGTCGGGAATCGACCCGACTTCCGTGCATGCAGATGGAGTGCAATACACCGCTGGAAAACTCTCGACAAGAGCTACAGCTTTGCTTAAGACTTCATCCCGATTGGAGGTCTGAGTAAGAAGTTATGGCCCCGCAAAGTTACGGGAGTCCAACTTTAGCAATTTCGGGACTCCCCTTTGGGAGTCCCATGACAAAAAGGTCATTTGGATGTGGGCCTTGCGGAGAGGCATAGAGAATATTATATGGGGGAAGGTGGTGGCTTCCCCCGAGTCCAGGCTGTGGTGAGTCTTGTAAGTCCAAAGTCGCCCATGGCTTGTCCTAGCACCAAAGGTGTTGGAACATAGTACTAACCAACTTGTGGTTGGTTGGATGTAGATCCGAGTGAGTGAATAAATTGCTTGTCACTCTTCTTAATCCCATCCCGGAGCTCCAGCACGCCCCTCTACCCCTTTAAAAAGATGCTGAGAGCCAAGGAGCGTGCCCCGAGCCCCTAACCTTTCCGCTATTTTCTACTTTAGACTCATCTTTGAGGCTAACAAGGAGCTTGGGAGCGCATCAACCTCCCTTTTCAAAAACCTTTGGAACCTTGAATGTTGGAAAATTGCACAAACAAGGTCATTCAATGGGGTTGAAATGAGGTTTGTCTTTACCTTTTACCCATTCCCATCATCAATCCACCAACTTGCATGTTTGGTCTTTACAAAATTACAAGTTGGCGTGGCAACATTTTTTCCAAAAGACATGTCTTTTTACATCCAATTGCTCCATTGCTTACATCTCGCATTCCACCAAGTAAGCCGCCTTTCAAGTTTCCTTGTAAATGCAATTGAAATTGCACCAAATGCTTTCCACCATTCACGAATCTTTGCATAATTTTGGTTTACTTCATCTTTAGTCAAATTATCTTTCCATGCACGTACTAGGTGGACATGAAGTTTTTAAAAACATGGTGCGACATGTTCATATGTTTACTTACAAAGATTTTTTTCAAAATGAAAATCAAAAGAACATTCGTACCAAATTTAAGTTTTTAATGGTATGGTTTAATTTTGTAGATGTTTCATCAAGAACTTTGCCTTTATCATGGCATCGATCACCAAATTGATGAGAAAAATAGAATCCTTTATCTGGACCAAATAATGTTTAAAAGCTTGGGATTAAATCAAATAGAAGTACATGGAAACACCAATCTTAATATCTCCAAATTGGGAGTTGGAGTTTCATGTGCACACATATGCATCATTGTTGGCAGTAGGTGTAATGTTGGCATACAACCCAATTCATAAGTATGACCAGCCTATTATATATGCTTCTAGATTACTTGATAGGGCAAAATAGAATTATACAACTAAAGAAAAAGAAGCCTTAGCAATGATTTATACTTTGCATAAGTTCAAACATTTTTTATTGGGAAACAAATTTTGTTTTTTATGTAGACCATATGCCTTTGGTGTATTTGGTCAACAAGCCACAGGTGTAATGAAGGATATCAAGATGGTTGTTGTTATTCTTAGAATATGAGCTCATAACAATTTACAAACATGGTACAACACATGTAGTTGTTAATGTTTTATCCAAATTGCTAAAAAGTTCAAAACCATTGGGTGTCCAAGATTAGATTGTGGATGCATCATTATTTTTTGTAAAACCTATATGGATCTAGAAAGTAAAAACCTATTTAAAGACATGCATATGCCAAGAACTATGAACATAACTCAAAAACAAAAGTTGGCCAAAAAGGCAAAACCTTTCACTCTAAAAGAGGGAATTATGTACAAAGTGGGATAAGACAATAGAATGCATAGATGTTTGATCACCTCAAAAGCACAAATTGTTTTGAAGGAACTACATGGAAAGAATGGATGGAAGACGTTTTGTTGCAGATATTATTGCAAAAAATAATAATTTAATGCAAGATATTGGTGGCCAACTTTATTCAAGGATACTCATGACTTTTGCAAAAGTTGTAATAACTGTAAGAAAATTAGATGATTTAAAACAAAAAGTTTGGCCAAATTGGTAACAACACTTCTAAAGGAACCTTTTATGAAATGGGTCTAGATTTTATAAATCCAATCAAACCAATAAGAAGATTAATAGGAAACAAATACATTTTGGTAGCTACAAATCATGCAACCGAGTGGGTAGAAGCAAAGGCATTCGAACCAATATTGTGATAGTTACAACTAGATTTTTGTATGATTATATTCTAACTAGATTTGGATGTCCATTGACCATAGTTATAGATTAGGGAGTATGTTTCATCAATGATATAATAAATCATTTAACAAAATAGTTCTTGTTAAAGCATGTTGATTCTACGACATATTATCCATAGGGAAATGGACAAACAAAGTTTACTAACAAAGTCATTTGTAGACTATTGACTAGGTTGGTTAATGAGAAAAGAAAAGATTGGGGTGAACATTTGTTTACATTTTAGTTTTCATATAGGACTACTTACAAGGTGGCAATAGGTTATACACCCTATTAGTTAGTCTATGATTTGCATCCACCATTGCCAAGGTAATATGTTTTGTCGGCTATTAGTGGGGACCACAAAGATGAACTAATAAAAGTGTTGACAACAAAATTATAGAACTAGAAAAGTTACAAAAGAATAGATTGGAAGCTCAGAACAATGTGGGAACCAACTAGTGGAACATGTTTTTGTGGAGTCAATAGAAAAGTATTGATAAGAAGTTCCAATTTGGAGATTATGTTTTATGGTTTCCCAAAGGAGAAACAACACATCTTGGCAAATTCAAAAGAAGATGGTTTGGTCCATTTAAAGTACATTATTGTTTACCTAATAATATTCTTTTTCTTGTTTCTGTTAACAATTTTGAATTAAACCCAGTATTGGTCAATGTTAATAAGTTGAAACCATACACATATGTGGATCAAATATTGAAGGGGATTCAAAGTTCAGAAGATTAGAAATTTTTATAGTCCATATATGAAAACCACATGGAAGAAACATCTCTTGAAGGTTTAGAAAATTAGAAAGAAACAAAAACCATTGGGATTAATTAGACAATAGTATTAGAAAAAACTTTAGTAAATCTCATAAGTCAGCAGGTTATGAACAAATACTTAGACCATGGTTATATAGTTTCACAGTTACTAGTTTGTGGGGTAAAGAAGTCACTGATGTCAAAACAAGATTCTGTTGATATGATGATTTAGCATAGGCCAAAGGGAATATGTAGTGTAGAATATACCAAGTCATTAGATTTAGAAATTTCATCAAAATTATTTAGTGCCACATCCATAGAATTCTTTAGTCAACAGGTGTTAACTATAGTCCATGTTGATGTCAATATGAATTTGTAGGAGAAGACAAATGTTAAAAAAATTGTAAAAAATACAAATCATTAAAACAATGGCCCTAAAATGAAAAGTGAAATGTCACTTCATGAAATGTGGTGATAACATTTTAGAAGGTGGAAAACACCAAAACGACTCTTTGTTTTTTATTTTTACAAATAAGTTTTAATCATTTTTTGTTTCCAAAATGAATGTTGAAAAAAGTCTTGTGGATAAATTAGAAAGATAGTCTAAAGAAAAGTTGTAGAAGTTGAAAGAGGAACAAGAGAGATTGAAAGAACAACAAAAATTTACAAACATTTTGCTTTTGTAATTTAGGTCTCCAAAAAGAGGTTTGCCTTTTCCTTTTTCAGTTTATTATTATTCTTTTCAAAAGTCCTCTCCAATATCTAAGTATGAAAGAGCTTTTGAAGTAATCAGAAAAAATGAAAAAGACTATAAAGATATAACTTTAGGAAGCCAAGAAAATAGGCAGGTCCTAATGTGCAAATCGGTCCCATTTCTATTTTAGATTCTAAGGAAGACTAATAGAATGATGATTTGCAACAATAGTAACAATCACCATTACATCAAGAGGAGTTTACTCACAAATAGATTCTAGACAAAGTTCATATTCCTATTAAGAAGCACACAAAGAGAACAAGTCAATAAGTAATGGCTACAAATCTACATGGGAAGAAAGTGCGTACTCATTAAGATGATGAGATTAAGTATGTTTTTATTCCAACAAAGCATAGTTACAATAACAATTTGAAAAACATTTTGCTTTGGGACAAACTTTGGAGAGGAAGAAAAAGCTTGGGCAAACAAAACTAGAATAGTAAGCATGTTTGAAATTGGGTGGAAGACACCTTGCCACAACATTCTAGTTGAATTTTGGAACAATTAGAAGTTGGATCTTGAACATAACAAAATCAAGGTTTTGTTGGGGGATGAGTAGAGGATAATAGACAAATAAGTCTTGGCAAGAAGTTTTTAAAATTTACCATATAGGAGAAACAAAAGCAGACCAAGCATAAATGTTTGATCCTAGAGTAGCATTGGCAGATATAACAGATAAAATCCCTGACAACACTAATGAAAGGTGGGTTATGAAAAAGATGAGGTCAAAGTATGTTAATAGAATTGCTACCATTTTGCCAATTATTTACCAAAAGGAAAAGGTGCATATTTTAACAATAAGTTTGCTATGACGATCTCTAGAGCAGATCATGGAGAGTTTGTTAATTATTTTACAATCATGTGTTCTCAATTGGTCAAGGAATTGATTGGATGGGAGAAGTGTTAGAAAAATATGATTGAGGGAATAGCCAAAAGAGAAACAAAAAAGATGTATGCTATTATGCCATAGTCCTAGAAGTTTTGTTTCAAAAGTGGTTTCCATTAGAAGGAGCAGAATCACAGGAGGAGAAAAAACATGCATTCATCCATGTGGATAGACAATCCATAGATGCTCTTTTGGTTCCTTCCATTCTTTTGGCATGGGATTTGGATGCTCAAGGATTCTTCAAGTTGACTATGTAGTTCAATGTTGCATAAGCCATGATGGAGGTGGGCCAAAACTTGAAACTACAGCCAAAACTGAGAGAAAATGTTCAAAATCTTGATGAAAGAAATTTGGTTTCCATTTAATTTGATTTTAGGAACTATTAACAAATTCAGATCTTGCCCCCCTTGCCCCTCCTCCTCCCCCTCCTTTTTTTTGTGAACACACTGTCAAAACTATCAGATCATCATCCATTCCTAACCTAGAGTTGGCGAGACTACAAAACTATAGGAGCCTCAAACATTCACTACTGGCAAATGTTCTGGATAGAATAGCATTATGCTGTAACTCTATTCTGTACAGTGTCTTTCCTGGACTTTTTTTTAGATTTCTATGGGTTGCAATATGTATTTTTAAAAAACATATTTCTGGCGAATTTGAATTTTATTTTTACAAGTAGTGAGTCATTTCTTTTCTTTAGGCTAAAATGTTTTTTTGCATGTGGTGATGGCTGTCTCATCAAATAGCAAATAATAACTATAAAAAGACAAATGAAACATGAATTTGACAACAGTTCATTGCAAAAATGTTTCTTTTCACAAGTTTCAAGACTGACAATAAGATACAGCTTAAAACCCAAAATGAAACTCAAAACATTGAGAAAATTGAACTAGAAAACAAAATTAACCCACAACCAAAACTCTATTTGAATTGGCAGCAATTTTACAAATAGGTAGACGTAGAATTTGGACTAAAGCCAATACAAGATATCTTTCAATGAAAATACAATTAACACATATTCATAGAAAAAGAAGTACAAAAGATAGTACATTCCTTTTCCAAGGGACATCCCCTAGACCATGGGTGAGCCAGCAACCACACTCACACTGGTACCATGGTAAAACCCAGAAATCCATTTAAATTGTTTTTTAATATTACAAATATCCTATGCTTTGACTAAATGAGGCTCCTTGAGTCCAAAATCTAGCAGTTTTCAGGCTAATATGGCGAGTAAAAAGCCTCACTCAAAGACTTGAAGGCTGGTGTAAGCACCTGGGCCCCTCACCTAGACCTTTGTAGGAATAAAAGTTTTGTGAATCACAAACATAGACTTAAGAGATAACACAAGTTCATCCCAACAATATTAGTGTGACCACACGCACGCTTCATTCATGTAGTGTTGATGAAACCCTTAGCCCTCCCTTAGCCATCGGATGAAAAATGAGCAAAGTGACGAATCTATCTGGATGACTTTTATTTTTGTGGGGGCAATCTAAACCAATGTCATTATTATTGTGTAATGACTACCTTGGCATGAAAAGTAGATGAATCCTGGTGATATTTGCATTTGTAACCTGACTATTTTCATTTCTACTTTTAGTACTCATAATTTATCATAGCATTTAAACTATTTTTAGCCACGCAACAAAACGGTGATTCAGTATCACCAATCTACCTGTGACTATGCGACCGAGGATTCACCCATGCACCATCCATTGGAAACTCGTTATCACTCAGTTTTCGGTGAACTGCAACTGATTTACCAGGGTTTGACCTTGGTAACGTATCTTGTAAACCGTCCTACTTCCCCATCACACTGCGTAGGTAATCGCTCCTAAACCTATGTAATTGGGGGAGTATCATAGGCTACTATGTAGGTAGATGTTCACAGCCGAGTTGTCAAGATGAGCCATCCTTGGTAACCTACTTCCCCCTCACCACACCTAGGTAACTACTACCTCTAACAGATTCAGTACAGAGTTGAAATCCTGTTGGGTGGTAAGCGTCAGCTAACTAGATGGACCTTGACTGAGGGTTTTGACCACTGAGCATGATTCTCAAAAACCAAAGAACTGATAAAGAACCTACCCTTGGCTCTTTGATTGTTCTTCCAATATGAGACCCACTTCTGGTTCTAGGAAAATTTTCAAAACCCTGGGACTGGCCACAATCATTTGGTTCTGAAAATGTTGAAAGAACCGAAACCAGAGATTCGTTGATTTTTACAAAATTTCGAAAACCCCAACCTGGATGTTAATAACAAAATCTAAAGAACCACCTAACGATGGATGAAACTACCTTTGGGGATTCTGAGAGGAGTAGAATTTATGAGCCCCACAGCAGGTCTGAGAGGAGACAGCCCCATGTTGACTGACTTCACCTCGTTGGTGCGAGGGTGTGACCCAGCAGCCACGACTGCACCACCCTGCTTCCCCGTTTTTAGGACCTGTGCCACACTTTTAGAATCCTCAGCTATGGGGAACAACAACCAAATGAAAAAAGTGTCCTGTCCATCCACTCATATTCATTCATCCATGGTGGTGCGTTAGTGAGTGCTGGTTCACTCTGGCGCTGCCATAGCTGGTTGGTGGCCTTAAATGTGAAGAGGCACTTTAGTCTCCATAGCAATGCTACTAGCACCACGCATCAATATATGACAAGATCATTGATCTCTTGTTAGTGTAAGAATTTTTTTCTTTGTAAGAAACCAGCCTGTAACTGATCACCACAGGTGGCGAATTTTAACTCTTGTTTTCAACACTAGGAGCTGGCCCAATGCTAGCTAGAAGAATTGATGATGGATATGGAATTTGGAAAATGTGTGGTAAATCTAGTAACTAGTGGACAGCTAGACATTTGGGATGGAAAGTATGGTAATAGTGAAGTATTTACAGCAAGCAGCTCGTAGATAACTAGCTAGGCATTAAGCTGTTGCAGATTCACAACTGATATATATGTACAAGAAGAAGATTGACACTATGTGGAGCTTGCCTTGCTGTGCTCACAAGGAGTTCTCGTACAACTCTTTTTGTGACATGTGAGAAAGTTCGCAGTTATCCACTGTAGAAATCCCTTTTAGAACCAATGTCAAAGGGAAAATTTGGTCTTTCCCCAGTAGGTGCTTTGCAACCAAGGAGAAAGACCGACTAATTCCCCTTGTAGTCATATGGTAGAGTTGTACATAAACCTTCTAGATGAACTTTCCCTGTGAGGTTCCTTGGGAATGTTGCAAAACACACTGTGTTGCACAATTACCTGTTACTTGGAGGTAAAGTTAGACAATTTTCCCACAAGGGCTCCATGTGGCTGTTGTGTTGTTCTTGATCCTTGAAGAGAGAGAGAGAGAGAGAGATGTGGGTTGTAAGCTTGGATCACGCTGTGTAATAAGCAATACGGAAGAACCAAGGGACCATGAAGATTACCACAAGGGTTGCAAGCAAGAAGTTGCGCACCGCCTTACGCTGCCACAGCACTTGGCGTAACCTGCCTCCGCCCGACGTTCTCGGCAGTCCCGATGCCCCGTTATTGACCCCGTCGGCTGTGACCGTTGCAGCATCGAGCCGTGCCTGAGATGATGATCCGGATGCAGCTGCTTCCAGTTGATCCGTGGCCGGCTGCAGAAGACTCTGTACCGTTTGGCCGCAGATTTCGCAGGAGCGGTTGCCGCGAACCTTGAACCACTCCTCCGCGCACGGACGGTGGCAGAGCGCAAGGTCCTGCTTACAAGCGCATCCCAGCTCCATTGGCTCTCCTGTTCCGGGGGCATACAGATCTACATGGCAGACGCGACATATTCTCTCGCAGTCGACATCTGCATCCGCACTACTAGTGTTAAGTGCTTCAGAATGAATTTTTCCGCGCACAGTGGTTAGACCCATCTCAATGTCGGGATCCAAGCCTTGCGGATCCATATTCTTCTGCAGCTGCAGCTTCTTGGGTTGCGAAGGATCGCTAACTGATAGACCTGCATCCGGCAGCGGGTCTTCTGCCGCCCTAGTCTCGGCTTCTGATAAAATCCGGTCGACTTTAGCCGGGTATAACGTCCCAGCTGCACCCATATCGTCAGCTGGCGGACTGTGATCTACACTGCTGCCGAGACGATCAGCAAAACTTGCTGCAATAGTACTTGAGCTTTCGTCTCTCTTTCCAAGCTGCTGCCCCGCGTACTGCAAGCTCGTGCTTGAATATTCCGTATCCCCAGGCGCTGCAGTACTCGAGACTCCTAGTGCAGGCTCGACGTCCCCCCGGCTCCGCCTGCAGCTTCTACCTGACGAACCCGACTCCACCATGTGGCTCAAATCCATACTAGTAGTGCCCCCCGCGTCCTCAGGTGCCTGCAGGCCGTGCAGCAGGAAAGGAGCTTTGGGTGAGGCCTGCATCGGTCCTATAAGTAGCTGGCGCGGCGTGCAGCATCAACCATGACCCACACAGCTGCAAATGATTGCGCCACTATGTCATGTACCCTGCGCTCGTTCGCTCGCGTCACTTGCGAATTTTTTTGGGATTCTAGTTTCTACCACTGCATCATCTCGGATCGTCCTACTGCAAGAAAAATGGAAAGCAAAATTCAGCGACAGTATATACGCTTACCGTATGCACAGTATTGTTTCTTCTTCACAAGCTAGACGAAGCTGCTGCACAAGCTGATACCAAAAATTTCCAAAACATATTCAATTTGTTGACTAGCTAGCAACTGAAACTTAACTCTAATTCAGTTTAATAAGCTACTAGAGCAAGATAGCTCCGGGATCTGATGAATCACAAGGTCCGGAATATTAAGAAAATCAAAACCAGTACGCCCCCTTCTGCACGTCAAAGCTAGCAATCGCTTTGCCTAGATTGCTTTGTGCAGGGGCAGCTATATGAATCTAGCTAGATCTAAGAGCCGGCTCCAGTTAGAACAACTTCCAGATCAGGGCACGGCTCCGGAGGCGAAGAATTTGGAGAGTATGATGAGCATTACATCATCAGACAAAAAAACAGACGGATCAAACTCGACAGGGGAGGGAGAAAGGGAGCTGGGAGCTGCTTGTGATCAGACTTTGCGCTTGATCCGGCGCGTGAGTGATTCTCAGCAAGCCAGCTTGCTTGTCGTGCTGGTAGCAGCAGCGCCAGATCACGCACACTCGCCTTTTCGCCCTCCCAAAACGTTAACCCTGGCATTAGCCCAACCCCCCTTATTTTCTCTCCAAATCAGTAGAATGTGCAGAGTGAACCAGCAGCACCCACCAGCGCACCCTCCAGTCGATGCCCGTTATCACCACCAGTGTTGGCTGGTTTTTGAGTTTTTATCCAGTTATTGCCGTGGCTTCTAATACCCTACCAGTCAGTTATTGAATTTTTGATAGTATTGAAATTTCAGAAATTTAATGACCTACCTGATGACTCAATTACCATTCAGTAGGTTATCAATCTTTAAATAGTAATACAGAATTTTAAAACAAAAAATTGTAAAATTAATTTAATTGTAAAAACCTTTTCACCAGTTAATAACCAGTAGTTATCAACAAATTATTTGATAACCTATCATTATACATACTTAACGGTTATTACCCGTATTTTGTGATATTGAATATTAAGAACCTGTGGTCTCAAAAAGTAAAAAACCTACCTGATGGTTAATAAATTAACTGGCTAACACTGCTTATTTCTCATCTATTGTGGATGAACCACACAACTCTGAGTTAACGTCCAGTTTCACTTTGGTATTGAATTCTGTAATTTGGAGGTTTGATATCTAGTAGGAAACTAGGTGATGACTAGCTAGCTACTAGGTTATAAGTATATGGCTTACATACATAGGTAAGGAGCTATTTTTACCTGCTTGCCGGTTGTTAGCAGGTTGGTAGGTAGAAAAACAACTGAGCTAAACACCATGGTTAGGTCGGGGAACTAGAACAACAGAAAAAGTATTTGCTATCCACGTACCATCCGTTTTTCTTGGTGTGCCAGTGGGTCCTGGTTCACTCTGGCCATTAAAATATATGAAGGCATGTCGTGCAACACAAACATATATCTGCCTTTGCCCCCGCCCCCTGCCTAAGTCCACCACAGCAAGACTGGCAGTGAGGTTTGCCACATTTTCGGTTTTCTTGGACTTGAAAAATAGGCTTTTGACCATTCGTTTTTTTCTTTTGTAAATTTTTGCCACTTCTTCGCAACAGAAAAAACTAATCCAGTATGACTCATACAAAGGGTTTTTGTGAAAAATATGTGACAAAGTCACCAGATTTGGAGATTTTTTTTCTCTGCAATTATCATATTTAGACAATAGGTTCTGGCAGGTGGCCTAAATATAGCATGATCAATTTTTCTACTTTCCTCTTTGACCTTTCCTCTCTGACCTGTAGCAAAATTTGGCTAATTCCACTTGTGGATGATTTCCAATGTGGTTACATTACAAAATTGAGAGACATATATATATATATGACCTATACAGAGGAATTTTCAAGAAAATATAATGGCGCAAATGCACTATATTTCTAGAAAAGAATCTTAATTGCCAGATCATTGGCCAAGAGTACAGAAGGATCCTCATATTTGGTTTCTATCCAAAATTTGCTAAATTCTCTTCAGGATGGTTGCGACTCTGACTGCGTTCCAAAATTGGGACAAAAAACACTGAGTGGGCAGGAGACATTATTAGTACTACTACTTTACTTTGCAATGGAAGTCTAATTAGGGTCTGAGGCAAGGGTGAACAGCACCCACACTTCACCTTTGTGAGTGAGGCTTCATTCGGTAGCTATGTTTACCCTGGAAATTCTTAAAATTTGGACTGGAAAAATCCTGATTTAGTTTAGGATGTTTATAATGTTTAAAAGCAACCCAACAAAATTAATGCAGTCTTATTTTTTGTTTTTGTGAACAAACAGGAAAATACCCATTGCCAAGAAGGAAGAGAACAACCACCAGACCAGAGACCAAGGGTCAACACCCAAGGCCAAGGGGGCATGGGATTCTTTTTTTCTTTTTTATTTTCTTACAAAAAACTGTGGTACGAATGTGTCTGCTGGTTTACCAAAGGCTCCCCAAAAAAAAAAAAAAAAACTGAGGTGGGGTCCTGTTCCGCATGCGTCTGCACACAATAAGTGACTGATAGTGGGGACGGCTCACTCCCTACTTCAGAACTGCAAGGAAATCAGGAAAAAAGCTAAGTTTCTAGCTACTGGCTCCTTTCAGAGCCACTTTCATCTTTGCCCATTTTGGGCTTTAATTTGTTTCTTCTTTCCTTTTTCGCTTATGTTCACTTTTCATTAAAGTTATCCATAAAGTCACCCTGTTTTTAGTCCTTAGTTTGACCCTCTAGTCCCTGTTTCATCTCGAATTTGAGTGTGACCTTCATAAAGTGAGTGAAACTGGTACCATTGCATAAAATTGTTTTGTGTTCTTTTTGGGGAACGGGAACCAGTGAATTGGTACTGATGGAACTAGTATAGCCCAACAAAAAAAAAACTTGCTAACAGCCAGAAGTTTGTGAATTTGACATTTCAACACCAGACAGGATGCATGATTTTATTGAGCGATGATAGTTCCTGCTACCAACATAAGTAGGAAATCTGAGCAAAACAGTCTTACAGAGATTACTTTTTTTTACTGGTTCATACTGGGGTCAAATGTTTTGGAATCACTCTATAGGGCTATTATAGTGTTTTTCATTGCACCTCAATCTATTATGGTTTTCTTCATGGCATGTCAATCCCAAACTTTCTGAACACAAATCCTGCCATAAAATATCCGAGTTCACAAATCACAATGTGCTACCCACATTCCAGAAACATTGACAAGTGAGACAATTCCCTTGAAAACCCCAACTTTGCAAGATTCACCTTATCAACTTGCCCATGATGTACAAGGAAACAGAATTCACCTAGAGCACCTATGCAAATAGGTACTCACTTCTACAACCATTCTTTTACAACCTCATAAGTGCTTGATTTCATAAGTATATCAAACTTGAAGAAGAGAATGCCCTTTATAAACTATCTTGTTCAAATCCACTAGTGTTTATTATCATCTCCATATGAACACTATCCAAATGACCTACTTCTACACCTTGTTTTACTTCTCCATTTGTAGTGGAGATTTAGAAGAAATCAAATGAAGTGAAAGTGGAGGACAATTGAACATTCATCTCACACACCATACTCACCAACTCCAAAACAAAGAACATAAAGAAAAAAAATAGCTTCATGGTCCACACTCCCAATGTTGTTCAATAGTCCCACAGCAACGCCTTTCAATCTTGCTAAAGATCTCCTAACGTGCCTTACCAAAATCTAACTATCCAATCATCACTCTCCCATTTTTTTTCTCTGTTAAAAACTAAATTACACAAGAAATAAATATCAGCTAAGGACACCACACATGAATTCTTAACAACCCAGCAAAAACTGCTTCACCATTCAACATTGCAACCATTGTTGTTGCAATTTGCAAAACATAAACATAACAAAAAACAAAAACATTGAAAGAAAGAAACCTAATTTCCTTCACTACGAAATCGACATCCTCCTAATAATGACCCATCAAAAGCATTGCACTTTTAGGTTTCTTCATCCTATATTGGTTCATTTTAGGCTACACTAGTGAGTTGACAATCACTTAGACTAGTTCAGTTTGCTTGGAGTTCAAATTTCAGAATCAAAGAACCATCAGTTCTGGTTTTTTGAAAAAAAATCAGAATTATAGAACTATCATCTTCATGTATGTGAATATATAGTGAGTCATGAGTGGTGACACCCAATTACTAGTATTGGGAAATCAAAATCTGGTTAGGTCTCTAAAGCTTCAAAAATCCAAAATGGCAATAAATATTAATTCATAAATTCTTGAAAGTACACGTCGGTGTTTGTATTATAAGAATCATGTACCTAGTACTACCTAGTAGTGGATGCACATTAATTTCTTGGAACACAAATTAAAGTGACAAGTTCTTCATCAGGGTCTTCTTGTCATAAGCGCCTTCAATGAAGTTTACCGCTTGGATCAAATTACGTTTGATCCGGTATATGTGTACCGGTTGGCTGAGTGGATGGATGCTTCCGTTTAGCCTTCTGCAAGTCTGAACGTTAAACAATTTTGTAGATTTTCAATTGTGGATGAAAAATGGGCAATGGTGGATTCATCATGAAAAAGCAAAAGCTAATTATGCATACTGTACCTACTACCAATGTTCGGCATTTTTTTGTCACATATTTGTTTATTTTAAAAGACAAGTTTCAAAAGTTTCAAATTCAAATTTTCAGCAGTTGAAGAATAGGTCTTCTGTTGCACATTTGTAATAGTAACCCAATGGTTTTCAATATTCAACAATTTTGACAAATATCAGTAAAACTTTCTCTTTTTTCAACTATAGCTTTTCCAAATTATTTTGTCCCATACATTAGTAGTAAGAACGGGATCATTTTTTAATTTGATCAATGAATTACAAGCTTATATGATGTTGATGGATCAATTTCATAAACCATTGATGAAAAATATATGTTCATGAACAAATTTCATCCATGAGCAATGAAGTTATATCAACTACCAAATGATTTTACATATGTTTTATGCTTTATGTTGGATGTCATTCATGATAAAAATATGTATTATGCAAGCAAAATAATGATGAATGAAAAGTTGATGTGCATGAATGAATGAATATCAGAACATTGAATTAAGCACATTAGTCATCATATGGAATATTTTACAAATTATATACATAATAGAGATATTCATAAACTGACCTCCTTTTGGGCCCTTCTTTCATCCCTCAACCTTTCTTTCAACCTTTAAACTGTCACCTTTAAACTGTCATTTGTAAAGTAATGGAATTTTATTAAATATGGGTATAAAACATTGAAATTTGGGATTAAATGCATGAGGTTCAAAAATATTTTTAGTTGCAGCACATAACAATAACAAGAGATTGTTTTAAGGCAATCAAGAAAAAAAAAGTAGATGAAACTTAGATTTGACCAAATTTGGTATTAATCCGAGTTTCAATCCCCATTGAAGCTTAGTGTATTTGTTTTTCACTATTTAAAAAAAATATCACCCCCTTTATGACCAAACAATGAATACTGGGATTTCATTAATTTACAAATATCTCTAATACATGAATCTTCTATAAAGATTCATAATGATGTAGCCCCCAACATAAAATGATCACCAGATTTTGTTGGTAGGTGCCTACCAAGTGCTTCCATGATTTGAACTAATTAATATTGTAATGTTTCGCGCCCAACTATTTTAAGATTTTATGCTCAACTACTTTAGGGTTTGGCACTTGACTATTTCTCTCTACTAGAAGGCATTTCTTGTTTTGCCCTATGTGTTTTCTTATTCTCATGTTCTATCGATTATCCTTTGTGGCAACAATGTTCACTTTTTACTACAAGCTCAAACTTCATCACACTATAAGTGCCTTGCACTTACATTTTCAAACTACTTTCAACATTTCCTTTCAAGCGCATTACATTGAACATTTTTTTGTGTTCATTTTATAACTTGTTTATTAGAACACCAAAAATTTTGTTTGAATGAAATTTTTTTTCTCTTCATATTTTCATGCAACTTATCTTTGATTTGCACATATATTTAATAAGGTTTTTTTCATGTTGTAAATCAAAAGATATAATCTTTCAAGGTTATGGGTTTGAAGAAGAACAAGTATTGAAAAAGGGGGATCATTCAGCCAGGTCTTACTATTAGGGCAAGGCTTCTATTGCAGCCTAAAGCTATTGCATTTGAACCTAAAATTGTTGTTAACTTGCAAGTTGAAACTGACATTGTAAGTGCAATAAAGAAAGTTGCCCATAATGTAAAGCAAGTGAGATGTCATGCAAAAAAAAAAAATTACACAAGCAACTTATGTTAGATGCATTGGGTGATTTTGAACACATGATGTTAGATCAAGAGGTGTGAAGGATGGCTCTTCAAATTGTTGATTACATTCTTAAAACTTTACACCCTTGTCCATCACCAAAATCTATGAAGGAAGTAATGGAAAAGGTATTGTCACACCCAAGGTTAAACCATTGCCTTCATGATAAAATTTTGCCTACACATCTTGCCATAGCACAACATGTCTTTTCAAAATTCTTATGTGCTTGAAGATACAATTTGGATTGTAAGTTGGACTTAAATGTGTGCATTGAGGGTATATTGTAGATTCAAATTGGACTTATGTGTTGTCAAAATGACATCTAAACTATTAGTAGAGTAATATGTATTATAGGTAACAAGAATATGGACTATATGTGTGTTTGATGGATTTTATGTTTACATGGTGGGTACTCTATGGACATATGTATGGTTTAAAGATGATGTATGGACTTATATGTGCATTGAAAATGTTTTGTGAATTGTGAATTAGACTCATGTGTGCTTCAAAACATCGTGTGGACATTGAATGGACTTATGGGTGATTGTAGGATGTTTTGTGGACTATATGGTGGACTTTTGTGTGCCACAAGGATATTTTATGGATTTCTATGTATTTCTAAGATGTTTTGTAAATTTTATTTTGTGAGGTAACTTTTTGTGTCTCTACTCCTAGTTTTATGAGGTGACTACATTCAAAGGTACATATGTTATTGGTGAAGGAAAATTGCAAAGTGTATCTCTAAATATTAAATTACATTTGTAGTTGAAAACAAATAGTTTACCTCCTATGCATCATTTATGATTTGGAATTGATAAATATATTTTCAAAGTTCAAACTTTTGAAATTTTAGAATATCAAACTATCATTCTCTTAAACCAACTTCTAAAGAGCGAACATAATGTTCAACTTGACAACAAACCTTCAGCCATTCAAAACATTATTGTCATCACATAAGTTATCCAAATTTAGCTTGCATTAATTCATTGAAAAGTTAACTACAAGGCATTCCTAGTTACCAAATCTCAAACCTTGCACCCAAATCAATAAAAAGTTGTGCCATAGAACCCTAGAAGGTTTTACGAAAGCAAAAAGTTCAACTTGACAGCATACCTACAATCATTTTAAACATTGTTACCATCACATCCTTTATTCAAATTTAGCCTGCATCAATTCGATGGAAAATTAACTACATGGTGCACCTATTCGCCAAATCTCAAACTCTAAACCCTAAATCAAAAAAAAAAATTATGCTACAAAACCCAAAAGGTTTTATGAAATTTCTCTAAGATTTCAAACTCGAAATCTACCCCTACTCATTTCCATTTTTTCAAAGGTACGACTATCCTCCAATATATTCTCCTTTTTTCCACCATCTATTAAAACTAATCATTCTTCTTTTCCCAAGGAAAGTTGTAGGAACAAATTTTCAAAAATTCAAAATAGAAATCACGTTCGAAAAGAAAGATAAATGATCCAAATTTACACCTTTAAGGAAAAAAAGAAAAAAAGAAATGAATGAAGACCACAATTTGGTGGCCAATAGAAAGTTCCAAGTTTAATGCCCTTTGAAATGAATCCAATGCTTAAAAGTTAATGGGGAAGCATTTTGCTTAATGGCCAATGGAAGGTTCCAAGCTTGGTGGCTATTGGAATGTTCCATGCTTGCTTACCTTTAAAAGGAGTAGGAAAAATATCCTTTTTGCCTCCCTCCACTATTTCACCCCATAAGATTTTATTTCAACCATTTTTTCATTAATTTTAAGGTTTTGCTTTACCATGGTTTTAAACTGTTATTTCACTCCTTTCCTTACTTTTTTTTGACTTGTAAATTACAATCACACATCTTGAGGTACCAAATCTTCCACACATTCATCGCCAAGTTGATTTTGATTGAAGATTTTTTTCCTTTCTTTTCCATCAAAAAATAACTGTCTTATGGGCCTTAAACGACACAAATGAACGAAAAATTGTTTCGAGAGTCAATTTTAAATTTGACATTGACCCAACACCTTCATGATCTCGAATTGCGAAAAGTGTGCCCTTGTTGTAAAGTCGAACCCCTTTGAGCTTAATATTATCGAATTTCTTCAAATTTTCATACCTTGGTGATTTTGTTACAAATTGACCTCACTTCTGGCAATGAATCTAAAATTGTCTACAAAGGTTTTTACAAATCTGAAAACACTTCAATTTTTACATGGTCTTCATTCCCAACGTTGGACACTATCATTGGTTATGCAATTTGATTCGTTGACTTCATCCTAACATCAAAGCAAATAGATTACTTAGTTCGCATCATTCGACGCATCTTAGATTTCTTGTAGTTATGAATTATCATTATGGCATAAACTAGGACCCATATATACTTAGAGTTCCTCGTTGGACTTTTCCATAACTTGAATAAAAATTTCATTAATCATGAAATTCATGTTGTAATTACCACCTATCACCCTACTCACTTTAATTATTATGTTGTTTCAAATTAATCTTACATGTTTATAATGCTTGAAGATTATTCCATATCCCTTGGACTTTTCATTGACACCCCTTAATTGTTTTAAGAATCTGAAATCATCTTTGATTACGTGACTATCCAGTAATAATCAAAACGAAACCAACAATTTGCCAAACATTACAAATTTTGTTGTTTGTTTCTAACCCCAACCCTCTACAAACCTCTCACCACAATCATGTAATTAAAGTTCTAAAATTATGTTACCAATTTTTGTTGAAAAAATAATTGAATTTCAAAACAAAAACAACCCCCCATGCAATGATGCACACCCATCATTCCTCATTCTAATATGAAATCGTTAAAAACCCCTAATAACCTTATCACACCCCAATATCCCTTATGCAATTCTTGAAAATTAAAACTATTATTCATGGTTATGTCAATATGGCTCACATATGTTGGACTAATTTGTGTTTAAGGGTACTATGTGGGGATTAATGTATTTGAAGGATGTTATTTTGGTATTTTGGACGTTCTATGGACTGCATCTTGGATTATAGTGTAGTTTAAAGGTGCCTTTATACATAATTTACATCTATGGATTTCATGTTGGACCATTAAAAGTTTTGTAAAATATTTTGAATTAATTTTTTTTTTTCAAGATGGGAATATCATGACATGTTTAGGTACAAATTGTAGTAAAAAAGTTTTGATTGAATTACATATTGTTGTCAAAAAGATGTGGTATATACTAGAGTGAACTCCATGAAGCCTTTAAAGAAATTTGGTGCATGTGCATCTGACCAAATCAAAAACATATTAAAATTGTTTCATTTTTATTTGCAAACTGATTTTTTTTTAGATTCTATGCTACTCACCCATGTGTCAATATTGGGCAGTGTATGTTTGAAAGACTGAAGCCATTATTTGTGCGGAGGATGAAAGATCAAAACACATGTTGCATATATCATGTTGAGATTGATGAATTACAAACAATTTTTAACAATATGTGAAAAGCTATTGATGATTGTAATAGTACATGTGATTGCCAAATTTGTGCTTTCACTTTTGATGCTTGTTGCAAGGTCCGTGGTGAAGTTTATTGCAAGGTTCATGGCAAAGTTTTTTGGGAGTCACCCAAATATGGGAAAGCATTGTGCGTAAGAAAGATGAATTTATGCAATGGCATAAACATGATTGTTTATTTGGTGAATGTGACAAGTGTGGTGTCAATCTATTGCGACTATGTCCCAAGGAAATTGAAGGATCTAATGACTATGTGGTCACTTTGAGGCAATTTGCTCTTGAATAAACTATGTCAGTAGCAAGTAAACCATAAAATAAACTAAACCTTATACATAAGGTTACTCCTATTGATGAGCTTATTACATATTTGAAGCCTAAGTTTCAATATTTTGTGGACCATAACTTTGTTGTTAATTGATAGTTCAGATTATGTTTAAAATTTGTGTAGTTAGGGTCCATTCTATCTGTGATTGACTTTGTAAAGAATTATTCCTTTGCAATTTAGAATAAGGTACAATCAATGCCTTGGCATTCTTATCAAATTTCAATTTTAGTCCACATTACTTATCGTCCTAACCCTAATTGGGACTCGAATGATGAAGATTCATATTTGATAACTGAGTATCAATTTTATATAACTGACAACCATAAGCACAATTCATATTTTGTGCAACATTGCTTGCAAAAACATTGGATTTACATGGTTGACAGAGGATATGCTCCTTCTACTCATTTTGTTTGGTCAATCGGTTATGTAGGCCAATTTAAATCCCATAAGCCTTGGTATTTTGTGGGATGTTATCTTAATTTGACATGTGGGTGTGAAAAGTTGGTCCTTTTTTGGGATTGGTCATGGGACTAAGGGTGTCATCAAATGGTTCTTATAACAAGAACAACTAGATTATCATGGTGTGCCCTCAAGAAATGTAGCAAATGTGGTAAACTTTATGCTTGATAAATTGTTTGAGAGACTAGAGACCTTTTACACTAGCTAGTGTAAGCTAGTGAAAAGGGTGTTTTGGCTCATAAGTCCTAATGACGTTGATTAAAACATCGCTTATGCTTGTGATCCAATTCTTGGCACCCAAAAGTTGTACTTTATATGTGCCTTGAATCAATATGATGTCACTAAATTAGTGGTGAAAGGCTTGGCATGTTTTGTTATTTTTGCATGGAGAGAATGGTCTACATGTTTATATGTTCAATGGATAGGGGAGTGGAAGCTAGAAACTTTGAAGTTGGCTAATACTCAATTGCACAATTTATCATGGAAGAAGAAAATGTTCATGATTGGGATTATGGTGAGGATGGAGATGCATTTGTTGCATGTTTGGAAATTGGAATAACTTTGTTGTCAATGTAGTTACTAATAATGACAAAACCAAGAGTTTTGGATTATAAGGTGTTCAAAACCTTTTCATAAAGTCAAAAAAATCTTTACTGATGCATGGGGTTCATCATATGAGGTCGGAGATGGCATAGTTACAAGTACCTATTACCAAAAGTGGGGCATGTATGAATCATCTTATGTTCTATTGGAAACATCTTAGGTTGTGTTTATTTATTTTCATCTAATATGAACTATCAAATTCCCAATCTTCCCAAAACACCATCACGTTAGTGGTAATGATGATCATGTATATGAATTGCCTCCTTACACATTATAGATGGCATAAGGTTTGTTTTGGATGTTCTAGTTATTGATGATTGACAAGCACAATAGTTGCATCACTAGTAATGGACAAACAATTAAATGCAAGAGACTTTTGATGGGTTTCTCAAGGTAGGTAAATGTTTCATTATTTTTATATTTCATGTTGGTTTATAATTCATGATGTATTTTAGACCCCAATTTGAGAATATATTTCAAATTAAAATAAGGTTTTCCTTTGGAGATTCATACTAAATTTTTAGAAATAGTTTGGATATGTTGTTAAGCTAGAATGATACAGTTAAAAATAGTTTGATGTATTTGGGTGTTCATGTGGTGTAGATATGTGAATTGGCTTTCTGTTGGGAACGAGTTTTGTGTTTGGTTTTCTATTGTTTGAAATTTCCATTTCCAACATTTGATCCAAGGCTATTGCCCCTTCTTTTGGAGTCCATAAGGTATCCTAGATCATTTTATTATAGTGAGTATATATGTAGTAAATCCAAGTTGAATAGCGTGGAACTTAGTAGAAAATGTTGTTGGATTTTTTGTGTGAAAAAGTTGACAAGTTGAAAGGAGAGAATCAGTTGCCACATTTGCTATTATATGGTCCACCAAGCAAAGGCAAAACATCAACTATTCTTGTTGTTGCCTTATAAGTTTTAT
>Ga0116230_10000728_pt1 | contig 29476 bp, 25 predicted proteins | sample S1TSphfallax_3_FD_88678 | JGI IMG/M metagenome (GOLD analysis project Ga0116230, IMG submission 88678) | Host-associated microbial communities from peat moss isolated from Minnesota, USA - S1T2_Fd - Sphagnum fallax MG | ecosystem: Host-associated > Plants > Peat moss > Unclassified | place... | reverse complement strand
TGCTGCCACTGGCGAACCATCCCGAGGTACGCATTGTTCAAGATGGCGATCTTCACCGGAATGCGCTCGGCCGAAGCAGTGACCAGCTCCTGGGCGGTCATCTGGAAGCATCCGTCACCGTCGACGGCCCAAACCATGCGGTCCGGTCGACCGACCTTGGCGCCGATGGCAGCGGGAACAGCGAAACCCATCGTTCCGAGTCCGCCTGAGTTGACCCAGGTGCGAGGGAAGTCGAACTTCCAATACTGAGTAGCCCACATCTGATGCTGGCCAACGCCAGAGACCAGGATCGTGTCGTCAGGTGTCGCATCTCGCAGCTGCTCCAGCACGAACTGCGGCTTGACGACCCCCGACCGCCGGTGCTCGGCACCCGTCGGGCCTGAGACGTCGTCGTCATAGGCAAGCGGGAAGCGTTCTCGCCAGGCATTCACCTGCGCGATCCATGGGGCAATCTGGACTGGATACGAAGGGTCGAACGGGGTCGACTCGCTGGTGAGCTCGTTGATCAGCGCTTCGATGACAAGACGGCCATCGCCCACGAGTGCCACGTCCGGGCGCCGCACCTTACCGATCTCGGCGCGATCAATGTCCGCGTGGATGACCTTCGCACGTGGCGCGAAGCCGTCCACCTTGCCGGTCACCCGGTCGTCGAACCTGCTCCCGAGCGCGATCAGCAGGTCGGCCTGCTGCATCGCCGTGACGGCGGTGTAGTTGCCGTGCATGCCCGGCATGCCGAGGCAGAGCGGGTGGCGATCGGGGAAGGCACCTCGCGCCATCAGCGTGGTGACGACAGGGATCCCGGTGAGCTCGGCCAGTGCCATCAGCGCAGCTGAGGCGTTCGCTTTCAAGACGCCGCCGCCGACATAGAGAACAGGCCGTTCAGCCGACCGGATCAGTTCGCCAGCCGCGCGCACCGCGGCGCTGTCGGGATAGGTCGCCGGCCGGTAACCGGGAAGAGACACCGGCCCCGGTTCGGCCCAGGTGGTGACGGCATTCGCCACGTCCTTCGGGAAGTCGATAAGCACCGGGCCAGGACGACCGGTCGTGGCGACGTGGAATGCCTCCGCGATCACCCGAGGGATGTCGGCGGGGTCAGAGACGAGCCAGTTGTGCTTGGTCACGCCCGCCGTGATTCCGGTGATGTCCACTTCTTGGAACGCGTCCGTGCCGATCGAGCCCGTGGCGACCTGCCCCGTCACGACGACGAGCGGCGTGGAGTCCATGAAAGCGTTTGCGATTGGTGTGACGATGTTTGTGGCACCGGGGCCGCTCGTGACAAGCGCCACCCCGGGACGCCCCGTGACCTGGGCATAGCCCTCCGCCGCATGCCCTGCACCCTGCTCGTGCCGTACGAGGATGTGACGGATCGAGGAGTCGATGATCGGGTCGTAGACTGGCAAGACGGCTCCGCCGGGCAGGCCGAACACGACCTCGACGCCTTGGCTCTCGAGGCTCTTGATGAGTGACTGTGCTCCGGTGAGCTCCATCGTCTCCTGGGTCCTTCTGCTCTGATGAACGAACTGGTCTGATGACCGAACTGCTCTGATGACCGAACTGCTCTGATGAATGCACTGCTCTGATGACCGAACTGCACGGGAATCAACGTCGGTAGCAAAACAAACTGCGTGGGCGAAGCGAACTGCGCCGGGAAACAAAACGACCTCCCTTGCGGGAGGCCGTGTGCGCACGATCGACGAAGCTGTCGGCGTGCGCTACGAAATAAGTACGAGGTTGGTCGAGAAACGCACGGTTGAAAGACTATCGGTCATTGCCCCAGTCGGCAAGGCGGCACCCTGACGCGCAGCGTAGAACTCAGGCTTCGGTGATAGCTCCGCGATCCGCACCCGTCACGAGTCGCGCGTACTTGGCCAGCACACCCGAGGTGTAGCGCGGGGGAAGCGGCTTCCACGAGGCCCGTCGGTCTTCGAGGACCGAGGAGTCGACGACGAGCTCGATCGAGCCCTTTTCGGCGTCGATGACAATCCGATCCCCGTCGGCGACGAGTGCTATCGGCCCACCAACCGCCGCCTCTGGAGCGACGTGGCCGATGCAGAATCCCCGTGTGCCGCCGGAGAATCGGCCGTCGGTAATCAGCGCGCACGTGCCGCCGAGGCCAGCTCCGGTGAGCGCACCGGTGACGGCGAGCATCTCGCGCATGCCCGGGCCACCCTTCGGCCCTTCATAGCGAATCACGATGACCGTGCCCGGCTGGATCTCCCCCGCCAGAATCGCGTCCATGGCCCCGTCTTCGCCGTCGAAAACCCGTGCCGGGCCGTCGAAGCCGGAGAGATCGCTGCCGGCGATCTTCACGACGGCACCGTCGGGTGCCAGGCTTCCTCGCAAGATGGCGGTTCCGCCTCGGGCGTGGATCGGGTTCGACGTCTCTCGGACGACGGCTCCGTCGGGACGAGGTGGATTCAAGAGGTCGAGATTCTCCGCCACGGTGCGCCCCGTCACCGTCATGCACTCGCCGTGGAGCAGACCGGCCTCGAGGAGCTGACGCATCACGACGGGCACTCCGCCGATCCGGTCGAGATCGGTCATGTGGTACCTACCGTGCGGCTTCATGTCCGCAAGATGCGGGACTCGCCGACCGACCCGGTCGATGTCGTCGATTGTGAGGTCGACGCGGGCTTCGCTCGCGATCGCCAAGAGGTGAAGCACCGCGTTCGTCGAACCGCCGAGCGCCATCGAGACCGCGATCGCGTTCTCGAATGCCTCCTTGGTCATGATCTGGCGAGGGCGTAGGCCGCTCTCGAGCATGCCCATCACCGCACGACCCGAGTCGAAGGCCACGTCGTCACGACGTCGGTCCACCGCGGGTGCACTCGCTCCGGCGGGCAGCGCCATGCCGATCGCCTCCGCGATGGACGCCATCGTGTTCGCCGTGAACATTCCTGCGCACGATCCCTCGGTCGGACAGGCATTGCGCTCGATGTCGAGCAGCCCCTGGTCGTCGAGGTCACCGACGGCATTCGCCCCGATGGCCTCGAAGACGCTGACGATGTCGAGCGTCTTGCCACCCAGCTGGCCGGGCAGGATTGATCCGGCGTAGACGAAGACCATCGGCAGGTCGAGGCGTGCCGCCGCCATGAGCATGCCAGGGAGCGACTTGTCGCAACCGGCCAGGCCGACGAAGGCGTCGAAGCGCTCGGCGTGCATCACCGTCTCGACCGAGTCCGCAATGACCTCACGGCTGACGAGCGAAGCTCGCATTCCCTCGTGGCCCATCGAGATCCCGTCTGACACCGAGATCGACACGAACTCGAAGGGCACTCCCCCGGCGGCCCGGACGCCTTCCTTGGCTCGCACGGCTAGCCGCTTCAGCGGCAGGTTGCACGGAGTGACCTCGTTCCAGGTCGAGGCCACGCCCACCTGGGGCTTGGCGAAGTCGTCGTCTTGCAAGCCGACGGCTCGCAGCATGGCGCGCGCAGCGGCTCGACGCGGACCCTCGGTGACATCCTGGCTGTGGATCTTCAGTGACCGGGGCGCTGACGGGGTCGCCGGTGGAGTTTCGTCGTGTGGCATCGCCCGCAAGACTAACCCGGCAGTCCCGATGCCCTACAGACGTGTGCCGAGCACCGGATCCGGCCCTCAGTCCCGGCCGTCAGCCTCAGCCCCGGCGCTCGGCGAGAGCGGCGGCGACGGCTTTGCCGTTCGCCCGGCCTTTCGTGGCCTTCATCACCTGACCGGTGAGCAGCTGAGCGACCTTGTCCTCGCCACCCACGTAGCGCTCCCACTCGGCGGGGTTGGCTGCGATCACGGAGTCGAGCACTACGCCGAGGTCGTCCTCGCTGAGGGCTTCGAACCCGAGCCGCCGGGCGATCTCTTCCGGCTCACCACCCCGCTCAAGCAACTCGGCGAGCACGGTCTTGGACTGTGTCGACGAGAGCTTGCCGGTGGCCTCGAGCCCGAGGAGCTCGGCGAAGACCGCGGCGTCGAGGTGGCGAGCCTCCTCGGCAGACTGGGCTGCTTCGTTTGCCCCACGGGCCAACGCAAGACGCGAGTCCGCCCCGAGACCCACCGCAGCGACGACGAGGTCGTCAAGACCCAGATCGACAAGCGTCGCGACCTGCTCCACGGCCGAGGTGGGAAGCGGTGCATCACCGTCGCCGGAGATCAGCGCCGATAGTCTGCGCCGCCGCGCAGCCGGCATGAGTGCCATCCCCGCCGTCGCCTCGGCGATGAAAGCCTCGTCCGGCTCGAGTGGCACCAAGTCCGGCTCGGAGAAGTACCGGTAGTCGTAGGCCTCCTCCTTCGATCGCATCGAAGAGGTGCGGCCCTCGCCTTCGTTCCAGTGGCGCGTCTCCTGCACGACGCGGCCCCCGCCTTCGAGGAGCGCAATCTGACGCTCTGCCTCGTGGTCGATGGCCCGCCCGAGCGAGCGGAGCGAGTTGAGGTTCTTCACCTCACACCGTGTGCCGAACGCCGTCGTCCCTGCCGGTCGGACGGAGATGTTCGCATCGACTCGCAGCGACCCCTCTTCCATGCGCCCATCCGACGCACCCGAAGCGACGAGGATCGCACGCAGCTCGGACACATAGGCCCGAGCTTCTTCCGCACCGCGCAGGTCGGGGCGGGAGACGATCTCGACGAGCGGCACTCCGGCCCGGTTGTAGTCGACGAGCGAGTGATCGGCGTCGTTGATCCGACCCCCACCTCCGATGTGGGTCGTCTTGCCCGTGTCCTCTTCGATGTGCGCCCGCTCGACTCCGATGCGCTTGCCACTCGGCAGCTCGAGGTAGCCGTCGACGTTGATCGGCTTGTCGTACTGGCTGACCTGGTAGTCCTTCGGCATGTCCGGATAGAAGTAGTTCTTCCGGTGGAACGTGGACGGCCGAATCTCACAGTGCAGCGAGCGGCCGATGCGGATCGCCAGTTCAACCGCCCGCCGGTTCAGTACCGGGAGCGAACCCGGCAGACCGAGACAGACCGGGCAGACTTGGGTGTTCGCCTCCGATCCGAAGCGGTTCGCACAGCCGCAGAACAGCTTTGTCGCCGTAGCCAGCTCGCAGTGGACCTCGAGACCGATCACGATCTCCCACGTCGTGTCGAGCGCTGTTGAGTCCGGTGTCGACTCTGCTGTCGTCACCGGACACCTCCTGCTGTCGTCACCGCACACCTCCTGCTGCCCCAGTGTCCACGGAGCCCATCGGGACAGGACCGCTCGCTGCTGGGTCGGCGCCGGCCTCGACCACCACTCCAGCCCGGAACATCTCGCGCTCGCCGAGTGCAGGAGCAAAGATCTGTACCCCTACAGGCAGTCCGCCCTCACCGAGGGCAAACGGCACCGTCATCGCAGGATGGCCAGCGAGGTTCGACGGAATGGTGAACAGGTCCGCGAGGTACATCTCGAGCGGATCGGACGTCTTTGCACCGAGATCGAAGGCAACCGACGGCGTGGTCGGTGCGAGCAGCACGTCGAACTGTCCGTACGCACGGGCAAACGCCCTCGCCACCAGGGTCCGAACCCGCTGTGCCTGGGCATAGTAAGCGTCGTAGTAGCCGGCCGAGAGCACGTAGGTTCCCAGCATGATGCGGCGCTTCACCTCCGGCCCGAAGCCCGCTGCCCGAGTCCTCGCGTTCATCGTCTCGACGTCGGGGCCGTCGACCCTCAGGCCGTAGCGCACACCGTCGTAGCGGGCCAGGTTCGAGGAAGCCTCTGCCGGCGCGATCAGGTAGTAGGCCGAGAGCCCGTGGAGCAGCTCCGGAATCGAGACATCGTCGACCTTCGCCCCGGCTGCGGCGAGGACCTCTGCAGCGGCGCGCACCGCCGAGCTGCAATCGGGTGACGCGTCATTGAGGAAGTCCCCAATCACCCCGACGCGCAAGCCCTCGACGCCGTCACCGAGCACCTCGCTGCAGCGCGGTGCTGCCACGGCGAGCGACGTCGAGTCGCGGGCGTCGTGTCCGCCGATCGACTCCAGCAGGGCTGCCGCGTCAGAAACGGTCGTGGCAAAAGGACCGATTTGGTCGAGCGAGCTGGCAAACGCAATCAACCCGTAGCGTGACACCACACCGTAGGTCGGCTTGACCCCAACCACGCCGCACAGCGCCGCCGGCTGGCGGATCGAGCCACCGGTGTCCGATCCAAGCGCCAGTGGCACAAAGCCCGCAGCGACAGCCGCTGCGCTCCCACCGGAGGAGCCGCCCGGCACCTTCGTCAGGTCCCACGGGTTGCGCGTCGGTCCGAACGCCGAGCTCTCGGTGGAGGAGCCCATGGCGAACTCGTCGAGGTTCGTCTTGCCAACGGCGATCGCCCCGGCTCGAGCGAGACGGCGCACGACCGTTGCGTCGTACGGCGGCACCCAGTGCTCGAGAATCTTCGACGAACAGGTCGTTGTGACGCCACGCGTGCACAAGTTGTCCTTGAGGGCAATGGGCACGCCAGCGAGGGGTCCCGGATCCTCGCCTGCCGCGACTTTGCGGTCGACTTCGTCTGCTGCGGCGAGCGCCTGCTCACCCGTGAGGGTCGTGAACGCGTGGATCTCGGCCTCGTGCGCGCCGATGCGGGCAAACGTCGCCTCGACGACGCTCCGGGCGCTGACCTCTCCCGCACGCACCCGAGCAGCTATCTCGATTGCCGTCTCGGGCATCGACGACGGATCTGACGCCGTTCCTTGCGACGTCGGCCCGCTCACGGTGCCTCTCCCAAGATTCTTGGTACGAGGAAGCGACCATCTTCAACGGCCGGCGCCCCCGACAGGACGTCCTCAGGCGTGAGCGATGTGGCGAGGTCGTCTGGACGGAGCACGTTCCTCAAGTCGAGGGCGTGCGAAGTCTCGGGCACGCCGGTCGTATCGAGCTTGCGCACAGCCTCGACATGTTCGAGGATCGCCGACAGCTGCGAGGCATAGGTCTCGGACTCCTCCGGGGTGAGTTCGAGCCTTGCAAGGCGGGCAACGTGCGCGACGGTCTCTGCCGAGAGATCCTCCGGCACGTCAGGCCTCTCGGTTCCTGATCGTCATGGCCGTATGCTACCCAGCGTCACGACCCACGCCGCCGAGATCCAGCTCTTCGAGCACCGGCGGGCGACTGGCGCGAGGAGCCGAGCATGTCGACGTACCCGTTCTTGAGCCCCGAATGGATAGCGGCGGCGCGCGCCATCCAGGACGAGCACAGCGATGTCGCGCCTCCGACGAATCCCGTGCGCATGAATCTCGTCATCGAAGACGTGCCCTTCGGTGATTCACGAGTGGAGGCACACCTCGACACCTCCTCAGGTGCTGTCGACCTCGACCTGGGACACCTCGATGCCGCGGATGTCAAGGTGAGCCTGGACTACAGCACGGCCAAGGCCATCCTCGTCGATGGCGACGGCCAAGTCGCCATGCAGGCCTTCATGTCGGGGAAGATCCGCGTCGAAGGTGACATGGCCAAGCTGCTCACGTTCCAGGCCACCCCCGCGACCGGCGCGGCGTTGGCCGCTGCCGAGAAAATACGCGCCATCACCGGCTGAGGGTCAGCGACCTATGTGAGCCACGACGCAGCACTTCGGGGGGCAACGCGTCGACGATCACGTGCTCAGGCGACCCTCCGGCGATGACGCGTGCGAGCACGTGAGCTGCTTCGAGGCCGAGCGCGTACGTGGGAAGTCGCACGGTCGTCAGCGGTGGTGCCGTGTGCTCGGCAATCCACATGTCGTGGATCGCGACGACCGACAGATCGCCTGGCACGCCGACACCGGCCTCTCGGGCCGCGAAAAGCGCTCCGACCGCTGCGTTGACGTTCGACACCACGACGGCCGTCGGGCGGCGGGGCTTGCCGAGTAGCACCCCCATCGCAGCTCGTCCGTCGTTTGGCGTGTAGCCCAGTCGCGTCGTCCAGCCCGGCCGCACCTTGACCCCGGCGTCACGGAGGGCGTCTCGGTAGCCCTGCTCACGATGGCGCGCCGTGCTCGTCTGCGGATGGCCGCCGACCAGGCCGATATCGCGATGACCTTGGTCGAGAAGGAACTGCGTTGCTGCTCGTCCGGCGCCCACGTCGTCGAGGGCCACCGTCGAGAGCTGATCGCTGTCGTGGGAGTTCATTAGCACTGCAGGGGTGCCGGGGGGAATGAGACGTGCTGCCGTCTCCGCTGCTGATTCGTCGCGCTGCTGGACGACCAGCCCGTCGATTCGCCCTTGTTCGCGAAGACGCGCAGCGAAGCTGTCCTTGTACTCGAGATTGTCCGAACGACCGACCAGGACGATGAGGTCGGACTCGCTTGCGCCGTCCTCCACGCCGCGAAATGTCTCGGAGAAGATCGCGTTGTTGACGTCCGGCACGAGCAGGGCAATTGCCCCTGCATGGTTGAGCCGCAGTGCTCGACCCGCGTGGTTAGGCGTGTATCGCAGTTCGCTCGCAGCCGCACGGACCGCTGCACGCGTCTCATCTCTGATCCGTAGCGTGGCGTCTTCTCGAAGGACCCGCGAGACCACCGACACCGACACACCAGCGCGCTGCGCGACATCGACCAGTCTCGCCACTCACGCATCCTACCCATCCCAAAGCGATGCTCCGCATGGAGATCCTTGAGCGGGAAACAGCCGTGGATAAACGTTTGCTTGCCAATATCGTTGTCGAGTCGTAGCATCGAGAGTGCATTTGTTGTCGACAAGGGGCATGGGTCGACAACATCGGATCTCGGGGGGAGAGACGATGAGCATCATCGATGCGCACCAGCACTTCTGGGATCCGCGCAAGGTGGACTACCCCTGGCTCGACCCATCGTCGGACATCTTGTATCGGCGCTACGAGCCCGACGACTTAGCGCCGCTCATGTCGAGATTCGGCGTGAGCCAGACCGTGCTCGTCCAGTCAGGTGACAGCCGCTCGGACAGCGAGTACATGTTCGACGTCACGTCAGACCGGACGGAAGTGGCGGGGATCGTGGCGTGGGTTCCCCTCGATGACCCCTCGGCAGCCACCAGCATGCTTGACGAGTGGAAACGGCACGACCGGTTCGTAGGCATTCGGAACCTCATCCATACGAGAGAGGACCCCGACTGGATCCTGCGGTCCGACGTCGGTGAGTCCCTCGCCCTGCTCGAAGCCGAGCGCGTCCCCTTTGACTACGTCGCCGTCCTTGCGCGCCATCTCGACCACCTACCGCTGCTCTGCGCTCGCTACCCTTCACTCGACATCGTCATCGATCATCTGGCGAAGCCTCCGATCGGTCTCGAGGACTGGAGTACATGGGAGGCCGCGATATCGCGTGCGGCCGATTCGCCACAGGTCTTCGCAAAGGTCTCCGGTCTCTATGCCGCTGGAGACGAACCGTCGGAGTGGACTCCTGACGGTTGTAGGCGAGCGCTCGACTTTGCACTCAACCTCTTCGGGGCCGATCGACTGATGTTCGGTAGTGATTGGCCCATCTGTGAGATTGCCGGTGGCTACGACGAGGTCGTCGGATGTTTGCTGGATCTGTTCGGCGAGCTCACACCGACAGAGCAGACGGCGCTGCTCGGCGGAACGGCGACGCGCTTTTATGGCCTGTCCTCGCGGTGATCGACCTGTTCGAGCCCGTGGCGGCGGCCTGCAGGATCCACGTACCTGCATCTGATCGACGCGGGATCGCCATCGTCGGCGCTGGCGCAATTGTCGACGTGGCGCACCTGCCGGCCTACCGGTCGGCAGGTCTCGACGTCGTCGGCATTGTCGACCTCGACATCACCCGAGCACGCGCCGTGGCCGACCGCCACGGCGTCGAGCACGTGTACCGCGATCTCGACGAGATGTTGTGCGATGACCGAATCGAAGTCGTCGACGTAGCCGTGCCTGCGCAAGCTCAGCCCGATGTTGCACGACGGGTGCTCCACGCAGGAAGGCACATGCTGGGACAAAAGCCCTTCGCGCCGAGCGTCGCTGCTGCGCGCGACCTTGTCCGGCTTGCACAACAACGCGATCTCGTACTCGCTGTCAACCAGCAGCTGCGCTACGACGAGGGCATGATGGCTGCTCATGCCATGGTGGCTCTCGGCTGGCTTGGCGAATTGACACACGTGTCGATCGATGTCGACATTTGGACCGAGTGGACGAGCTGGCCATGGATGATCGAGACCCCGGAGCTCGAGATCTGGAACCACTCAATCCACTACCACGACGTCATTCGCTGGCTGTTAGGCGAGCCCGACCGGGTGTATGCCGTCGGAGGTCGGACCAAAGGACAAGCGCCGCGTGGAGAGACGCGCTCGGTGACGTCGTACCACTTCGAGTCTGGTGCCACGGCACTGGTGACTGCTCATCACGAGAACAGCTTTGGCGATCCTCATGCAACTTTTCGCCTTGACGGAGACCAGGGGTCGGTGCGAGGAACGCTCGGCCTGCTCTATGACTACCCAAGCGGACGACCCGACACCGTCGAAGTGATGAGTCGCGTCGTGCCGACCGATGGGTGGGTCCCCTATCCAGTGACACACCGATGGATCCCCGATGCGTTCGTCGGTCCGATGGCAGCGCTGCTCGATGCGGTGTCAGGGGGGTCGGTACCGCTCACCTCTGCACTCGACAACCTCGCCACATTAGGCCTCGTGGAGGCGATCTACTCCTCGATGCACAGCGGCGAGGTGACCCACCTCCTACCGGATGCGGGACTGGAACAACGTTTGTTCACTTGACACTTCCCGGTACCAGACCTACGGTTCGCAGAAGTACAAGGGGGGGTGGGTACTGAGCGGGAAGCTCATGTGCGCGTGCAGATTTGGTCATGGCCGTCTGTGCGCGCCTTTGAGGAACCCGCCAAGGGCCCAAGGACCAAGGGGGATGCATTGAAGATTGCACAGTCACATTCGCACTCACATTCGCAGCCGAATTCGCAGCCGACTTCGCAGTCACAGCCAGAACCACGGCCAGCACGGGGGGAACATCGACACCCAGAGTCACTCGCGTCACAGCGACAGGGACACTGGCGCCGGCGTCAGGCTCGCACGGTGGCGGCCGTTGCGCTGTCGGCAGGTGCAGTTCTCGCGGCAACTGCGACGCCAGCATTCGCATCTCACGCGAGCCCTCGTGCGCATGCAACGGCACTCGATTCGGTATCGAAGTCCAATCCGTTGGTGATTTGGGTCGACCCGCCGCGCATTCCTGCGGTCAAAGCCTTTGAGAAGGCCTACCCGAACATCCCGCTCAGCATCACGACACTCAGCTCGAGCGCCAGCAACGCCGGTCTCGAGGCGAAGTTCGACCTGTTCAACAAGGCGGGAAGCGGCTGGCCCGATGCGATTTTCTGGCCTGGCAACTCGGCTATCGCATGGGCCACGTCGCCACAGATCAACTACGCGGCGAACATGACCAATCTCGTGTCAAAGAGCGTCCAGGCGGGCTATCCGTCATCAGTAGCCGCACCTTGCAAGATCAATGGTGGCCTGTACTGCCTCCGCAACGACGTGGCTCCTGACGTGCTCTGGTACAACGCCAAGTTGATGAAGGAGTGGGGATACACCGTGCCGACGACGTGGCCGGAGTACGAGAAAATCGGCCTCGAGGTCGCCAAGCAGCACCCTGGCTACTACGTGGGAATGCTCGGTGACACCTACGCCGTGGAGCGTTATCTGTGGAGCAGTGGTTGTCCGACGAACGACCTCACCGGCGCGAACAAGGTGACGATCAATCTGAGCGCCACGAGCTGCACACGAGTGGAGAACATGCTCGATGCCTTGATCGCCGCGAAGGTCGTCTCACCCGTCGGCATCTTCGACACCGACGCACCGAAGATTGGACAGAAGCTCCTCATGACACCTGGAGCTGCGTGGTATGGCGTGTATCTGTTCGAAGACACCTTCAAAGTCCCCGCTGGCCAGATCACGGCGACCAAGCCGCTGGAGTGGCCGGGGACGGCAAACGGAACCGGTGACGAAGGTGGTGGCCTGTGGTCGATGTCGAACCACATCAGCGGACAGCGCCAGGCGGACACGGTGAAGTTCATGGAGTTCATGGCCAGCTCGCCGGCTTGGCAGGTCAACCTGACGACCGGTCTTCCGGCATACCAGCCCGACGATGCTGCCTGGGTTCAAAAGAACATCGTCTCCAGCAAGTACTTCGCCGACCCGAGCCAGATCGGCCCGGCGTTCGCCTACGCGGCCTCGATCATCCGGCCGAACCACGAGTACCTCCTCTACGACGAGGGAGCCATCTGGGGCGACACGGTGACCCCGATACTCGCTGAAGGTAAGCCGCTGTCAGCTGCGTGGTCTTCCTATCAAAAGGAGCTGGTCAACAACGCCCAGCTGAACGGCTACACGGTCAACACCTAGCTCCAAGCGGTGTCTCCAGCTGTATGCACGACACCTGGCCACATCTGGGCCCGGTTGGCGACGCAGGTCGTCGCCAACCGGGCTTGGCACCCAATGTCAACAACCAGCTCAATCTTCATGGTGGGTAGATGTCTTTGATCTCGCTCCAGACCGACGTTCCTCGCCGTCGCCGTCGGTCACACGTCGCCTCGGGACGCCAGGGTCGAGGCGGCGCTGTGCTGCTTGCGCCGTATGTCGTTCTTCTCGTCGTCGCAGGCATCATTCCCGCGGGGTATGCGATCGAGCAGAGTTTCGTGGCACGCTCAGGAAGCGGCTTCGGAGGGTTCAGCGCTTACACGACAGCAACGACCGAATTCCAGTTCGCTAGCTCGTTCGCCCACATCGGCCTCGTGCTGGCCGTGTGGCTTCCCTTTATGGTCGTCGGAGTGGTGGGGCTGGCCTTGTTGCTCCACGGCCGTCGCAACCGGCTCGTCGGCGTCTACCGCTTCATCTACTACCTGCCTGGAGCTCTCGCCGGGATGGGCAACTTCGTCCTGTGGCTCTTTCTGCTCGATCCGACCGACAGCCCAATCCGACCCATTCTCAGCTGGCTCGGCTACCAGACCATTGATCAGACAGTCGAGCCATCGCACCTACCGGTGATCCTTGCCTTCATGCTGTTCTTTCAAGGCGCTGGTACATGGATTCTCATCATTTACGGAGGCTTGAACTCCATCCCCGACGAGCTCGGCGAAGCCGCTCAGGTCGATGGTGCGACACCGTGGCAGGTGATGCGCTCGATCAAGCTGCCACTCATCAGGCCGTGGGTCGCGTACCTCGTGCTGCTGAATATCGCCTACGCGTCACAGCTCTTCCTTGAGCCCGAGGTCCTCGGATTGGCGACCGAAGGCCTGATCTCTCCGCAATGGACGCCAAACCAGCTGAGCTACACCTTCGCCTTTCAGATCTTCGACGTTCCCGCAGCGGCCGCGATCTCGGTGATTCTCCTGTTGATCAGCTTGGTGATCGGTGTCGTCATCACGACGAAGTCCGGCCTGTTCTCAACAAGGGATTAGGAGCACGGTGACCGCAGCATCTATCAACGCGACACCCACTCGCGAGGGCAAGCGACTGGGCCAGCGTGTGCGAGAGATGGGCCCGATGGCGTTCCTCACCATCGTGGCGCTCATCTACCTGTTCGTCATGGTCACGTTCCTGCTTGCGTCATTGCGCACTCAGCAGAGCCTGATCCACCAGGGCGCCTTCGGATCGATGTCGCTGACACATCTGCGCTACGACTGGGACCAGCTCAAGGGCTTCAGCGACGGGATCTACTTCGACTGGCTGAAGAACTCGACCATCGTTTCCTTCGCCGGAGCGGTGCTTGCGGTGATCGTCGCAATCCCGGCTGGCTATGCGCTTGCAATGCTGCACTTTCGTGGTCGTCGAGTGCTGTTGTTCCTCACAATTCTCACGATGGTCATGCCAAACACGGTGCTGGTGATCCCGCTCTTTCTGGAAGTTTCCGCGATTCACCAGATCAACCATCTTTGGCCCGTCGCAGTGATCTTCGCCTTCTTTCCTTTCGGCACCTATCTCGCATTCATCCATTACAAGACCTCGCTTCCTTACGAGATGCTCGAGGCCGGTCGAATCGACGGCTTCTCGGAGATGGGGCTGTTCTTCAAGATCGCTACCCCGCTCGCAAAGCAGGCGGTCGCGCTGGTGTTCTTCTTCGCCTTCGTCGCCGACTGGACGAGCTACTTCCTGCCACTCGTCATGCTCCCGTCGTCCAATGTCCAGACGGTCTCCGTCGGCCTGCAGCAGCTCATCACCTCGAGCCAGCTCTACAACGCAAGTGCGGCCGCTGGACTCAACGTCAGGCTGTACACCTCCGAGCTGTCATTTGCCGCGATCTTGCAGATGGCGCCCGTTCTCGTGGTGTTCATCGGCGCCCAGCGGTATCTCACCCGAGGCACTCTGCTCGGTGCCGTGAAGGGCTGAACGTGGACGTCGGCCGGTCAGAGGAGCATCTCGGTCCCGAGCCCGTGGACTCGCAGGGCATTCGCCAGCGGCCGCTCCCACTTGACGGCATCACCGTGCTCGATTTCAGCCAGTTCCTCGCCGGACCGGTCGCTGCACTTCGTCTCGGCGATCTCGGAGCACGGGTGATCAAAGTCGAGCGTCCGATCGTCGGCGATATCGGTCGACAACTCGCCTTCGCCGACCTCGTGCGCGACGGCGACACGTTCTCCTTCCACGCCATGAACCGCAACAAAGAGAGCCTTGCGGCGGATCTCAAGGTCGAGGACGATCTCGCACTCGTGCGGAGTCTCATCGCCACCGCAGACGTCGTCATCGAGAACTTCCGTCCAGGGGTCATGGAGCGCCTCGGCCTCGACTACGACAGCGTGCGGGCGATCAACCCGGGCATCGTCTACGGAAGCATCTCGGGCTACGGAAGCGACGGGCCGTGGGCAACCAAGCCAGGTCAGGATCTGCTTGCACAGTCCGTGTCGGGCCTCCCCTGGGTGAGCGGTCCAGCCGGCGGCCCGCCGATTGCCGTGGGCCTTTCGATCGCCGACCTGCTGGCATCGTGTCATCTAGCTCTCGGTATCACGGCACTTCTCGTACGGCGTCAGCACACCGGCATCGGTGGTCTGGTCGAGACGAGCCTGCTCGAGGGAATGTTGGACCTCCAGTTCGAGCTCTTGACGGCCTTCTTCTCGGAGCCCGACTTCACCACCCGGCGCGTCGGGCTACACGGGGCTAACGCTTACCTCGGCGCTCCGTACGGCGTCTACCCGACCAAGGATGGCTACTTGGCCATTGCGATGAATCCGGTTACCAAAGTCGGCGAGATCCTTGGTCTCGCATCTCTGGCGGACTTCGACGACCCGAGCTCGTGGATGGACGATCGCGACGCCATCGCGAAGCTGCTCGGAGACCACCTGGTTCGAGAATCCACTGCGCACTGGCTGAGCCTCTTGGAGCCGGCAGACCTTTGGTGCGCGCCGGTGCTCACGCTCGAGGCCCTCGCCGAGACAGAGCAGTTCGACGCGCTCCACATGATGCAGGAGATCACACGCGACTCTCCCGACGAGGAGGCTGCAGTCACCCTGACGACGACAAGAAGTCCTCTACGTGTGGATCGGGCGGTCGTCACCCATCGTGCCGCCGCGCCTCGCCTCGGCGAGCACAGTGATGCAATCCGAGCGGAAGTCGCTCGACGAGTCGGGTTCGCGCAGTCATGACCGTGCTTCGAGGTTGCACCTGGGACCATCCACGCGGCTTTGCCCCGTTGGCCGCCCTTGCGGAGATGGGTCCAGTGGAGATGGGTCCTGTGCAGACAGGCCTTGCAGAGATGGGTCCTGCGGAGATGGGTCCAGTGGAGATGGGCAGCGCCTGTGAAACCATTCGGGTCGAGTGGTCTGCTCGGTCTCTTCAGGCCTTCGCAGACTTTCCGCTGGAGGTCCTCGTCGATCAGTACGACCTCATCGTCGTCGACCACCCACACATCCCGCTCGCCGCTGATGCTGGCCTTCTGGCACCCCTCGACGCCTATCTGACTCCTGATGTGATCGCCGAACTCGCGTGCCATTCCGTCGGACAGTCGCACGCGAGCTACGCGCACCATGGCCACCAGTACGCCCTGGCGATCGATGCTGCGGCGCAGGTATCGCTGTATCGACCGGACCTGTGCCCGAACCTTCCGCGGACATGGGATGAGGTGCTCGACATGGCTCGCGACGGAACCGTACTGTGGCCACTCAAGCCCATCGATGCAATGTCGAGCTTTCTCACCCTGTCCGCAGCGCACGAAGCTCCAATCTGTGTGTCGCGAGATCAGTTCATCAGCCGCGAAGCCGGCCTGGTCGTCCTTGCGCAGATGCACGAGCTAGCCATGCTTGTCGACAAGGCCTGCCTCGAAGAGAATCCGATCGAGACAGCCGAGCGACTCGCGACCAGCGACCGGTGGCGTTACTGCCCGCTGGCATTCGGTTACGTCAATTACTCGAGACCTGGATTTCGAGAGCACCGACTGGCGTATCGAGACATTCCCGCACTTTCGGTTGCTTCACGCCCCTTCGGCTCCTGTCTCGGTGGCGCTGGAATTGCTGTCTCGTCGTGATCTGCCGAGATCTCTTCAGCTGCGATCTATGCATCGTGGCTCGCAAGCGCCGATATCCAGCGGGGGACCTACTACTGGTCGGGCGGACAGCCGGCAAGCTCGGCCGCATGGGACGACGAGACACTGGATGGCGACGCACTCGGCTTCTTTCGGGGTACCCGCGCCACGCTCGAGCAGGCTGTCGTCCGCCCGCGCCTTGTGCGATGGCCTGATCTCCAAGACCGGCTTGGCGAGCTGGTCCATGATGCCCTCACCGGCGTGATCACCGATGATGCCTGCCTCGACGCCCTCGACGCTGCGATTGGCAGCTGTTCATGACTGTCGTCACCGAGCGATACCTCGATCAGTATGAGGTGGGCTCAGTCCGCATGACGACGGGTCGCACGATCACCGAGGCCGATATCGTGCTCCACGCTGGCCAGACCGGAGACCTGTTCCCGCACCACATGGATCGCGAGTGGTGCAAGACGCAGCCATTTGGGCGACGTATCGCCCATGGGACGCTGGTGATGTCGATCGCTGTCGGCATGACCGCTGGTGATATCAACCCGCGTGCGATGAGCTATGGCTACGACCGCGTCCGCTTCGTCCGGCCGGTGTTTATCGACGACACGATCACCGTCCGAGCTGAGATCACGGCAATCTCGGCACACTCTCGCGACCCCGAGCGCCTCGGGCGTGTGGAGGAGCTCGTTACCGTGGTCAATCAGGACGACGTCGTCGTCTGTTCACTCGTGCACCTCTACATCGTCGAGAGACAACAGAGCTCGGACGGTACTGCTAGCAAAGGAGCTAAAGGATGAGCGCTGAAGATGTCGAGCAGACCACGACCTTCGAGGCTCATGCCCAGATGACCCCCACGGATTCGTCACCGTCAACTGAGACACAGGACTCGCTGGCGACGCGTCTTGAACAGTTGTACACCGGCATCGTCTTCGACGTCATGCGCTCCGCTGGCGTGCCAGCGGGCGTGCTCCCGCCGGGGATCGTCGCACTCGATCCCACGAAGCGTCTGGCCGGTCGGGTCTGGACCGTTCACGGACGTCTTGTCGAAGCGAGCGACCACGAGACCCTGCTTGACTGGACACGATTGCTTTCGCGCGCTCCAGCTGGATCGGTCATCGTGTGCCAGCCGGAGAACCACGAGATTGCGCTGATGGGCGAGCTCTCTTCTGAAGCACTGAAAAGTCGGGGGGTTCGCGGCTATGTCGTCGACGGTGGATGTCGAGACAGCGACTTCATCCGGCGACTGGGTTTTCCCGTCTACTGTCGTTTCACGACGCCACGCGATGTCGTGGGAAAGTGGCTCACGGACGACCTCGGAGGCAGCATCACCATCGGGTCGGTCACCGTTGCGACGAACGACTATCTGCTCGCAGATACCGACGGAATTGTCGTGATCCCGGGCGAGCGAGCACACGAGATCGTCGCTGCAGCCGAGGCCGCGGCACTCGTGGAGAACAAGGTGCGCACGGCAATCCTCGGAGGAACCGACCCCGAGCAGGCATACCTGCTTTACGGAAAGTTCTGATATTTCCTCGATGTCTACTGACGCCCGGCTCATTCGCCTACACCCAGATGACAACTGCCTCGTGGCATGCAGGCCGATGCGTGCAGGCGACCGACTTCTGATCGACGACGCGATTTTCGAGCTCGATGTCGACCTACCGGTAGGGCACAAAGTCGCCGCCCGTGATCTGGTGGCCGGTGAGACAGTACGAAAATGCGGTGCGGCAATCGGTCGGACTTCTACAGCGGTTCCCGCGGGAAAGCACCTCCACTTGCACAACCTGCGAAGTACCTACCTCGCTGCTCATCTCGTCGGTGGAGCACAATCGGACCGCGTCCCGAAGAACACCGTCGACACCACGACCAACAACACCACTGACGGTTCGTCCGTCAGCTAAGGAGGTTCTGATGACCACCATCTACGACGAGCAGCACGACTCAGCGCATACAACCTCAGGGAGATCAGACCTCACCCTTTCCGGCTATTTGCGAAGTGACGGCCGGAAGGGCATCCGGAATAATCTGCTTGTCGTCTATCTCGTCGAATGCGCGCACCATGTCGCTCGTGCAATCGCCAGTCGAGACGACCCGACGGTCCAGCTCGTCGGGTTTCCTGGGTGCTACCCGAACGACTACGCCGACCGCGTCCTCACCGCACTCTGTGTTCATCCGAATGTCGGAGGCTGCCTCCTTGTCTCGCTCGGCTGCGAGAGCTTCGATCGCCAGAAGTTGCAAGAGGCGGTACGAACCAGCGGTCGCTGGGCCGAGAGCCTGGTCATCCAAGAGGAAGGTGGAACGAAGACGACCATCGAGAGAGGCCGATCGCTCGTTGATGTCGGCCTCTCTGTCATTGCAACAGCGCCAACCGTTGCGCTGGAACTTTCGGATCTCGTAGTGGGCACGATCTGTGGAGGCTCGGACTCTACAAGTGCGATTACGGCGAATCCGGCCGTCGGCAAAGCTTTTGACACCCTTGTCGCCTCTGGTGCTCGGTGCATCTTCGAAGAGACCGGGGAGCTCATCGGCTGCGAGGACCATCTACGAGAGCGCGCCGCCACCCCAGAGCTCGGTGAGGAGCTCGCTGGACGCGTCACCAAGGCCGCTCGCTACTACGAGACTCTCGGCCACGCCAGCATCGCGCCGGGCAACCTCGCCGGAGGATTGACGACGATCGAGGAGAAGTCGATCGGCGCCTACGCAAAGAGTGGCAGTTCGACGATCCAGGGCGTCATCGAGCCCGGTGAGCTTCCACGTGGTCCCGGCCTTTTCCTGCTCGACGTCGTTCCTGACGGGGAGCCTCGCTACGGCTGGCCCAACATCAATGACACGACGGAGATCGTCGAGCTCATCGCATGCGGGGCACATCTGATCTTGTTCACGACAGGTCGAGGCTCCGTGGTCGGTTCTGCGATCTCACCGGTCATCAAGGTGTGCGCAAACCCGGACACGTACAAGAAGATGCCGGACGACATGGATGTAGACGCGGGTCGCATTCTCTACGGCGAGGCAACGCTCGACGAGGTCGGTGCAGAGATCATGGACCAGATCATTGCGACGGTGTCAGGTCGTCCGACCCTCTCCGAGGCGCTCGGTCATCAGGAGTTCCAGCTCGGCTACAAGGTCTTCCGCTCCGCCGAGCCGGGGTGCCTCGCTTGAGTTGACCAGCTGTGACAAGCAGCTGGTCCAAGCGGCTGTGACAAGCGGCTGTGACAAGCAGCGGGGCCGTCTCCTCAGCCGAGCAGGCCGGGAAGCGACGTTGCCAGCTCGTCGATAGACCAGCGCCCGTTCTTCTCGACCGTGCCGCCGAGTGCCCACGGCTCAAACACCTGGACTTTTCCACCTTGGGACAGGAAGACCCGCCCGGTCAACTCGCATCGAGACGAAGCCAGATACGCGACAAGCGGCGAGATGTTGCTGGGATCCCAGACGTCGAAGGTGTTCGGATCTGCTGGCGGCTCGAGGAACTTCGCCAGACCTGGGCTTGTCTCGGTCATACGCGTACGAGCTGAGGGGGAGATTGCGTTGACCCGCACGCCGTAGCGGGCGAGTTCTTGGGCACAGATGATCGTGAAGGCCGCGATCCCCGCCTTGGCAGCGCCGTAGTGCGACTGACCAGGGTTTCCGAACAGCCCAGACGTCGAGACGGTGTTGATCACTGACGCTGCGACGGGTTCCCCGGCCTTCGCTCGTTCTCGCCAGTACGCAGCCGCAAGACGGGTTGGAACGAAATGTCCCTTCAAGTCGACCTGCATGATCAGGTCCCAGTCGGCCTCGGTCATGGTCACAAGTGCTCGATCACGGATGATGCCTGCGTTGTTCACCAAGATGTGCAGGCCACCGAACGTGGAGATCGTGACGCCGAGCATCTCCTCGACGCTCGACCAGTCCGCGACATCGTGGGCACTCGCGATCGCCGTGCCCCCTGCCGCAAGGATCTCCTCCACCACTGCGTCCGCAGTGCCCGATCCTGACTGATCGTGCTCGCCATCGACCGCGTAACCGCTGTCGTTGACAACGACGTGTGCTCCCTCGGAGGCGAACAGCAACGCATGGGCACGACCGAGGCCTCGTCCGGCGCCGGTGATGATCGCGACTCTCCCGTCCAGCTCACCCATCAGAAAGGCCTCTCCGCCATGCCACGTTCATCCGGCCGTGTTCATTTGGCCATTTTCACATGATTAGGCGACGTAGAGCGTCACCTGGGTCCCTGGGGCAACCTCAGCACCGGGAGCAGGGTCCGTGGCTGTGGCATAGGTGGAGTTCGGCGGACCGATCTGCTCAGTCACGTCAAGACCTGCGGCCTGCAACGCCGTCAGCGCCACAGCGATGGCGTCTCCCTTGACCGAAGGCACTGCGACAAGGCGCGGGCCCTTCGAAACCACCACCTGGACCGTCGTGCCAACCGCAACGCCGCTCACTCCCGATGTCGGGCTCGTCGAGATCACGTCACCGGCAGCGACCGTGGAGGAGAAGTCGAGGACCTCAGACGGAACCAAGCGAAGTGTGCTCAGGCTCGCCTGCGCCGATGCCCAGGACCCCCCGACGAGCGAACTCGGGATCGTCACTGGCGCCGGACCACGGGAGATGACGAGCTTTACTTTGCCGCCATAGGGCAACAGTCCCGAAGCCGGCGAAGCCGACACCACCGCTCCGACAGGAACGGTTGGACTGTATGCGCTGTTGGTCGACGGGACGAGATGGCTCGACCGAAGGAGGGACTCAGCCAGAGCCGCTGACTTACCCGTCACGCTCGGCACATGGACAGGTGCGCGCCCGAGAGAGACCGCGACAGCGACACCACGTCCCGAGCGCTCGCGCGTCCCGGCCCCGATTGACTGGCTGAGCACCGTGCCCTTAGGGGCCGACCAGTGACGGAGCCCGATGACGCGGATTTCAAGCCCGGCGCTCCTCATGACACGTTGAGCCGACGTTTCCTGTAGGCCGACAAGCTCCGGGACCACGTGGCCATAGACGACATAGCGGTCTACGCCTAGTGCCCCGACACACAGGGCAACGAGTAGTACCAGACCAGCGACGACCCAGCGCATGACGTGCCGTGTTTGCGGCGCCCGGCGACGCAAGAGCCTGCGAGGGCGCCTGCGCAAGCGGCGAGCTCGAAGATCTGCAGCTCCGTCGTAGAGCGCAGGCGCAGCACGACCATCGACAGGGTCGGAGTACGACCAGCCCTCCTCCTCCACCGATGCTGCACTCGAAGTGATCCCAAGGCGCAGCCGGGTCCGGCGTGATGCACGATCAATTGCAGCCTGGTCGTAGAGCGCTGAAGCGCCGGGGTGCCCGGGGTGCTCGTAGAGCTCTGAAGCGCCGGGGTGCCCGGGGTGCTCGTTGAGTGGGTCTCGTGGAGCAGGAGTACGAGATCGACTGTCACGAGGTGATTCGACGAGGCGCAGGGCGGACAGACGGACTGCTACGAGTGGAAGCGCCTTGGCGGGCGGAAGCTCACGACCCAGCTCCTCGAGACGATCCGCAAACTCCACGGCGTCAAGGCGAGCAAGTGGCTCGGGGATTGCCGCCTGGGCGAGGATCGGTGCCAGCGGTCCCAGCTCGGGCACAATCGGTAGGGGTGCACCGACACGTGCCATGAGCGTTGCGAGTGTGGTGTCGGACGAGAACGGGACACGGCCGGTGAGCGACTCATAGATCGACAAGGCGAGCGAGTAGACATCGGCGCGATCATCCAGCTGCCGGCCTTCGGCTTGCTCCGGGGACGCGTAACGAGCAGTGCCGAGGTGTGCACCGGCAGGTTCGGTCCATGCCGCTTCGGCAAGAGCCCGGGCTACGCCGAAATCAGCCACGCGAAGTACGCCATCCTCATCGAACAGCAGGTTCGCAGGCTTGACGTCCCGATGGACAAACCCCCGGCGATGCGCATAGGCAAGGCCCCTTGCGGCCTGAGCGCCGACTGAGGCCGCCTGAGCGGGGTCGAGGCGTCTTCCCGCATCGAGCAAGTCGCGCAGGCTACCTCCGGCCAGGTATTCGAGCACGAGGAAGGCCCCGTCATCCTCTTCCCCCCAGTCGAAGACCTTCAACACGTGGGGGTGGTTTAAGGCTCCTACCGCCTGGGCCTCGGCGCGAAGGCGCCGAATGAATGCTTCGTCGCCCGCCAGGCCGGGATGCAGGAGCTTGACCGCGACTTCGCGACCGAGCTTCACGTCAAACGCGGCAAACACCTGCGCGGAAGCGCCAGTGCCAATTGCAGCGTCCAAGCGGTAGCGCCCAGCGAGCATGCGGCCGAGCTGATCGGTGATCGTGGTCATGCCTGCCCCTTCGAGGAGACCACCATGTTGCCAGAGTTGCTCCCGTGACTGGTGGTGCGTCGACGTTTTCGCCCCGGGTGCGGACTTAGTCCAACTCACCACTTTCGAGCAGGCGGACAAATGCGACCTCGTCGAGGATCGGCACTCCCGAGGCCTCGGCCTTGGTCAGTTTCGACGCGCCAGGTGCGGCACCTACGACCAGGGCAAAAGTACGTGCAGACACCGAGCTCGGCGATTTCCCTCCTCGTTCCACAATCGCCCGCTCGGCTTCCTCCCGGGTAAAGCCATCGAGCGTTCCACTGACGACGACCGATCGGCCTGCCAAGGTCTGACGCAAACGACGCTCTTGTGAGGTGCTCCCTGCCTCGACGGCCAAACGCACGCCGGACATCCTCAAGCGCTCGACGAGCGCAGCATTCTGTTCGACGGAAAAAAACGCGGCCATGCTTGCGGCAATCACCGGGCCGACACCTTCGATGGCGGCCAGTTCAGCCTCGCGCGAGCTCCGCAGGCTATCGATATCTCGCATCTCTCGAGCGATCAGGCCAGCGATTGTCGGGCCGACATGCCTGATCGAAAGCCCGACGAGCACATGCGCCAGCCCACGTGACTTTGCTGACTCGATCGAAGTGAGGAGATTGGCCGCAGAGACCTTGCCGAACCCTTCGAGTCCTTCCAGACTCTCATGCGTCAGCGTAAAAATGTCTGCGACGTCTTGGAGTAACCCGGCGTTGACGAACTGGGTGACTCGCTGCTCGCCAAGGCCCTCGATATCCATGGCGCTACGAGAGCCGAAGTGTGCGATTCGCTGCACCCGCTGCGCAGGACAGTCCGCATTGACGCAGTAGGTGTCGCTCTCGCCGTCTAGGCGAACGAGCATCCCTTCACATGCCGGGCAGGCCGTGGGGAAGGTCCAGGGCGGCGATCCACGAGGCCGCAAGCTGGTAACCGGGCCGACGACCTCAGGTATGACATCCCCAGCTTTGCGCACGATCACGGTGTCTCCGGGACGGACGTCTTTTACCCTCACCTGATCCGCATTGTGCAAGGTCGCAAGTGACACGGTCGAGCCTGCCACGACCACGGGGCTCAGCTGGGCAAATGGTGTCGCACGCCCCGTACGGCCAATGGACACGAGAATCTGTTCGAGCAGCGTCGTGCGTTCTTCCGGGGGGAACTTATAGGCAATGGCCCACCTCGGAGCCCTGGATGTCGAACCGAGCCGACGTTGCTGTTCGAGCGCGTCAACTTTGATGACGACGCCGTCGACCTCGTAGTCGAGTTCGTGTCGGCGCAGCTCGATCGACCGGCAGTAGGCGAATGCCTCATCGAGGTCGTTGACCAGCACTATCTCCGGATTGACCGGGAAACCGGCTCGGCGAATCCATGCGAGCGCTTCGCTCTGACCGGAAAGCGCGCTGCCGGTAGGGCCGCCAAGCCCACCGTCAACCGCACCGACCTGATAGCCCCAGAAGCTCAACTTCCGGGACGCGGTGACGGCGGGATCCTTCTGGCGGAGCGACCCGGCAGCGGCATTGCGCGGATTTGCGAACAGGCGCTCTCCCAATTCGGCGCGTCGAGCATTGAGCGCCTCGAAGTCCGCCGAGGCCATGTACACCTCGCCTCGGACCTCGAACACATCAGGTAGGTCCGCGCCGCTCAGCTTCAGCACATCGGGAATCGATGAGATCGTCCGCACATTCGCCGTTACATCCTCGCCGGTTCGCCCGTCCCCTCGTGTGGCGGCCTGGGTCAACTTGCCCGCCTCGTAGCGGATCGAGAGCGCAAGCCCGTCAATCTTCGGCTCGCAGACCAGCTGGACGGGCTCCTCGATCAATCGCCGCAGTCGATCACCCCAGGACCCGAGATCCTCGAATGAGAAGGCATTATCGAGGCTCATCATCTCCACTGCGTGACGCACCGGGGAGAAGGCTTGTGCCGGCGCGGCACCCACCTGCTCGGAGGGCGAGCCAGGCTCGACGAGACCGGGGTAATCGGCTTCCAAGGTGCGCAGCTCACCGACCAGCGAGTCGTACTCGCCGTCAGACAGCTCGGGCTCGTCGAGCTGGAAATACCTCGCCGAGTGGTAGGAAATCAGCTCGCGAAGCTCGGCGATCCGCTGCGAAGGATCCTGCGCGCTCAGCGCGCCACCCCCGAGCCGAGCACTCGATCGCCGTCGTACAGCGCGACAAGCTGACCCGGCGCGACCTTGCGCGAAGGCTTGGCGAAGTGAACGCCCGTGGACGTCATCGTCGCAGGGCGCGCCTCGCCATGCGCGCTCGACTGCACGGTGCACGGAGTCCCGTCAGGAAGTGGCACGTCGGTCCAGGTGCGCTGCTCGAGCTCGACGTTCTCCACGAGAAGCTCGTCCTCACGTGCGACCCAGACCGTCGATCCAGGGACATCGACCGCTACAGCGAAGCGTCGCGGCCCTCCAGCGATACCGAGACCCCTGCGCTGGCCGACCGTGACGAGCTCTACCGCTGGCACCTCGCCGACGTGCTCACCCGTCGAGGTGTCGAGCACCCGACCAGGGTGGAGCTCGATCCGATCGCCCAAGAAGGCGTGGCGCCCCGACGTCTCGCCAGACTTTCGAGAGGCAATGAAGCAGACGTCTTGCGAGTCCGCCTTTGCGGCGGTGACCAATCCCCGCAGCCGTGCCTGCTCACGTACCCAATCTTTGGTCTGCTCACCGACGGGGAACATGACTCGATCGAGCACCGAGTGCTCCAAGATCGACACGACATAGGACTGGTCCTTGGCGCGATCGCGCCCGCGCCGCAGATTCGCCCTCGTGGCAGAGACGGAGCCAGTGCCTTCGATCTCCACTCGTGCATGGTGACCGGTCGCAACCGCATCAAAACCGAGACGGTCCGCCCGATCGAGCAATGTCGAGAACTTGAGATGGCGGTTGCACTCGACGCAAGGATTTGGCGTGCGACCAGCGGCATGGTCGCTCGCATAGGGTTCGAGCACTGCGTCGGTGAACTCGTCGGTGAAATTGAACACGTAGTGGTCGATCTTGAGCTGGTCGGCGACTCGGCGAGCGTCCTGCACGTCACTTGCCGAGCAGCAACCAGAGTCCGATGCTCCGCCCCAGAGCTTCATGGTCGCTCCCACCACCTCGTGACCCTCGTCGACCAGCATCGCTGCAGCCACCGAGGAATCAACACCTCCCGAGAGCGCGACAAGGACCTTCACCTCCTTAGTCTGTCAGCCGGTTGCGCGTGGCGTTGACGAGTGACCGAGCTGCTCGACGGCCTCAATCACCGCTGCGCGTGCGTGGTCAATCTCGGCTTGGGTCGTGGTGGCGCCGAGCGAGAAACGCACAGCCTCTCGAGCTGCACTGCGGTCCCACCCCATCGCGCTGAGTACGTGGCTCGGCTCTCGTGCGCCGCTTGCACACGCCGAGCCCATCGACGCAGCGACTCCTCGGCGATCGAGCAGGACGAGAAGCTCTTCGGCTGCGACGCCCGGAAAGCGGAGGTGGCAGTTGCCAGCTATGCGTATCGATCGAGGCGCAGGCTCGATGACACCGAGCGCCATCAGCCCGTCAGCAAGCCGGTCACGCAATGCCGTTACTCGCTTCACCATTTGTTCACGGTCGCGCACCGCACAGCGCGCGGCAACGGCCATCGCGACGATCCCCGCGACATTCTCCGTGCCAGGGCGGCGCTCCCGCTCTTGGCCACCGCCGTGGAGCAGGGGCTGCAGCACAGCTGCGGCGCGCTCTCGCACGACGAGGGCGGCGACACCCTTCGGCCCACCAAATTTATGCGCCGAGATGGTTGCAAGATCGCATCCTGTGAGCATCGGCGCGACATCGAGCCAGCTCAGCGCCTGGGCTGCATCGCTGTGGACGAGTGCAGAGGGCGCGATGCGCGCCACTGCCGAAGCGACCTCCCGCACCGGCTGGATGACACCGGTCTCGCTGTTGACGAGCATGACCGAGACCAGGGTCACGTCCCTTGTGAGCATCGATTCGAGGATGGCGAGGTCGACGACGCCTTGGGAAGTGACCGGTGCGATCGACGCCCCGACCCGTCGGGAAGGCTCCAGGACGGCCCGGTGCTCGACCGCACTGACCACGACAGGCCCGGGTCGTCCCGCATGGACTCCGAGCACCGCCAGATTGTCCGCTTCGGTGCCGCCGCCAGTGAAGACCAGCTCGCCCGGTGCACAGCCCAGCAGTGACGCGAGTTCGTCTCGTGCGTCATCGAGTGCACGCCGGGCACGACGAGAGGCACGGTGAGCGCCGGATGCGTTAGCAAAGACGGCGGTCAGGTACGGCAACATCGCCTCGACGGCCTCGGGGTGCATCGGCGTCGCTGCAGCATTGTCGAGGTAGGCGTATCCGGAGTCCGAAGAAGCTACCGGCGCGTGCACCTCACGATCATGTCGCGTAGCAGTTGACTCCGCCTGCACCTTCGTCAGCGTCAAGCCAGCTCGGCAGGTCCGGGCCGCGCACGAGGGCGCCGACTGCGGGCGCAGCATTGCCGACGTGGAGAAAGGCCGATCCCGCTTTGACGCCACGCAGCTCATCAGCAAAAAAGGCCGTTGTCACACCTTTCACCAAAGCTGATGCCCGGGGGGCCTGACCCTCGTACGGTGTGAGGTGGAGCGCATTGCGAAGGGCGAGGAACCAGCGATCCGGCTCGATCACCGAGCTGTAAAGACCGACGGCCTGAGCTGGGGTGTTGCAGGTGTCGGTGGCGCTCTGCACGACCAACAGTGCCGGACTCGTGGGAGTGGCACCATAGGTCTGATCGGCATACGCCGACCCAGACAAGACGGCGATCGCACGGACGTCGAGTCCGGCATCGAGGTCACGAAAACTCGTCGTGCCCAGAGGGGAAGGGCTGGAGTCGTAGCCGAGCATCGCAGCGACCGTCGCCCCGTCGGACTGACCTGCGACGCCAAGCTCGGAAGGGTCGATCAGTCCACGCAGCACTTTGCAGCTCGTCGATCTCCCCGTCGAGCTCTTCAGGGCGTCGCGCATCGTTACGACGAGATCTTCGGGCTCATTGGGGATGTCCGCCTCGTCGGCAAAGCTATGACCGATCGCTGCCACGGCTGCGGCACTTGCATCGGGCGAGATCGGTGCGACAACCACAAAGTGTGCACGAACCCATGCGTCCAGCAACGCCGCGTAGCTCGTGGGGTCGACGCCATAGCCACCGCTGAACACGATGGTCGGAAACGGGCCGAATTTCTCAGCTGGCACGACTGCCCCGGGCACTGCACCGGCCAACGAAGGAAAGAAGATGTCCGTGACAAGCGTCCGGTTCGCTGTGGTTGCCCCTGTCACGTAGTCCTGCGTCGTCCGGGACGTGTCGACGAACGTGCACCTCGACATCCCTACCCCGAGGGTCGGGGGGATGGTGGTGACCGTCGGTGGCGACTGTGCCACATGATGCGAACCACGGGAGTGACGAAGCCCATGGGCGATCAAAATTCCTGCGCACAGCACGACGACGAGAGCGACCACCACGCCGGGCCGAGCCCTCTCTGCACGACGACGGCCACGTCCTCGCCCCACATCCATGCGATCCACGGTCGGTGAGGGTACAAGGCGCCAGCATTCGGTGTCCCACTGTCAGGCGAGATAACAGGCCGACTCAAGGCCCGGCAAGGGTGCAATCGGCGGTGCACTCGCCCCCGAGGTCAAGGTGGCCACGTCGGGATCGGCGTCGCCGTACTCGAGAAAGCCCGCTGCTGGCTGACGCCCGGACAACTCGAGCAAAAAGAAACGAGCAGTGACCCTGGCCACGACGGCGAAGGCGGCGGGGTCGGCACCGTCATAGGGCGGCAGGTGGTCGGCTCGATGGATGTCGAGGAACCAGCGATCGCGCTGCACAATGGAGTCGTACAGCTCCGTCGACTCCTGTGGTGGGTTGCACTGATCCGTGGCGCTCTGCACGACGAGAAGAGCAGGATCACCAGGGACCGCCTCGTACGGGCCATCGCCAATCTCTGCGCCCGACATGACGGCGACCGCCCGAATCCCCAGTCCATCATCGAGATCCGCGTAGCCTTCGGATCGGTCATAGGCCTGCATGGCAACGGTTTCGCCGCCGTCAGACTGACCGGCCAGTCCGATCTCCGTGGGATCGATCAGGCCGCGGACGATCCTGCACGCGGGGTTCGTCTCTCGGGTTGCCTGCACGAGAGTCCGCACGACGAATGCCATGTCCGCTGGCTGATTGACGACGTCGTCCTCAGCGTCGCCCACCTTGGCGGCTGCCACACCCGAGGGATCGGTGTCGGGAAAGGTGAGGCCGACGACAACGAAGCCAGACCGGACCCAGGAGTCGAGAAGCGCTGCGTAGGTGTCAGGAGTGACATCAAAGCCAGGAGCGAAGAAGATTGTCGGGTAGGAGACCCCAGCCCTTCGGGCCGGATAGCGGATTTCAATCGCCAGGCGTCGTCCAGGCAGCGTTTCACCGTTGGCGTAGTCAAAGGTCGTTCGCGACTCATCGACCAGGAGACAGTGCGCTATGCCTACGACCGGAGAAGGACGCTCGGCTCCAGCAGCTGGAGCTGCGTGGGCAGCGGGACCCGCCAGGGCAATGGGACCGGCGGCGACACTTGACAGGGCCGCGGTCGCTGCGAGCATCAGAGCCGCGCAACGCACCCGAACGCTCATGGTTGCCAGATCATCACGACAAGAGCTGCAACGAAGAGTGCCGATGTGATGGCGCAGCCTCGCTCCGCTCTGGTTGCAGCGCTGCGAATTGAGACAAGCGCTGTGTCGACCTCAAGCGCTGTGTCGCCTGCATCATCAGCTTTTGGCTGCGCTCCAGGCACCACAAAAGCTCGCAGCCCAACTTGCAACGTGCGCTCCGCAG
>Ga0116230_10000726_pt1 | contig 29512 bp, 20 predicted proteins | sample S1TSphfallax_3_FD_88678 | JGI IMG/M metagenome (GOLD analysis project Ga0116230, IMG submission 88678) | Host-associated microbial communities from peat moss isolated from Minnesota, USA - S1T2_Fd - Sphagnum fallax MG | ecosystem: Host-associated > Plants > Peat moss > Unclassified | place... | reverse complement strand
GCTGAGGTTTGTAGTGTTGGACTGCCGGGCGTAGCGCTGTGCGCAAGGGTGAGGATGTTCCAGAGGACGGGAAAGAGCAGCGTCCAGGTGAAGTAGCGGATGCCCTGCACCTGCTGGCCGCGCAGCGCGGCCAGCGCCAGCGTGAGCGGAAAGAGGCTGTTGGCGAGCAGCACCGAAAGGCTCACGCGGCCGCCGGCGCAGGCGAGCCGCGCGGCCAGGGTGAGCAGCCACAGCAGCAGCATCCCGACGCCGAAGCTGAGCGAGCTGGCGAGCACGGAGGCGGTCGCGATGAGGGTGTCGTGCCAGCCGGCGAGGCCGGCCGACTTGGCGAGCGCGGTGTCCGGGATGAGCGCGTGAAACATCAGCACGATGGACGTGGCCGCGAGCAGGCCGCCGAGCAGCGGAGCAGCCGGTCTCCAGGCAACGGGGTCGCGTAGGGACAGCGGAGTACGCAGCCGGCCGCAGTACAGCACCAGCGCGGCGATGCCGAGCAGCAGCAGGTACTCGGTGCGGGCGAAGACGCAGAGGAAGCCGAGCAGAGCGAGGCGCAGGAACGCCGCACGGCCTTCGACGCGTCCGCGCGCGACGGCGAAGGCCAGCAGCGCGACCAGGCACAGCGTCAGCGAGGTCTCCATGCCGTCGTCGAGCCAGCGCACGGCCATGGGCGCGGCCAGCGTGGCGAGCAGCAGCAGCGAGAGCCGTTGGGCCAGCCGGAGCGCGGCGGGACCTGGGGTTGCAGGGTCGGCGTTGGCATCCGCCTGCGCGCCCAGCGCCCGCGGCAACGCAATCGCCAGCCCGGCAAACAGCGCCACATGGAAGACCGAGGAGACCGCGCGCGGCAGCAGCGGCGAGAGAAACACGCTGCGCAGCGCCGCCAGCAGCGAGACATAGAGCAGGCTGGAGACGCCGTACTCCGTCTGCAGGCCGTTGTAGGTGAGGCGGTGCTGCGCCAGCAGGTTCACGGCATAGCGCAGGTGGATGAAGGCATCGTCCTGCATGGCCGGCCAGGAGAGGCGCAGCCACAGCAGCAGCCATGCGCCCAGCAGAAGGACGACGACCCGGTAGGCCCTGGATGGGATTGTGGACCGGGCGATCGGGGACATGGCGATCTGCAAGCCTCCAGGGACGGGCGAGCTAGAAAAGTTCCGCGTTCCGCATAGCTGCTGCGTGCGAAATGCAGGTCTCTCCGCTGCTCAGGACGATGGAACTGTCCTGCTCCGGTCGAGATGACAATTTCTTCGTAAGAATGACAACTGCTTCGGCAAACTATATGCGATACACCGTAGTCGGAGGAAGATTCTCGTAGGGATTTTATTCGTACGGCGGTTACTCGTACGACAGGGCGTCGATGGGGTCTTTGCGCGCGGCCTTGAGCGCCGGGTAGAGCGCGCCGAACAGCGAGCCGAGCAGGGCGATGGCGACCGCGTTCAGGTCCCACTGCGTGGTGAGCTGGAAGCTGAGCGTGGGAAAGCGGTTGTGCAGCGCGCCGCGCAGCAGGTAGGTGGCGACGAGGCCCAGCACGATGCCGGCGGCGGAGAGCAGCAGCGTCTCGCGCAGCACCACCGAGACGATGGCGCCGCGGTCCGCGCCCATCGACTTGAGGATGCCGATCTCGCGCGTGCGCTCCAGCACCGCCGTGTACATGGACTGGAAGATGACCAGGAAGCCGATGATGGTGGCGATGCCGATGACCACCTTGAGCGCGATGTTGAAGCCGGGCAGGTGCTCCGGCGTGAGTGAGCTGAGCAGCTCTTCGATGGTCTGCACGCTCCAGTCCTGCAGGCCGTCGGTGGAGAGGATCTCATCGCGCACGGCGGCCTGGTATTTGGGCGTGTCCTGGGTGCGGAGGTAGAAGGCGCTGGCCTTGCCGGGGTTGTGCTCCATGTCGTCCATGGTGGCGAGCGGGATGAACTTGCGGCTGCCCTTGCCGTGCTCGACGATGCCGCAGACAGTGAAGGCGTGGTTGAGCACCTTGACGGTGTCGCCGACGTGGAGCTGCGGCTTGGCGTCGGCCTGCAGGTCGTCGATGAGGATGTCATAGGGCCCCTTGAACGGGCCGCCGGCGAGGAAGACGAAGGGGCGCAGCGCGTTGTAGCTGGCGAAGTCGATGCCATAGATGTTTTCAAGCGAGCTGCCGGCGGTGAGCTTGATATAGACCGGGGCGGCCACCTCGACGTGCGGCATCGCGGCGAGCACCTGCGCGATGCGCACGTCGGCGGAGGCGGAGCTGGTGTTCATCAGCGCGGTGGCCGCGCCGGGATGCACGATCATGTCCATGCCGGTGCCGGTGGTCTGGGTGCGGGAGGCGTTGAGGATGCCGTAAAAGATGGCCACGATGGAGAGGATCATGATGACCTCAATGGCCACGGCGAGCGCGCTGATGATGGAGCGCAGAGGACGATGGACGAGGTTGCCGAGGATGAGCTTGTTCATGGCAGCGGGAGTTCCTTCCGGAGGTCGAAGACGGCAGTGGTGGGGGCGGCCGCGTAGGCGATAGGGGCAGCGCAGAGGGTGGCGGACATCTTGGCCGAGGCGTCGTCGGAGCGCGCTGGCTCGAGCGCGAGGAAGCAGCCGCCGGCCGGGCGGTAGTCCGCGGTGATGTAGTAGCGGACGCCGTAGCCGCGCAGAACGGCGAGCAGGTTGCGGCGTTCGCGGATGTCGGCGAGCATGCGGCGGTCCATCACCAGGCCCTCGGTCTGGATGAGCGGCCGGCCGAGCAGAAAGCCGGTGAGGCCGGCGCGGTCGCCCATGGCGTAGATGCCGGGGTGGCCGGCGGCGAAGCTCCGCAGCGCCAGCGCGTCGGCGTAGACGCCGGCCATCTGCGGCCTGCGGTTGAAGCCGGCGAGCAGCAGGGCGAAGAGCAGCAGCGTGGCAAACGCCAGCGGCCGCTGGGCGGCGGGGCCAGCCAGCCACATGGCGAACAGGCCGGTCGCGGCGGCGGTGTGCAGCAGCTCCAGCGAGAGCAGCGCCGAGAGCAGCAGCGCATAGTCATACCAGGAGAAGATGCGCCAGCCGCTGGTCATGGCGAGCGCGAGGTAATAGAGCCAGGGGAAGGCGAGCGTGGCCGCGAGCACGGCGCGGGCGTCGGCCGTGGCGGCCAGCTGCGGCCGCAGCACAAGCAGCAGCACACCGGCGACGGAGAGCGCCATCGCCACAAGCACGAAGGCGACCGTGCCCGGGCCGAAGGGCTCGAACAGGCTGAGCAGCGTGAGCCGGCTGGGCCACAGCCCCTGCTTCATGTGCTTGGCCAGCGCGGACGCGGTGCCGAAGGTGCCGAAGAGCAGCCGGTTGGAGAGCAGATAGAGCGGCACCGGCAGCATGCCGGGAAGGTGTCGCAGCAGCGTGCGCAGGCGCTGGGCGAGGCCGGGCCCGCCGAAGAGCAGGTAGGCGGCGGCGAGCAGGGCGAGCAGCAGCGCGGTGTCCAGCCGGGAGAGCACCAGCAGCGAGGCCAGCAGGCCGGCGCCGACCGCGCCCGGCCATGCAGTATCCAGCCCGCGCGCCAGCCAGCGGCGCAGCAGCCACAGCGCCAGCGGCACCGTGAGCACGACCTCCATGCCCATGCGGCCGAAGTACAGGTAGAAGGCGGCGGTCCAGAAGGCGGCCAGAGCGGCGAATGCGGTGTGGGGCGCGCGGCGCGTGAGCAGCGCCAGCGCCAGCCGGTAGGTGGCCAGCGTGCCCGCGACGATGGTGAGGTTGACCAGCACAAAGAAGCCGCGGCCGCCGGCGGTGAGCTTCCAGTACAGGGTGAGCGCGAGCAGCCAGAGCGGGTGGTAGCCGTTGGTGAGGGTGACGCCGTCGAAGGTGGAGCGGCCAGTGGTGGCGAGGTTGCGGGCGATCTGCGCGTAGTAGTAGAAGTCGTCGGCGAGGAAGGCGCGCTCGAAGGCGCCGGTGCGGAAGGGCAGCAGGCAGGCGACGCAGGCCAGAAGCAGCACGAGGCCGAGCGTCCAGTCGGAGCGCCAGTCTGGCAGGGCGGCGGCGGGGCTTCGGCGGGCGGTCGCGGGCATGGTTGGCGGGAAACTCCGGAGGGGCTTGCCCAGTATAAGGTGCAGCTGGATACAGGGGAGCGGTCGCTTGCTACAGCGAGCGATACCCCACCCCTTTCGGGATGAGACTCCGAAAGGATGGGCCACCCGACAGTCGATGCTGCCTAGCGCAGGCGCGGGGCCAGCGGCAGGGCCGCGGGGCCAGGGCCAAGGTCGCGGGCGCGGCCGGTGAGCACCGCGCCCAGCACCGGCGCGACGCGGACGCAGAACACCATCACCACCAGGATGCCGATGCTGCCGCTCCACACGAACTGGATCATGCCGATGAGCAGGCTCTCCGGCGCGACGTGGGCGTAGGCCACCGTGAGGAACAGCCCCCAGGGCGCGCGGCGCGGGTCGCCGGTGAGGAAGTCGAGCACGGTGAACAGCATCACCCAGAGCGCCGGGGCGAGCAAGAAGATGCCCCACCAGCCCTCCAGGTGGAAGGCCTCCGCGACGGGGCTGAAGGAGACGCCGGTGGCGAAGTCGTCGGGCGCGAGGAAGTTGCCCACCTCATGGGCGTAGGCGTTGCCGCCGCCCACGGCGTCCTGCTCCTTGTGCGGGGCGATGAAGTGCGGCAGCCAGTTCTCGAAGGCGAAGCGGATGGGGCCGAGGCCGTCGTAGTGGCCGCGGGAGGAGTAGCCGATGAGCGCGGAATCGACCGGCATCATGGTGAGGCGGTCGAGCAGGCCCTGGTTGCTGTCGAAGTAGAAGCCGCGGGTGTTGAGGCTGGCGTCGGGCTCGGGGACGTCGGCCTCATAGTCGCTGCGCACCGTGCCGATGTTGAACAGCAGGTTGGCGACGATGCGGATGCGCTGGGCGGTACCGGTGGCGTTTTCGGCGTACTCGCGGCCCACCTGGGCGATGGGCACGCCCCACAGCACGGTGAAGAAGAGGATCAGCGCGGCGGGCAGCGCCCAGCTGAGCCGCAGCTTCAGCCGGCAGGCGCAGGCGGCCACCAGCCAGCTGAGCAGCGGGGTAAAGATGCCCTGCTTGCTGAAGGCGATGAGGCCGAAGAAGAAGTTCAGCAGGATGGCCAGGCCGGTGGGCAGGTCGATGACCTTGCGGCCGCCGCTGGAGCGGATGACATGCACGGTGCCGAGCAGGATGGCGATGGGCAGGAAGAAGTTGACCTGGTTGAGGGCGGCCAGCGGGGTGCCGGAGCCGCCGCCGAGGCCGAGCAGGTTCAGGGCGGTGATGGCCACGCCGGCGGCCAGGCAGCCGATGGCCGCGTCGCCCAGGTCGATCCGGTTGGCATGCAGGACCTCGCTGAGCGAGCGACGGCCCGCCAGCAGGGCGCGGCTGATCAGCATGGCGATGAGCATGGAGACCATGCCCCCGGCGTAAGCGGCCATGGTGAGCACCGGGGCGTCGATGTTGGAGTCCGCGGGCTCGCGCAGCACTGCCTTCCAGGTGACGCCGAGCATCACCGTGAGCAGAGCGAACCAGAAGACATACGCACCGGCCGGGCGGGCGAAGCCGCCGGCCACGTTGAAGGTGACCGCGGCCAGCAGGACGAAGCCGAAGTAGAGCACGCTGAAGGCGAGGCTGGTGTGCTGCACCTGCTGCACAAGGAACATCGCCGCCGCGTACAGCGCGATGTGGGCCAACGAGACGCGCGTGGGAAAGGGCAGCCGCACAGGGCCATTCTACGCAGAGTTTTTCGCGCTGCCAGCCGCGCGCCGGGTATAGTCGGACAGCGGAGGCCGGAATGGAACAGCCAGTACGAGCCCCGCGGATGAAGGCCTCGCAGGCCGCACGTCGCGGTCCCGGCCGCACCGCGCGCACGCTGCTGGCGCTGTTCCTGGTGGGTCTGTGCTCGCGCGCCTACGGCGATTACAACCAGTCGCTGAAGGCAGGCACGGGCGGCTGGGTGGAGGTGCTGGAAGGCCGTGCGTCCGCGCCGGAGCAGTATCGGGTGGGCGTGGTGGTGGCCGCGGACTGGATCTCCCGGCATCTGCACCTGCGGCTGAGCCAGGCCTTCGGCCTGCTCGATCTCGCCAGCTCGCTGCTGGCGCTGCTGCTGCTCTACGGCCGGGTGGAGCGGACGGCGGTCTTTCGCCGCGGCAGCGAGGCGCTGCAATGGTTCGGCGCGGCGGCCTTCCTCGCGCTGAGCGTGTATGCGCTGGACTGGGCGTCCTGGTACCAGCGCGTGACCACGCTGCCCATCACTCTGCTGGTGACGCTGCCGGTCGTTTCCCTAACGCCCGGCGCGCATACCGGCGCGCACGCCGGGCGCGGGGTCGCGTTCCTGCGGGCGGCCGCGTTCCTTACCGCAATCGTCCTGCTCAGCCTGGTACGCACGGATGCGGCGGTGGCCGTAAGCGCAGGCCTGTTCGTGGCCGCCGCGCTGCGCCTGGGTGGCCCCCTGGCGCTGGGCTGCGGCGCGTTGCTGGCGACCTCGGCCACAGGCGCGCTGCTGGCCGCGGGCATCCAGCTCTACCTGGCCCGGGTGCGCTACCCCCAGGCCAGCTATGGCGCGGTGCCGATCTTTATGCTGCGCCACGACTGGTGGCGGGTGACGATGTGGGCCGCCTGCCTGATCTTCGCCGCGCCGTTCCTGTGGACCGTGCGCCAGGCCCTGCGGCGTCGCTACGCCGGCGAGGGCGCGGGCGCGGCGACGCTGCTGGCCGGGTCGGCCTACATGGCGCTCTGGATCGCACTGGGGCGGCTGGACGAGGTACGCATCTTCCTCCCGCTGGCGCTGCTGACCACGCCGGTAACGGTGGAGCTGGCGATGCTGGCGCTGGCCGGCACGGCCCACGACCCCTCGCCGGCGGGGTCGTGACCACACCCTTGGTAATCGTTGGGCGATTACCTACGGATGTGCCGGGAACGGCGTGAATTCAGGGGTTTGCAGCTTGTGGAAAACGTGGCATTCTAGGTGAGCACAAAGCACAGCCGGTCCCCGAGCGCCAAGCTGGCTGAGGCGGGTCTCCCTGACAAAGTTGGAGCGGTGAGTTTTCACCGTGTAGGTCCTATCGAATGGAAAGCGGGCGCGCCCAGAGGCGGTCCGCCGGAGCACGACGTGTCATTCGGCCGAGAGTTGCAACTGGAGCGCCAAAGGCGCGAGATCACGCTGGAATCGATTGCGGAGGGCACCAAGGTGCCCACGCGGCATCTGCGTGCGCTGGAGCAGGAGAAGTACAGCGAGCTGCCGGGCGGTGTGTTCAACAAAGGCATCGTGCGCAGCTACTGCCGGCATGTGGGACTGGATGAGCAGGAGTGGCTGGAGCGGTTTCCAGCGGCCGTGCCGCAGCAGCCGGAGCCGGACTGGGCGTCGTTTGCGGAGAACGTGCGCCGCAACCGCGACCGGGTGGGCGCGCACATGGCGGGCCGCTGGTGGGGCGTGCTGGTGATGCTGCTGCTGCTGGCGGGCATGGCCTGGGGAGCATGGAAGTTCGTGCTGGAGCCCAAGCTGATCGTGTTTCCCCAGACGGGCGCGCTCCAAACCGGTGGGGTGCGACTCGGCGCGCGGCCGGCAGTGGCAAACGATTGGCTGCATCCCCCCTCCGCGGAGACCCTGGGCTGAAGCCCAGGGCTACCAGGGTATTTCCAGCCGTTTACGGACGAGCGAAAGCTCGTCCCTGCAAAGCCCGGCAAGACCGCGACGCTACCGCGGTCGGCGCGGGTAGGCGAAGCCGGACGCTCCGGCGTAAGATAGAGAGACTCACGCAAGAGCATCCAGGTTCCGACCTCTGGAGTGCAGAGGGCGTGCGTTGCGGCCGGTCCGCGACGCCGGCATGCGGGGACATCATCATTTAGGAGTGCGTTTTGGCGACAACCGACCGTTTTCTGTTTACCAGCGAGAGTGTGACCGAGGGCCATCCGGACAAGATTGCCGACCAGATCAGCGACACCATCCTGGACGCCTGCCTGGCCGAGGACCCCACCAGCCGCGTGGCCTGCGAGACGCTGACCTGCACCGGGCTGGTAGTCGTCGCCGGTGAAATCACCACCAAGGCGCACCTCGATGTGCAGACGCTGGTGCGCAACACGGTCAAGGAGATCGGCTACGACGACGCGCTGAAGGGCTTCGACTGCAACACCTGCGCGGTGATCTCGACCATCAACACGCAGAGCCCGGACATCGCGCAGGGCGTGGACACCGGCGGTGCCGGCGACCAGGGCATGATGTTCGGCTACGCCACCAACGAGACCCCGGAGCTGATGCCGACGCCGATCTCGCTGGCGCACAAGCTGGCGCTGAAGCTCAGTGAGGTGCGCAAGTCCGGCAAGATGGCCTACCTTCGCCCCGACGGCAAGAGCCAGGTGACCGTGGAGTACGACGCCGACCATAAGCCGGTGCGCATCGACGCGGTGGTCATCTCCACGCAGCACGCCGAGTTCAGCGACAGGGACCCCAACAGCAAGCTGACCAACGAGCAGCTGCGCGCCGACATCATGCAGCATGTGATCCAGGCGGTGCTGCCGGCCGAGCTGCTGGACGCCGACACCAAGTACCACATCAACCCGACCGGACGCTTCGTCATCGGCGGGCCGATGGGCGACTCCGGCCTGACCGGGCGCAAGATCATCGTGGACACCTACGGCGGCATGGGCCGGCACGGCGGCGGCGCGTTCTCGGGCAAGGACCCAACCAAGGTCGACCGCTCGGCGGCGTACATGGCGCGCTACATCGCCAAGAACGTCGTGGCCGCGGGCCTGGCCGACCGCTGCGAGGTGCAGCTGGCCTATGCCATCGGCGTGGCCGAGCCGGTGAGCGTGCGCGTGGACACCTTCGGCACCGGCAAGGTGGCCGAGGCGCGGCTGATCGAGCTGGTCCGCGAGAACTTCAAGCTGACGCCCAAGGGCATCATCGAGAGCCTGAACCTGCGCCGGCCGGTGTTCAAGAAGACCGCGGCCTACGGCCACTTCGGACGCACGGGCGACACCTTCACCTGGGAGCACACCGACAAGGCCGAGGCGCTGAAGGCGGGCGCGAAGGCGGAGCTGGCGGCGAAGTAAAGCAAATGCAGGTCTCTCCGCTGCGAGCTCCGGTCGAGATGACAAATAAATAGACAGGAGAGCGGGTGGGCCTTCGGGTCTGCCCGTTTTCGTTGCGTGTGCGTTACAGTCTAGGCAGCACGACGTCTACAATCCATGCCCCGCGCCGAACGCGACGGGGGTCCTGCTCTTCATCCCAGGAGAAACACTGATGAACAACGCTGCCACCGCAACGCCGGGGCCTGCTCCAACCCTTCTTCCCACCGTGCCTGTCTGGTTGATGGGCATGACCAATGCGACCTTCGGTTTCTTCGGCGGCCTGCTGGCGATCGTGGTGCCTGCGCTGCTGGCCGAGCAGCACGTGCCCGAGGTGCGGATCGCCGCCATCACGGCCGCTGCCATGTCGCCGGCGTTCTGGGCGTTCCTGATCTGCCCGATGCTGGACGTACGCTTCACGCGGCGATGGTATGCCGTACTCTCCGGCGTTGCCTCGGCGCTGCTGCTGGCCGCGGGCATGATGTGCCTGCACCACCTGGCCGCGCTGGAGTTGCTGTTGCTGCTGGGCTTTGCGGCGGCGAGCGTCAACCAGAACGCGCTGGGCGGATGGCTCTCCACCGCGATCCATCACGACGACGAGAGCCGGCTGAGCGCATGGTTCAACGCGGCCAACATCGGCAGCGGCGGCATCATCGCGATGGTTGCGGCAGAGGTCGTGCACGCTCTGCCGTTACCGCTGGCGTCCGCCGTGCTGGGCTCGATGCTGCTGCTCCCAATGGCCATCTATCCGTTCATCCCGGTGACGCAGCCGGACGGGCGGCTGGCCAGCGAGAGCTTCGCCGCCTTCGTGCGCGACGTGCTGGCGTTGCTCAAACGGCGCCAGGTCCTGATTGCGCTGGCGCTGTTCCTGATGCCCTCCGCCTCGTTCGCTCTGACCAACGTGCTGGGCGGACTTGGCGGGGACTTCCATGCCTCGGCGCGGGTCGTCGGCCTTGCAGGCGGTATCGGTGTACTGACGGCGGGGATCGTCGGCAGCCTGGTCTACCCGCTGCTCTCACGCGGGATGCCGCTGCGACCGCTGTACCTGTGCATCGGCATCGCGGGTGCACTGTTCACGCTGAGCCTGCTTCTGCTACCGCATACGCCGGCGGCCTTTGCGATAGCGTTTGTCGGCGAAAACCTCTTTCAGGCGCTTGCCATTACCGGGGCATTTGCGATCGGCTTCGAGACCATCGGCCAGAACAATCCGCTGGCTGCCACGACGTTCAGCGTACTGGCCGCCGCCAGCAACCTGCCGATCGTTTATATGCAGGTCATCGATGCCCACGCGTATGGATGGCACGGCGTTGCCGGCAGTTACGCCGCGGATGCAACGCTCGGTATCGTCGCCTGCACACTGCTTTTGCTGATGCTGCGCCGGGTGGGCGGCCAGAAAATTTCGCCGGCCCAGGCCGCCTGAGGCGTACAGTGGGGACAGCCTCGTACAGTGGAGACAGCCTCGCGCAGTGGGGACAGCCTCGTACAGTGGGGACAGCCTCGCGCAGTGGAGACAGCCTGGCGCAGTGGAGACAGCTGAGCGCCGGGACAGCCTGGCAGGCCGCGGCTGCATCTAGCTAATAGAAGAGATTTCTTTCCTGGAGCGGCTCGCCCCCCGGCGAGCGAGGGGCCTTCCTTATCCTTATGCTGATCAAGAGCGAATACGATATTCAGTTCCACCTGCCCAAGTCCACGCCGATGGTGGCGATGCTGCAGCTGCACCCCAGCACGGATGCGCGGCTGTGGAGCGGTGAGCTGGCCGAGTGCGCCAACGGGCTGGGCCGGCTGAAGGTGGAGCACATCGTGCCCATCGAGCAGCGCGAGGGGCCGCTGGAGCTGCCGGTGGAGGAGTTCCTGGACGGCTTCGGCAACCGCTGCTCGCGGTTCGTCGCGCCGGCCGGCGCCATCCGGCTGAGCGGTTCGAGCATCGTGCAGGCGGACGACCAGCCGGAGATGCAGGGCTTCGGCGCGCGGCAGACGCCGGTGGAGGAGCTGCCGCACGAGGTGCTGCCGTTTCTGCTGGCCAGCCGCTACTGCGAGGTGGACAAGTTTGGCGGCATCGCGCAGGACCTCTTCGGCCACCTGGGCAATGGCTGGGCGCTGGCCGCGAGCATCCGCGACTGGGTGCATGAGAAGGTGGCGTTCAACTACAAGATGGCGCGCTCCACCAAGACCGCGATGGACGTCTTCACCGAGCGCGTGGGCGTGTGCCGCGACTACCAGCACCTGGCGGTCACGCTGTGCCGCTGCATGAACCTGCCGGCGCGCTATGTGACCGGCTACATCGGCGACATCCGCATGCCCTACTCCGGACCGGGCGACTTCAGCGCGTGGTACCAGGTGTGGCTGGAAGGCCGCTGGTGGGACATGGACGCGCGCCACAACTATCCGCGCCTCGGCCGCATCCTGATGGCCACGGGCCGCGACGCGGCCGATGTGGCGATCACGACCAGCTTCGGCCGCGCCGACCTGACCCACTTCTACGTCGAGTCCAACGAGATCGACGAAGCGGGCCGGCCGGTGCCGCTGCCGCCGAAGTTCGACGCCGGCGTAGGCGTGCCGCTGGGCTGAGAACGGTCGCTTGCTACCGCAAGCGATACCCCACCCGCTGGGTTAGCGCGAGGCCACCGCCGCGGGAGCTTCGCCGGCGCTGAAGGCAGTCCAGGGGCCGGCGATCATGTCATGCAGGATGGGCTTCTGCCAGGCGAACTCCGGGTGCGCGGACAGGAACGGCGCGACCAGGAAGTTTTCGCCGCAGGGATGGCCGGCGCGGGCGAGGAAGCTCAGATTCGCGGCCATCGTGGCGTCCATCACCTTGCCCGTGACGGCGCCCATGGAGGAGTAAGCGGGCAGGCCCCAGACCGGTTCGCCCTGGGCGGAGAGGTCGAGGTGGCCACAGAGGCTGCGGTCGCCGGGCTCGACCTTCTTGTCGAAGCTGTCGTAGTGGTCGGAGAGGTAGACCTCGGCGAGCGCGGTGTCGAGCTGGCCGTAGTGCTTCTTCATGAAGGCCTCGGCCGTGACGTGGCGGGCGTTCATGGAGCTGGACATGTTCCTGGGGTCGAAGCCGCTGGTGTCGTCGCGGATGAGCGCGGGGTCGGCGGCGAAGTTGGAGCTGACGAAGTAGCCGTCCTTCTTCTTGCTCAGCGGGGTGTGGTGCAGGCCGAGCTCGAGGTAGGCGATCTCGTTGGTCTTGCGGTCGCCGACCAGCCAGGAGTTGGCGTAGCCGCCGTTGTTGCCCTTGCGCATGATGGCCGCGTATTCGTCGATGGAGGTGGCGTACTGCATGGCCTTGCGCGAGCGGTCGAACTCGGGGATGCCGTGGGTGTCGAAGACATCGATCTGCGGCAGGGTGGTCTCGGTGATCATGAGGCCGCTGGCGTTGACGCCGAAGTCGTCCTGGCTGGTGATGATGCCGGCCGCGCCATCCATGAGGAAGTGCTGGCCGCTGGCGGGGGTGACGTCGAAGATGTAGTTCCAGCGCTCGCCTTCGGCGTAGCTGGACCAGTTGCTGTGGGCGATGACGATCTTGCCGTCCCTGGTGGCGGAGCCGGTGGCGATGAAGGCGCTGCACTTGCCGGGGGCCCTGGCGGCGGGGGGTACGGGCTTCTTCTCTTTTTCGAGCAGCCAGGGCAGGTAGTAGTCGGTGAGCTCCAGCTGGCCGTTCATCGCGACCACGTCCCACAGGTCGAGCTTCGAGCCCTGCGCCTGCAGGCCCTCGACGATGCCCTTCAGCTCGGCCTGGTACTCGGGCTCGACCTGCGGCCACAGCACGGTGCGGCCGGCGTCGCGGAACCAGCCCCAGTCCTTGTGCAGGGTGTTCAGGTTTTCCACCTGGAAGACGTGCAGGTTGTCCTCGATCTGATGGGCGAGCAGGTAGCCGTGCTGGAAGCCCATCTGCTCCGGCGTGCCGTTGAGGTGGACGTAGGTCCAACCGCCCTTGTCGAACTTGTAGGCGCCGTTGAGGCGCGCGTCCGGCGCGAGCGCGCCCGCGGCATGGGCGGAGGGGGCGGCAGTGGCGGCGACGAGAAGAAGCAGGGCGGCGAGGCGCATGGCGTAGGGCTCCGGGTGAGCGAAAGTGTGCGTGAGACCAGTGTAAGGCAGGATTTTGCGTTTGCGCGCAATGGGCGGAGTGTGGCGCGGGCCACCGGGGTGCAGGATACTGGCTATGGCAGCAATGGGTTGGGCGACCGCGGACGCGGCGACGGTTGAGAGCATGGGCAGCATGAGCGAGACGCAGATTCCCTCCGGGAGCGACAAATCGCAGAGCGTACAAAGCAAGAACAGCGCCGCGCCGGCGGTCTTCGCCGGGCGCGCGTGGCAGCAGGTGCTGGCGCGCGACCGCAGCGCGGACGGGCAGTTTGTCTACGCGGTGAAGTCGACCGGCATCTACTGCCGGCCAAGCTGCCCGAGCCGCCGGCCAGAGCGCAAGAACGTGAGCTTCTTCCCTGCCCCGGCGCAGGCCGAGGCCGCGGGCTATCGCGCGTGCCTGCGCTGCGAGCCGCAACGGGCGACGCCGCGGCCGGACCCGCAGGCCGAAGCCATCGGCCGGGCGGCGCGCTTCCTCAGCGAGCACGCCGGGCAGCGCACGTCGCTCGATGCGCTGGCGGGGGCGGCCGGGCTGGGCAAGTTTGCGCTGCAGCGCGGCTTCAAACGCGTGCTCGGCGTGACCCCCGGGGAGTACGCGCGGGCGCAGCGCACGGAGCGCTTCCGCGACAAGGTGCGGACGCCGCGACCGGCGTCGAAGTCTCCGATTACGGACGCGGTGTATGCGGCGGGGTTCGGCTCCAGCAGCCGGCTGTATGAGGGCGTCGACCGCACGCTAGGCATGAGCCCCACGGCGATGAAGGCCGGCGGCGCGGGCGAGACGATCCGCTACGCGCTGGCGGACTCGCCGCTGGGCCGGGTGCTGGTGGCCACGACTCCGCGCGGGCTGTGCGCGGTGCTGTTCGCCGACAGCGACGGCGAGGCCGCGGTGGATCTGCGCGAGCGCTTCCCCCAGGCTGTGCTGCGGCGCGACGACGCCGACTCCCACCTGGCCGAGGCCGTGCGCGGCGTGCTGGCGCAGATGCAGGAAAGCCCGACCGCCGCGGGGCTTCCCTTCCATGTGCGCGCGACCGCCTTCCAGCAGCGGGTGTGGCGGGCTCTGCTGGCGATTCCCCGCGGCGAGACCCGCACCTACGCCGAGATCGCCGCCGCGGTCGGCGCACCCAGGGCGGTGCGCGCGGTGGGCACGGCCTGCGGCGCGAACCTGCTGGCGGTGGTGGTGCCGTGCCATCGCGTGGTGGGCGCGGACGGCCGGCTGACCGGCTACCGCTGGGGCGTGGAGCGCAAACGCCGGCTGCTGGCGATGGAGCGCGGCGAGCAGGGGTAATCCGCTCCCACATCTCATCCATTCCCCAGCCCGTCTAAAATTGGAGCAGGCGCAGCCTGCGCCCGAGAAGGTGCTTTTGTGTTGAGAAGACTGCGTCCGGTGCTGCTGGTGGTGCTGATCGTCTGGGGGTTCTATGCCCTCTCTATGCGGCTGATGCCGGCGGGCTCGCTGGCCGGGATGCTGCGCAACGCCAGCGGGGCCGTGACCGGGGCCGGCACCTCAGTGCTGAGCGGGCCGCTGGGGCGGTTCACGCTGACCGAGGCGGACGCGGCGCCGGCCTTCGACGCCGAAGAGCAGCAGAACATCGCCGTCTACAAGCGGGCGCTGCCCTCGGTGGTGAACATCACCAGCACCGAGGTGGCCTACGACTTCTTTCTGCGCCCGGTGCCGCAGCAGGGCCAGGGCTCGGGCTTCATCGTGGACAAGGAAGGCCACATCCTCACCAACAACCATGTGGTGGACAACGCCCAGCTGGTCGAGGTGACGCTCTCCAACAAGAAGAAGTACAAGGCCACCGTGGTGGGCGTGGACAAGATCCATGACATCGCGCTGCTGCAGATCCACGACGTGGCCGGGCTGGAGCCGGCGACGCTGGCCGACTCCACCAACCTGGCGGTGGGCCAGCGCGTCTATGCGCTGGGCAACCCGTTCGGCTTCTCCGGCACGATGACGCGGGGCATCATCTCCGCGCTGCGCTCGGTGCAGATGCCCAACGGCAACAAGATCGAGGACGCGATCCAGACCGACGCCAGCGTGAACCCGGGCAACTCCGGCGGGCCGCTGCTGAACTCACGCGGCGAGGTGATCGGCATCACGACGATGATCGCCTCCAACCCCAACGGCGGCGCGGACCAGAGCGCGGGCATCGGCTTCGCCATCCCGGTAAACACGGCCAAGGCGGTGCTGGACGACTTTGCGCGCTACGGTCGGGTGCGGCGGCCGAGCCTGGACATCGTGACCCTGCCCATCGGGCCGGACCTGGCCGAGCAGATCGGTCTGCCGGCGGACTACGGCATCCTGGTGGAGCGGGTGCTGCCGGGCGGAGCGGCGGAGCGCGCCGGCCTGCGCGGCGGCACGCAACGCGCCTACCTGGGCAACTATCCGGTGATGCTGGGCGGCGACCTGATCGTGGGCATCGACGGGCAGGATGTGGCCGTCGCGCAGGACCTCTCCAACGCGCTGAACACGCACCATGCCGGGGACACGGTCACGCTGACCGTCTTCCGCGGACAGAAGAAGCTGACGCTGAAGGTGACGCTCTCGGACGCGAAGGAAGTGCTGGGCGGGCCTTCGGCGTAGGTGGGAGCGGCGGGTGGCCCATCCAAAGGCAACGGCCCGGAGAGCACATGCTCTCCGGGCCGTTGGGTTTGGGGATGCGGGTTAGAAGGTGAAGCGGCCGACTAGCTGCACCTGGCGGGCACCATAGATGACGCCCGAGGTGCTCGCGGGCGAACCGAACGCCGCGGCGCTGGCCGACAATGGTCCGAGGCAGCCCACCGTAGCGGCATTCACCGCGGTTGAGGGGCACGTCGTACCGTTGTTCTGCGTGCTGCCAGGAGCCGTGTAGGCCACAAGCTGGTTGTTCACCGAAAGGATGTTGCGATGATTCGCTACGTTGAACGCCTCCGCGGCGACCTCGAAGGACTTCTCGTGCCAGAAGGGAAAGCTGCGCGAGATGCGCGCGTCCACGTTGTGTATGCCGGGGCCCTTGAACGCGTTGCGACCTGCAATCCAGTCCGGAACACGAGCTGCCGGGCCGGAGGTGTAGACCGCGTTGGTCACGCCGCTGTCGTAGCCCGTCGAGTTCAACGTACCGAGCTGACCGCCATTGATGGCCGTGATCGATCCACTGATCGTAGCGGTCACCGGTTCGCCGGTCTGCGCGGTCAGAGTTCCGCCGAGCAACCAGCCGTTGACCGCGTAGCCGACGTACTTGTTCGGGATGGAGAATTGCGACTTGGCCACGATGGTACCGACGAAGCGGCCGCGCACATCGAGATCGGAGCGCGCGTACTCATCGTTGATGCCGTTGCGGCCAGGGAGGAAGACCGGGTTCAACGGTGCGTCGGTGCCACCGAAGGTGGCGTTGCTGCCGTAGGTCTGGCCGCCGTCCATGGCCTTCGCCCAGGTATAGTTCGCCAGCAGCTGTACGCCGTGGGTCATGGGCGTCTTCACGGTGGCCACCAGGGAGTTGTACCAGGAGTCGATGGCGGAGAAGCCGGTCAACAGATAGGTCTGGTTGGTATAGAGCTTGTTGGTATAGATAAGCTGGTTGACGTTCGACACGGTACCCGTGGCCGGGTTGGTGTACTGGTAGGTATGCGCGGTGGTCGCCGAGGTGGGATCGACGTTGGTGTCGATATAGACCGGCAGGCGCAGAGCGCGGTTGCCCACATAACCGATGGTGAAGGTGGAGTGGAGCGGCAGCTGCTGCTCCACGGTAAGGTCCACGGAGTGCGACACCGGATTCTGGAACTTCGGGTCCAGGCCATAGAAGCCCAGTACCGGCGCCAAGCTAATGGTGGAGGGGATGTTGATGGCCGCACCCGTGACAGGGTTTACAGGGGCCGGGCCGGGAGGCGTGGCGATGGGAATGCCGCCGACCGGATTGGCCGTCGGATATACGACGCCGTTCCCTGAAGCGGAGAAGTTGTAGTTGGTGCCGGCCTGGGTGCAGACGACACCGGTGGCGCCGCCGCAGGCCACGTAGGGTGCCGGAGCAGCCCCTGTCGGGCCCGCGGTATACGCCTGCTGATACACACCGTTTTCACGGCGGACATCGTAGTATGTGGAGTTGCCGATGAGGCCATAGAACATGCCGTAGCCGCCGCGGACCACCGTGCCGGGAAGCACGTTCCAGTTGAAGCCGATGCGCGGAGCGAACATCTTCAGGTCAGGATTGATCTGCGAGGTGTACAGCGTCGCGAGCGGGTTGAGGTTGTTGGGCAGGTTGGGGCCGGGAACCAGCTGCACGTCGTAGCGCAGACCGATCTGCACCAGCAAGTTCGGCGTGACCTTCCATGCGTCTTCCACAAAGCCATCGATGTCCTGGTTCCAGAAGTCATCGGCACCGATACCTGTGAGGGGGTCGATGATCTGTTTGAAGCCGTTGTAGTGGCGTACCGCGCCGCCCGTCGTCGGATTGACGCCCAGCTCATCCTGGATGAAGTTGGCAAAGTTGAACTCAGGCGTGCTGGTGTTGGTGTAGCTAAATTGACCGTCGCCTTGATAAAGGTTGGCAATCTGCTCGTGAATGAAGTTCAGATCGAAGCCGCCCTTGATGCTGTGGTGGCCGATCACATGCGAGTAAATATCGGTGATCTGCCAGCGGTGCTCATCCGGGAACTTGCCGCGCGGAAGAGCGGCCGTTTCGCCGAGGCTGGCGATGCCCGAGAGGCTAAAGTAGGGACCGCCGGCATTGGTCGAATCGGTCTCCAGATCGCGGCCCCACTGGAAGTGAACCACGTTGGCTGACTGGCTGGAGAGTGCGGTCTCCGCGCTGACAATCAGGAAGCGTTCATGGAAGTTCGCTGTTCCGTTGTTCGAGACACCGCCGCTGGTGATGGTGGTCGACCCGTTGTAGCCGTCCGGCTCCTTGAAGTCCTGCCAGAGGAACTCGGCGGACAGATGGGTCTTTTGATTCAGCTGATAGTCGAGCCTCGGGAAGAAGATGTCCTGCTTGGCGGCGCGGGCGAAGGAACCTTCCTGGTTCTGGAGAGCCGCGACGCCCGCCTGGCAGCCTGCCAGGCTGACGCCGGTGATGGTCGACGGGTAAATATGCGTCCCGTCCTGCAGCAACGTCGTGCCGCCGTCGCATAGGTGAACGAGATTGGCGATCGTCGGGCCGGTGAGATTGTATTGCGACAGATAGGTAATCGGGTTGACCTTGCGGAAGCCGTCGTAGGTGAAGTGGAAGAACAGCTTGTCCTTGAGGATGGGGCCGCCGACGGAGACGCCAAACTCATGCTGCACCTTGACCGGCTGCGTCAGCGAGAAGATCGCGGTAGGATTGCCGGCCGCCTGGAGAGTGCGGCCGCCATATTTGGTGTACGGATCGAGGGCGTTGTAGCCCGGGGTACGGTAGTACTCAAACGCGTCGCCGTGCCACTCGTTTGTGCCCGACTTGGTGATGGCGTTGATGATGCCGCCGGCAGCGCCGCCGAGCTCCGCCGAGTAGCCGGTCGCGGAGGATTCGAACTGGCTGATGGCGTCGACGGGAAAGACAAAGGGAGCGCCGGAGGCGCGGCCGCGGGCCTCCGCAAAGAAGGCTTCGTTGTTGTTGCCGCCGTCCACGATGTTCTGGTTGTAGGTACCGTTGATGCCGCGATAGCTGATGAGGCCGGAGGTGCCGTCCGGGACCACATTCGGCGTGAGCAGCACGAAGCTCTCAAAGCGGCGGCTATTGACCGGGACGTTCGAGACGACGTTCTGGTTGATGACCTGCGACTGCTCGACCTTTTCGGTGTCGAGCAAAGGCGCCTCGGACGAAACTGTAACTTCGGTGGTCACGCTGGCCAGGGGCAGGGTGACGTCGACCGAGACGGAAGCGCCTACCGTGACGGGGATGTTCTTGCGGTCGACCTTGCCGAAGGCGCCGCCGCCGAGGACGAGCTCATAGATGCCGGGCTGCAGGAACTGGGCCTGATAAAAGCCTTCGGAGTTTGTGGTGAGGGTGCGGGAGGCGCCGGTACCGGAGTTGGTCAGGGTAACGGCGGCGCCAGGGACGATGGCGCCGGAACTGTCGCGCACGACGCCTGCGATGCCGCCAAGACCCACCGACTGCGCGGCCAGGGAAAGCGTGCAGAAGGAGGCGAACAGGACGGCCGCAAGAAGCGAGCGAAGTCCAGACCGAAGGCGGAAGAAGAGTTGGATTGTCATGACGGCACGGCTCCTAAAGGTATTGCAGGGTTGTGCCGGGAAGGACACGCGGATGGCGGACCACTTCGTACGGGGTTACGCCTCCGGTTCAGGACCGGCTTAATCGTTATATAAGTTTCATTCTAACCATCGCTGAAGGAGACTCTACTGTCAATCAACGCTACAAAAAGATGCAATGAAAAGAGAGTCGCGGGGCGATACGCGGACGCCGTCTGCGTACGCGCGACGCGGCTTGCCGGCGGGCGTGTCTCCGTGCAGGGGTCTATCCGTACAGGGGTCTAACAGGCTGCTTCTAGTGCAGTGTTTTCGGGATGACGGCGTACTGCAGCAGCACCTCGAAGGGGATGATCTCGAGGGTGGCCTCATGGGTGGCTTCGAGCACCACGGGGCAGGGTGCGCCGGCGCGGTGCACCTGCAGCCAGCGGGCGGCGCAGACGCACCAGCGGTCGCCGGGGCGCAGGCCGGGAAAGCCGTACTGCGGCATGGGTGTGGAGAGGTCGTTGCCGAGCCGTGCGGAGGCCGCGAGGAACTCCGCGGTGACGATGCAACAGACGGTGTGGACGCCGAGGTCGTCGGGGCCCGTGTTGCAGCAGCCATCGCGGTAGAAGCCGGTGAGGGGGTCCGTGCCGCAGGGCTCAAGGGGCTGGCCGAGGACGTTCTTCTGGGTGGAGACAGTGTCCATGGGGTGATTGTAGACCTTGGCTACAGCCGTGGGTGGCCCATCACAAAGAGTCGACCGGGGCGGGGTTGGCCGGCAGTGTAATGCGGATGACGGTGCCGCGGCGCGGCCCGGTGGTGGAGGTGCGCAGCTGCAGGCGGCCGCCCTGCTCCTCCACGATGCCGCGCGTGACCCAGAGGCCGAGGCCGGTGCCGCGCTCGCCCTTGGTGGTGAAGAAGGGCTCGAAGATGTAGTGGAGGTTGGTGGGGTCGATGCCGAGGCCGCTATCGGCGACGGTAACGATGGCGTTGGGGCCGCAGAGTCGCGCGCGGATGACGATTTGGCCGCCGTTGTTGTCCATGGCCTCCAGCGCGTTGCCGACGAGGTTGGCGAAGACCTGGCGGAGGCTGGGGTCGTAATGCACGGAGCGCAGGTCGTCGGACAGGTGTGTCGCGCGGACGCGGTTGCTGGGGGCGCGCCGCCGTTCGGGGCCGTAGCGGGTGATCAGCTCCACGTGGTGCTGGGCGGCGCGGGACTGGAACAGCTGCACGACCTCGTCGAGTACGGTCTGCAGGTCGAGGGTGCGCCCGGGCACCTTGCGATAGAAGCTCAGCGTGGAGCGGGTGATGTGGCCGACGCGCTCCAGCTCTCGGGAGGCGACGGCGAGCAGCTCCTGGGCCTGCGCCGGGATGTCATGGTAGGTCTGCAGCAGGTAAAAGATGTTGGTGAGCGCCTCGAGCGGATTGTTGATCTCATGCGCGAGCGTGTTGGCCATGCGGCCGGCGGCGGCGAGCCGCTCGGAGTTGATCAGCCGGGTCATCAGCTCGGCGCTCTTGCGCTCGGCGGCCTTGCGGGCGAGGTTGTCCTCCAGGCGTCGGCGGGCGTCGGCGAGCTCGCGCTCGATGGCGGGCAGCAGCCGCTCGAGGTGGCCCTTGAGCACATAGTCGTGGGCGCCGGCGCGCATGGCGTCGACCGCGGAGATCTCGTCGATGGTGCCGGAGACGATGATGAAGGGAAGGTCGAGGCCGGTCTCCTGGATGAGGCGCAGGGCATCGCGCGCGCCGAAGCCGGGCAGGGTGTAGTCGGCCAGCACGAGGTCCCAGCCGGGGGTCTCGGTGAGCGCCGCGCGCAGGGCTTCGGCCGTCTCGATGCGGCGCATGTGGACGCTGTAGCCGGCGCGGGCCAGGTGGCGCTGCAACAACAGTGCGTCCTCCTCGTAGTCCTCAATGACGAGGAGGCGGAGGGGATTGCTTTTAGGACAGGACCCGAGGTGCGCTGGAAGAGGCTCTGGGCGCGGATTTATGGAATAGGTGGACATTGGTTGAGAAGGAGCCAGTACAAGCCGAGCTGGCGGGTGGCCTCGGCAAAGTCGCTGAAGTTGACGGGCTTGCGGATGTAGCTGTTGACGCCGAGCCGATAACTGGAGACGATGTCGCGCTCCTCGTCCGACGAGGTGAGCACGACCACCGGCAACAGCGCCGTCTTGTTGTGGGCCCGTATGCTGCGCAGCACCTCCAGCCCCTCGATCTTGGGCAGCTTGAGGTCGAGCAGGATGAGCTGAGGCAGGGTGTGGGAGCCTGAGCCGGAGCCGTGGAGGAACTCGATGGCCTCGGCGCCGTCGTGGGCGACCTCAATGACGTTGGCCACGTTGGCCTTGCGCAGCGCACGGATGGCAAGAGCTTCGTGGTCGGGGTCGTCTTCAACGAGCAGGATCATCGGGTCTCCTGGTTTCGACTTGGGTCAACGCCGGGTTCGGCGCAAGTGGATCAGGCCGCAAGGCTGAAGGTGAAGGTTGCGCCGTGGCCGGGCTCACTGGTCGCGGCGATCAGGCCGCGGTGGCGGCGAATGATGCGAAAGACGGTGGCGAGGCCGATGCCGGATCCTTTGAAGTCGCGGTCGCCGTGCAGACGCTGGAAGGCGGTAAAGAGGCGGTCGACATACTGCATATCGAATCCGGCCCCATTGTCCCGGACGTAGTATACGGTGCGGCCGGCGAAAGAGGGGTTACCTGTCATGTCCCCCGACACGGAGCCGAATTCGATGCGGGCGTCGGACACCTTGGAGGTGAACTTCCAGGCGTTGCCGATCAGGTTTTCGAGTGCGATGCGGATCAGCCGCGGGTCGGCGGCGGCGATGACCCGCGGCTGGGCGGAGAAGGTGACCTGGCGCTGCGGGTCGGCGGCCTGCAACTCATTGAATACAAGTGTGGCGAGCTGACTGAGGTCGACCTGCTCGGTCAGCAGCTCGGAGCGGGTGACGCGGGAGAGCTGCAGCAATGCGTCGATGAGTGAGCCCATCCGCTGCACCCCGGAGCGCACGCGGAGGATGTAGTCGCGGCCCTCGTCGGTGAGCTTTTCGGAGAAGTCCTCCTGCAGCGCGAGAGAAAAACCGTCGATGGTGCGTAGCGGAGCGCGGAGGTCGTGGGAGACCGAGTAGCTGAAGGCCTCAAGCTCCTGGTTGGCGAGCTCGAGCTCGCGGGTGCGGTCTTCCACGCGGGCCTCCAGCAGGGCGTTCAGGCCGGTGAGGTCGCGGTTGAGCGCCTCGATCTGGGCCGCGTTGGCGGCGAGCGCGGCGGCGTTGCGCGCGATGCGGTCCTTGTCGAGCGAGGCGCGGGTGAGCAGCTCAAAGGCCGCCACCAGCAGGACGAAGTCGAGAATGAAGGCGAAGGTGAAGCTGATCCATACCTGGCGACGGGCCACCTCGGCGCCCTGGCTGCGCAGGGCAAGCAGGCTGTGTTCCTCGTCCTGGATCTGCTGCAGTACGAACCGGACGCTCTCGATGCGGTCGGGGGTGTCACTGACGACGGCGGTCAGCAGCGCCGGGTCGAGCGGGCCCTCCGGATGGCCGCGGCGGACGGCGATGCCGTTGTCGAGTATGGCCATCTTCGCGGCGATGCGCGCGCGCAGCTCCTCCATGAGGCCCTGCGGCAAGGGGTCATCGCTGGTGAGGTGTTGGATACGGTCCATATCGTCAAGCACAACGGAGCCCGACTGAGAGTACTGCTGCGCGAAGGCAGGCGAAGCGGTGAGGATGTAGCCGCGGGCGGCGCTCTCCGCGGTGCGGACCTCGCCGACCAACTGCTCGGTGTCGTCGATGACCTCAAGGGTGTGGGCGAGCCAGTACTGCGAGTCGACCAGCGCGTGCAGAGCGTGTGCGGCGAGATACGTGTTCAGCAGAACAACGACGATCGCGCCCACGAGCACGATGCGGTACCAGTCGTTCTTGTTCATGCCGGCTCCAGAGAATGAGAAGCGGAAGCGATGAGACGGGTTGCGCAGCCCTGCAGGCACCCCAGCGCGCCGAGGCTTCCAGTCTGACGATACGCCCGATACACCGCAGATGGCGGCTCCGGGAAGCTGCCTTGGGTGGCTCCGGCCCAAAACGGTTATTCCAAGGCGAGATGCAGGTCTCTGCACCCCGCTCTCCACTTCGCTATATGTCGATACGGCCTCATCCCTTTGCCGTCAGGGCCAACTGCTGCTGATACTCCTCGTAGGGGCCCTTGTGGTCGGTGATGTGGAAGTGGTGGGGCCGCCTTCAAAGTGCCAGATGCGGGTGCCGGCCTCCTCGATCAGGTCCTGGTCATGCGTGACGAGGAAGACCGTGCCTTCGTACTTCTGGATCGCCTGATTGAGCGCGTTGATGCTCTCCAGATCGAGGTGGTTCGTCGGCTCGTCGAGCACCAGCACGTTCGGCTTCTGCAGCATGATCTTGCAGAAGAGCAGCCGGGCGGCCTCGCCGCCGGAGAGCGCGTCGGTCTTCTTCAGGCCCTCTTCGCCCTTGAAGAGCATCTGGCCGAGGATGCCGCGGATGTCTTCCTTCGCCGCCTTGGGGTCGTACTGGTGCAGCCAGTCCTGCGCCGTCATGCCGAGCTGAATAGAGCCCTTGTGGTCCTGCGCGAAGTAGCCGATCGAGACCTCGTGGCCCCATTTGACGGTGCCCGAGTCGATGGAGACATCTTTCTCTTCGATGCCGGGGCCGTTGGCCAGCAGCGCCTTCAGCAGCGTGGTCTTGCCCTGGCCGTTGCGGCCCATCAGGATGACCTTGTCGCCGCGCGAGACCATGGCGGAGAAGTTCTTGATGACGTGCTCGGTCTTTCCGTCGGGCTGGGTGTAGCTCTTGTTGACCTTTTCAAACTCGAGCACGGTCTTGCCGCTGGGGCGCTCCATCTTGAAGGCGATGAACGGACGCGCGATGTTGGAGCGCGCCAGCTCGCTGGTCGCCAGGCGTTCGACCTCCTTCTTGCGCGAGTTGACCTGCGAGCTGCGTGTGCCGGCGGAGAAGCGGGCGATGAAGTCGTTCAACTGCGCGATCTTCTTTTCGCGCTGCTCGTTCTGCGATTCGATGCGCGTGCGCACGCTGGTCTTCTGGAAGACCATGTCGTCGTAGCCGCCGTTGTAGACGATGATGGTCTCGTAGTCGATGTCGGCGATGTGGGTGCAGACGGCGTTGAGGAAGTGGCGGTCGTGGGAGATGGTGATGACCGTGCCGTTGTAGCGCAGCAGAAAGTCCTGCAGCCAATGGATGGATTCGAGGTCGAGATAGTTCGTCGGCTCGTCGAGGAACAGCGCGCCGGGGTTGCCGAAGAGCGCCTGCGCCAGCAGCACACGCACCTTCTGCCCGCCCTGCAGCTCGCTCATCTTGCGCTCGTGCAGCTCGTCGGGGATGTCGAGCCCCTGCAGCAGCACGGCGGCGTTGGCCTCGGCCTCATAGCCGTCCTCGTCGCCGACGATGCCTTCGAGCTCGCCCAGCCGCGAGCCGTCCTCATCGGTCATCTCAGGCTTGTTGTAGATGACCTCGCGCTCCTCCATCGCCGCCCACAGCGCCTTGTTGCCCATGATGACGGTGTCGAGCACGCGGTAGGCGTCGAACTCGTACTGGTCCTGCTTGAGCACGCCGAACTTCTTCGGCCGGACGACCGTGCCCTTTTGCGGCTCGATCTCGCCGGTGAGCACCTTCATGAAGGTGGACTTGCCGGCGCCGTTGGGGCCGGTGAGGCCGTAGCGGCGGCCGTCGGTAAAGGTGACCGAAACATCCTCAAAGAGGAGCTTCGAGCCGTAGCGCATCGTGACATTGGACACAGAGATCATCACTACTATTTTCGCACGGTAGAGGCAAGCGCCTACGCAGAGCTGGCTAGCCTTTGAAAAGTAGCGGTTGAGGCGTTATGGGATGGAGCCTTCGGCGCAAGAATTCTTCGAACAGAGGAACGGTGAAGGCATTGTCGCCATGGGCAGGACTATAGATCATGCCCTTTGCTATGAGCTTGCTACGCAGGGGTGCTATCGATGAAACCTTCATGTTCAGTCTGTCTGCTATATCCCCTGAGCGCTGTTGTGTACCGCCGACAGCAACCATAGCGAACAGATAGTCTTTCTCGCGTTTGGTAAGTCGATCAAATCTGACTCGAAAAAAACTTTCATCCAGTTGCTGGATAGCCTTGTGTGTGGCCGCTCGAACATCGTCCACGTCAATGGGCGAAACAGGCGCCATATTCCAGGCCTCATAGCCCCATTGCTGGACAAAATACGGGTAGCCTTCCGTATTTTGGAAGATCAGCTGGAGGGCCTCCTCTGTAAAAAGCACTTCCCGTGATGCCGCAGGAATCGAGAGTGCCGAATTCGAAGCCGAAACAGGAAGAGCGCCAACGGACGGAAATGTGAAGAGTCTCTCCGCATAGGATTTTGACTTACCCGACAAGCCAAGGATGTGGGGCAGTCCGGCCGCAACTAATAGCAACGGAAGATTTCGTTGGTTGATCTGGTGTATGGCCATAATCAACGCGCTCAATTCTTGTTCTTTCATGTACTGGAGTTCATCTATCAGCAGACAAACGGGTACCTTTGCAGAAGCAGCAGCCTCCGCCAATGCAATGAGGACATCGGCCAAATCATTTTGTAGATCGCCGCTATCAGCCAGACCGGGCTCGGGTTCCACACCCAACTCAATCTCGCCTACGTCTCCGATTTTGATCTTTGCCCGGAACCTTTCGATAAAGCTCTTGAGAACCCGCAGACCGAACTTAGTCCGTTCCTGAAAAGCTGTCCGAGAATCAAGGCGAAGCAGCAACTTGCGGAGAACCGGAATCAACAGTTCCGGAAGCGATGTTCGCTCGCGGGCCTCTACAAGGACAGCCTCAAAGCCCTTATCGGAAGCCATCTCTCGAATGCGGTTCAGCAAAACAGTCTTGCCAACGCCGCGAAGGCCTACAAGAATCTCACTGCGAGCAGGTGCACGGGCCTTGATTCTTTCCAAGGCCACATCGGCGTCGCGAAGGATCTCTGACCGGCCAGCCAACTCAGGCGGTTGCGTTCCTGCACCTGGGGCAAACGGATTCTTGTAAGGATCCATGCAAGAAATATATATTAAAGTTATACATATATATCAAAATTGTGGAATATGTTGGTAACTTTTGTAAATTTACCTCTGCTCTGGGCGACTGCGGTCTCACCGTGTGGGATATCGAGAAGCCAAACGTTTCCGTGGTGAAATAGCACTGGCCCTGTGAGGGCAACACCCCCCCGCCTGTGAGGAACACACTTTGAAACAACTGCTACCGATCGAGACGATTGCCGCCAAGCTGGGCCTGGGCGAGGGGATGTACGAGAAGCGCACGCCGGTGAGCGCGAAGCTGCGGCTGGAACTGCTGACGACGGAGCCCCGCGGCGGCAGGCCGGGCAAGCTGATCCTGGTGACGGCGACCACGCCGACGACCTCCGGCGAGGGCAAGACGGTGACCTCGATCGGCCTGGCGCAGGGGTTGGAGGCGATCGGCAAGCGGGCGATCCTGAGCTCGCGCGAGCCCTCGCTGGGGCCGGTCTTCGGGATGAAGGGCGGCGCGGCCGGCGGGGGGCGCTCGCAGGTGGAGCCGGCGGACAAGATCAACCTGCACTTCCATGGCGACTTCCACGCCATCACCTCCGCGCACAACCTGCTGGCCGCGCTGCTGGACGCGCACATCTTCCATGGCAATGACCTCGACCTGGATCCGGCATCGATCACCTGGCCGCGCGCGCTGGACATGAACGACCGCGCGCTGCGCAGCATCACCCTGAGCGTCACCGCGGCGGACAAGAAGCAGCGCGACGGCAGCAACCGAGGCTCGGGCTTCGTGATTACCGCGGCCAGCGAGATCATGGCCATCCTGGCGCTGGCGGCCGACCGCGCCGACCTGCGCGCGCGGCTGCAACGGATCGTGGTGGGCGCCGACCGGGCGGGCAAGCCCGTGACCGCCGCCGCGCTGGGCGCCGTCGGGCCGATGATGGCGCTGCTCAGCGAGGCGCTGCTGCCCAACCTGGTGCAGACCACCGAGGGCACCCCGGCGACAGTGCACTGCGGGCCGTTCGCCAACATCGCCCACGGCACCAGCTCGGTGATCTCGCAGCAGATGGGGCTGCGCCTGGCCGACTATGTGGTGAACGAGGTGGGCTTCGGCGCCGACCTGGGCTTTGAGAAGTACATGGACCTGGTGATGCCCTCCTCCGGCATACGACCGGCGGCGGCCGTGCTGGTGACCACGGTGCAGAGCGTGAAGAGCCAGGGTGAGGGCGACCTGCAGGCGGGCTTCAAAAACCTCGAGCAGCACATCGGCATCGTGCAGGCGTTCCACCTGCCGGTGGTGGTGGCGATCAACCGCTTCCCGAAGGACACCGACGCGGAGCTGGCGACGCTACAGGCGTTCTGCGAGGCGCGCGGCGCGGCGTTTGCGCTCTCCGAAGCCTTTGCCAAGGGCGCGGAGGGCGCGCGCGCGCTGGCGGAGAAGGTCGTCGCAGTGATTGCGGCGAACCCGGACGCACAGCCGAAGGCGTTGTACGGCGAGGCGAGCTCGGCGGTGGAAAAGATGGAGATCGTCGCGCGCACGGTCTACGGCGCCGACGGCGTGGCGCTGAGCGAGCGGGCGCGGCAGAACCTCGCACGGTTCGAGCGCTGGGGCTTCGGACGCCTGCCGGTGTGCATCGCCAAGACGCAGTACTCGCTGTCGGACGACCCCAAACGCATGGGCGCGCCCACCGGATGGACGCTACAGGTGAGCGACCTCGGACTTTCGGCCGGCGCGGGCTTCCTGGTGGCGACCTCCGGCGCGATGATGCTGATGCCCGGGCTGCCGAAGACCTCGCGCGCGATGGCGATCGATGTGGATGAGGACGGCGAGATCGTGGGGATGGGCTGAGGGCGTCGGCAGGATATGCGCGGCGAGATTTCACTTTGCGGCATGGCGCGGCTCTGCTAGGCTTCGCAAAACGCCATGACCACGCCACCGCTGAACTTCCAGAAAGCCATCTATGCGGGCGAGCCCCAAGGGCCCGACGCATGTACTTACTGCGGGCGCGGCATCGCCGGCCAGTACTACCGCGTGGGCGGGCACCTTGCATGCACGGTGTGCGCGCAGCAGGCGCAGAGCCTGGTGCCTCCGAACGACCACGCGGTGTTTCTGCACGCGCTGAGTTATGGCCTGGTGGCGGCTGTGCTCGGCTGCCTTGGGTACGCGCTGCTGTCGATCATGACTGGATGGACGATCGGCTATGCCGCGATCGGCGTGGGGTACATGGTCGGCTGGGCGATGCGGAAGGCGGCAAAGAACCACGGCGGCAAGCGGTATCAGATCGCCGCCGCGCTGTTGACCTATGCGGCGGTCGCCGTGGCGTTTGTGCCGATCATGCTGCATTCGATTCATACGCGTCCGGCGCATACGGCGGCGGTCACGCAGAGCGCGGGTGCGGATTCAGATGCGGGCCCTGGAGCGGGGCCGGTTTTGCAGCAGCCCACGCAGGCGCCGAAGCCTACACGCGCAGTGCGCTTCACAATCCTCCAGATAGGGGCGCTCTTGATGGTTGGGCTTGTGTCTCCGTTCCTGCTGCTCTTCGCTTCGTTCTTTCAGGGCGCGTTGAACCTGTTCATCATCTTTATCGGGGTGCGGTTTGCGTGGCAGACGATGGCGGTGAAGACGGTGCATGTGGACGGGCCGTTTGAAGCCGTCGGCGTTTAGAGCTGTTTCCTCATAGGTGTAGTCTCAACCGGCAAAGACAAACGCAGATTCCCTTCGGGAATGACAAAAAATAGCGAGATCGGGAATCCCAGAACGTTACACCTGTGAAAGAACGGCCCTAGCCCACGGGCCGGCTCTCGGCGGTGACCGGGTCGGGCGGCTCGGCGAGCAGGGTGACCTCACAGTTGTGGCCCAGCCAGCGGTCCTGCCCGGGCCAGTAGAGCGTGAAGACGATGCTGCCGGTCTGGCCCGGTTCGGTGGGGATATCGACGAAGGCGCCGAGGCGGCCGAGGGTCTGCGCGTCGACGAGGCGCTTGCTGGCCCAGCCGTCGGTGGTGTACAGGACGCGGAAGCCGGCCGCGTCCATGATGCGCAGGGTGTGGCCGTGCAGCATGGCGGAGATGGGCCGCGCGGTCTGGAAGATCTCCAGCCTGTTGGTGAAGCTGCGTCCTTCGCGGGGCACGGCGTAGCGCTCGGCGACGACGGCGATGCGGTCGAAGACCTGGCCGTCGCAGACCGAGCGCAGCAGCTTGAGGTACTCGGCATGGGCCCAGACGAGGGGTTGGGCCGAGCCGGCGGAGCGGCCGAAGTACATGCCGCGCTCGGGCAGGTCGGCG
>Ga0116230_10000725_pt1 | contig 29532 bp, 24 predicted proteins | sample S1TSphfallax_3_FD_88678 | JGI IMG/M metagenome (GOLD analysis project Ga0116230, IMG submission 88678) | Host-associated microbial communities from peat moss isolated from Minnesota, USA - S1T2_Fd - Sphagnum fallax MG | ecosystem: Host-associated > Plants > Peat moss > Unclassified | place... | reverse complement strand
CTATTTCCTGTTGAATATCGAGCTCCATGTCATCCATCACAAAGATGAAGACATCATAGATCGCTGCGCGCGGATGGGTTGTGGTGAGAAGAGCCTCCCAACGCAGATAAGAAGCTGTCGGCTCCATCGCATCCAAAAGAGGGATAGCACTGGTATCGACGCTCAACTGGCATTCACCAAGATCGCGCAACTCCGCCAGCAGTAAAAGCGGATTGCTGCCGTTAATCAGCACATCCTTGTTAAAGGAAATGCGAATGCGCCATGTGACCAGTGGCTCTACATCAGCCTGGGAAATCATAACCGGCTCGGCCACGGTTTCAACCGAATAGGTATCTGTGCCTGCGATCAGCTGACGTAAATCCGAAATGATGCAGACGCCCGTCATAGCATCAGTCTCATCGGGCCTCTCAATTTGAGACCGGATGAAATCTTTTGCCGCGAGCGCGATCGCGATAAGATCACGGCTGGGGGATGTTTCTCCCTTCCGGACTCTATCGAAAGCGCTTTCAAACTCATGCGCGAAGGAGGCAACCTGCTCGAACCCGAACATGGCCCCGGAACCTTTGATGGTATGGAGCGCCCGAAATGCCATATCGACGAGATCGCGGTCATCTGGACGTTGCTCAAGATCGAGCAAAGCCTTCTCAAGCTGTTCCAGGAGTTCAGCGGCTTCCTGGCGGAATACGTCGATGATATCAGGGTCCATGATCAGCCCAGCAATTTCTTGGCGATGGCCAAAAGTTGTTCTTGTTTGAAAGGTTTTGTGATCCAGCCCGTCGCGCCCGCGGCTTTAGCCTGCTGCTTAATGCCATCGTCCGATTCGGTCGTAAGAAATACAATCGGAATGCCTTTGTAGGGCGGCATTTTCCGCAACTCACGAATGAACTCGAGGCCATTCATGACCGGCATGTTGAGATCGGTCACGACCATATTGATCTGATTGCTGCCAGCCTTTGCAAGGCCTTCACGCCCATCACTGGCCTCAACCACGCCATAGCCGGCGGTGCTTAAGGTGATCTTGACCATTTGCCGGATGCTCGATGAATCATCGACAGTGAGGATCGTTTTCATTGGAGCACGGTCTCATGAGTGAAAAGACCCGCAAGCGACGTCACGCCAGTTGCCGGGACCGGAAAGCCACAGCGGTTCATTGCTTCTGTGAGCAACGCGCAGGGCGGCGATGAAAGGCTGAGATTTTTGTTCCATGCGGCCGCTGTCCGGCTTGCCGAGATCAGGATTTGAAGGAACGAGACATCTATTTCCTCAGCGCCGGAGCAATCGATTTCGACGGAGGCGTGCTGGGTTAATCCCTCCAGCAAAGAGGCCTGAATGGCCTCAGACTGGGAAACTGTTAAGCTGCCAGCAAAAACTACTCGGAAAGGTGTGGTCAACATCGTTAAAAACACAAATTGGTGATCGGATATCTCAAACTGACGCTGCAAAGTTAAAAGTTGATTAAGTTTTTCGGCCGGCCGGCCTAGAATTAGGTAACTCTACGTAATTCTTCCGGTGGTGAGCTGAAGTTCAACTTGCGGCTGGCTGGGGCCCATTTGCCGGCTAACGTTCAGCGGTATGTGAAAAGGGGAGTCGTTGCAGGCACATAGCCAATGGCGGCAAAGACGCCATCCATACGAAATCACCACTGGATATCAAAAACCTGATCCCGAAATAAAAACCGCCGCTTCGGCAATGAAGCAATATCCGATACATAGATTATGTGTGGATCTCTGTACCCTTAGAGACAGCGGCCATACTTTCGAATCAAGCGATCCCAAATCAAACCCGCCCATGGGCGCCTACATCCGAGCGACAGGAAGATACAGGCTGTCGCAAGGCCTCACGCAAGGCGCTTCATGGCCATTGGTCTCAAAGCCATCGCAGATCATTCAACGCTTTCGCGCTGATCCGCCTCGATCTGTTCGTATCCATTCGTGGCGCGCGCGGCCAGAGAAAATACGTGCGTAAAGGGGCATTTTACCGGCGACATAAAGCAATATTGATCCAATGTTTCGCAGAGGTAAAACGTCACGGCCGTATTTCAACCATGTCAACAAAATGGCCAGCGACAATGCCGCTACGCCCGCGGCACTGATGAAAAGGGCGGTCGCGGGAAAACCAAAAAGTCTGAATATTCCTGTGAGAACAAACATCCCGCCCATGAGAATGACTAAGAGTGACAAAGGTGGAACTGCCAGGTCTGCAATCAGCGCGAGTTGCGCAAATTTGAACGGCCAAAAAGCTTTTATAAAAGCGCGAGGTATTTGCAGGATCATTTGAACATGGCCATGCTCCCAGCGTTGACGTTGGCTTTGAATACCTTTCCGGCTTGATGCAAATTCACTGATGCAAATCGCAGACGGGCAAAAAACAGGCGGAAAGCCTGCTATGGCCAAGTCTATACCAAGCTTCATGTCTTCAACGAGCCAGCCATTATCCAATCGGGCTTCTTCGTCGAGCACCTTCCATGGAAACGCCATGCCGCTCCCGGTGAGCTGGCAGGGTAGATTCAACTTACAGAGCCCCAAGGGCCTCAGCCAGTTCTTCAACCGCCATGCAAATTCTGCCACTTTTAAATTAAGCCCCGCATTCTCCGGCGCGGCCATCAGGTAACGTGCTTGCACAGGCCTTTGTGTGCTCGAACAGCTAAAAGCGAGCCAATCAATAGCGTCCGGCCCAAGCCTGCAATCAGCATCTATGATGATAACCACTTCAGGAGGCGCGACACGTAATGCGCGAACACCGAAATCAAGGGCGTAACCTTTACCGACTTTGGAAAGGTCTTGGCGCTGGATAACATCAGCGCCAGCGTTCCGGGCCACTTCGGCGGTATCATCGCTGCAATTATCTGCGATGACCAGTAAACGGTCTCCCGGAAGCAGCTGAGACTGCGCATCTCTGATTGTCGGAACCAGTGCGTCACTCTCATTATGCGCGGGAATAAGTACCGCGATCCGCGTATGACGATTTCGGACTGGCGGCCCTGATGCTCCGCGCGCCGGTAAACACAAAGCTGCCAAGACCTCGATTAAAACAACGCCAGCGGGAATGGTCGCGAGAACACTCAGAATAACCAAAGTGAATGAAATCAAAGCTGCCAGCATCTTGTACTCCAACAAAGCCTGTAGTTTGCCAGCCAACGAGACAATTCAATCGGGCAAACAGGAACCAAAGGACTCACAAGGCGGCCTCAGCGGCATGTGCAGGACACTACGCTATTGCATATTTGAAGCTGCAGCCCCATCTGGGCCGATGCGCGCACCCGATCAGATGGGATCGATATAATGAACAAAAACAAGCAGCCAAAGGACCGGGCATAAAAAAGCACCGAAGGGCAATCTGCTTAAACGGTCCATTTTTTCACGGCCGAAAGCCACGAAAATCAGAGCGGCAATCGATGCAAGTAAAAAACAGTTTGGAATTTGTTCTGCTGGAAGCCAAGCGCCAATTGCTGCTCCAAGTTTAACATCGCCCAACCCGATACCTTCCTGATCCCGAAAGAACGCGTAAGCTTTTCGGCCTAATGCCAGCAGCAGCGCTGTAATAACCGCTTTGATAAGCGCGGTCTCGATTGCGACCCGCTGGTTATTCCCGTCTACGTCAAGAATGAAAGCGGCTAAAAGGCCGCCTATCACTGCGCCGAGCGTTAAACTATCGGGCAGCAGCATGGTGCGAGCATCGATATCGGCCGCGGCGACCATCATGATTCCGAGAAGAGTTGACGCAATCGCAAGCGGCCAGAGCAGGAAACTAAAGGAAAGAATCATGACCGCGGCTGAGCCTGTGCAAAGGACAAGCATATTCGGACGCAACGATGGAAGGCGTGGCGCCGCGGACTCAAAAGTTGTGTCGTCACTCGAAAGTTTTTGCATTAAAACTTTGCCGCCGCGGCAGCTGAACCTTTGGATTCAGGAGCCTGATAACCCTTTATAATTGAGGTATCGTCGTGCATCGAGCGCAATCGTGATCGAAACTCTTCTGCAACACTTTGCGCATCGAGACCATCTTTTATAATGCGAGGTCTCACAAATACGATAATTTCAGTGCGTGTCTTCGAACCATTGGTGTTTCCGAAGAGATCTCCAATGCCCTGAATTTGGTTCAAAAACGGGATGCCTGCCTTGGTATGATCGTCTTCTTCACTCATCAGGCCTCCGAGCAGAACCGTTTGACCGTTGGGCACATCGACTGTCGAATGGATGCGCCTTTGTGAGATTGTCGGATTAAGATTTGCGGTTGTCGAAGAAATTCCACCGACAACGGCTGAGACCTCCTGTTCGATCTCAAGCTCAACCGTTCCATTCGGGTGAATGTGAGGCATGACTTTAAGAATTACACCCGTATCTTGCATTGTAATTGTATTTACGATCGTGTTAGACGCCGAGAGCACCGTTGCCGACCCTGTCGATACCGGCACTGAGTCACCCACTTGCAAAAACGCAGGTTGATTATCCGCGACGACCAAGGACGGAGCAGAGAGAACTTTCACGCTGGTCAAAGTGGACAAGGCGCTCAGGACCACTTTCGGCGACGCCTGTTGGCCTAAAAGGACGTTCAACCCTGGAAGCGCCTGCGAAATAATAGGCGAGAGCGAAGAGGCGGATAGGCTAATAGAACCATTGTTGACGCCAGCTCCAACGTTGGAACTGCCGAGATAATATTGCACACCGTACTGGAGCGCATCGGTCAGCGTGACTTCGGCAATTGTCGCATCGATTGCAACCTGACGCTGGGCCCGGTCCAATTCTCGCAAAGAGCGCTCTATCACCCGGTAGTCTTCTTGATTTGAATAAATAATAATTGAGTTATTGCTAGCGTCCGCCGTGATTCTGACGTTTTGGAAAACGCCGCGCGGCAAGCTTCCCGTCGTGCCAGCTGAACTATCTTTATTGTCTCCGGCAGCCGGCTTCTGATCGGCAAATCCGGCAAAGGACGCTGCTGACATCTGCCCGAAGCTACTTGAGTTCAGGGTGCCAAAACTTGATTGAGGGTTTGGCGAAGCTGCCCCGGACGGCCCCGGCGCGCCATTTGCCGTGCCAGCGGAGGCGCTGATAGCATCAAGACGTGATTCCGCTCCCTTCGTATTGGGGGCCAATTGGCTAGCTGCGCTATCCGCGCTTGAACTTCCATTACGTCCCACGAAGATGTCATTCAGCACTTTGGCTACTTTTGAAGCGCTGCCATATTCGAGCGAATAGACGCGAACCGTGGTTCCGCTTGTATCGGAGCGGTCAAGCCTTTTAACCCACTGCGCAGCTTGCGTTAAGAAGCGCTGATTGCGCGTGACAGCCATGACGGCATTCATGCGGGTGACAGGCTGGAAGCTAATGACACCCTGCCCCTGTCCGCCGTCCGCCGTTTCGAAAACCCGCTCTAGCTCATGGATCATCGTGTCGGGCGAAGTCGATTTGAGCGGAAAAAGCGCCACCGATTGATTCTTGAGCCACTCGACATCGAAGCTCTCAATCATCTCGGCAACATTTTGGCGTTCAACAGCTGTACCTTGGACCAAAAGTAAATTCCGTCCGGGATCGGCGCGCACCGCATTGGGTCTAGAAATGAAATTTTCAGCGGTTTTGGCAAGTGTCGCCGCGGACGTATAACGAAGCGGGAGGATAGAGACACCGTAGCCGCCCTCGCCCGCTGTGAGCGTCCCCCCAGCACCGGCGGCTTCTGTTAACGGAACGATCTTGACGAGATCTCCATCACGAACCACGGCTGCGTTAAACATGCGCATGACATTTTCGAATGTAACCAGCAGGTCTTTCTTGGCGATAGGAGCAGCGGAAACCAGAGTTACAGTACCTTGAACGCGAGGATCCACCGCCACGTTCAAACCAAGCGTATCAGTGAGAATAACTTTCGAGACTGCCCGCACATCGGCGTTTTCAAAGTTAATTTGGATCCCTTCGCCACCGGGATCGAGCCCGGCTCCGCCCATTGAAGCGATATATTGAGGCTTTGGCGGCGGAGCGGAGTTAGAGGGACCCGCCGGTGATGAAGCAGGATCCTCACCCGGAAAATACTGCGGTTGCAAAGCGCCTTGGGCACGCACCCCTGAATTACGGGAAGCCGATGGAATGCTCGCCGTCAAATCAGCTTTCCGGACGGGATCGACTGCATCTACGCCCAAGTTAGGAGCGATGCCAGCGTTCTCCGCTGTCGTACAAGATGAAAGCATAGAAATGAGAAAAAGAGCGCAGATGTGCGACTGACTGAGCACTTTCTGGCGCTGTTTATCAGGCCGCAAACGAATCGCCCCTGCAAGTAAATAGATTTACAAGGGGTAGGGAGACGCGTTGGTTAGGTCAAGTTAGCCCGATATGGCATGACAAGTTTCGCGAAAGCTTGCTAATTTAGCTTTTAATACTTTATTAACCAAAGTTTAGTAAGCTTCATTTTTAAAAAGTGCCCAGAATGTACGGACAAGTATTAAAAAATCCAGACCCAATGACCAATTATTTATATACCAAATGTCGAACTCGACACGTTTATACATAGCCGCGACGCCACGAGTCTCACCGCGATGTCCGTGAATTTGAGCCCAGCCGGTAAGACCAGGTTTGACGTGATGACGCCAAGCGTAATTTGCAATAGCGGGCTTGAACTTATCATCGTGAGCCAAAGCGTGCGGCCGCGGACCGATGAGCGACATGTCACCTAAAAGGACATTAAAAAGCTGGGGAAGCTCGTCGATACTTGTCCGGCGAAGTATGCTGCCTACGCGCGTCACCCGGCTATCGTTCCGGCGCGCTTGAACGATATCTGGTCCATCTTCCGTCACAAACATCGTGCGAAATTTGTAAATTGTAAACTGTTGGCCGTTGAAGCCATTTCGCCTTTGTTTGAAAATAATTGGCCCCGCGCTGTCGCATTTGATGGCAACCGCTACGAAAACCAGCAATGGTGCTATCGCAACTAAGCCGACGATAACGAGTACCAAATCGAGAGTACGTTTAATCAGCTGTTCCAGCGCCCTCATCGGGGGACGTTGCAATTCAATAGATTGAATAAGATTAGAACATGAAACGGAACGTTGCTGATCCAGCACGGCACGCATGAATTCGTCAGGCAAGAGACGGACACGTAATGGAGAGCTGCGCAAACACTCTTGGACAGCCTCAAGCAGGCTAGATTGAGCCCAGCGAATTGCGACGACAAACTCTTCCGCTTTGGTATTTTTAGAAAGTTCAAGCGCTCTTTCGATCGCCGTACGGACGGACCGGTCACTCAAAGCATTTTCAGATGGAGACAGCACTACACGCGCGGTTTCGACCACCCCGAAATTGATCATAAGTTCTGCCGCTGACCATTGGCTCAACTCACTCGCTTCGCCAATAATCACAGCTGGCTGGCCAGCGATCACCTTGTCAGCGATCATTTTCCGCGCCAGTCCATTGATGGCCAAGCGGCCAGCAATGAGACAACCAAGCGCTAAAACGCTAAACATCGAAATAGAATCGCGAGAAAACGCAGCTGTTACCTTGAGCATAAACAAAATTAAAAGAATCAGCGCGATGGTGCAGCCCCAAGCCAATGCAACTTTTAAAAGCGATCGGGACGGAGCCAAAAGATATGGAATTTGGTAAAGGCCTAGCTTCGCAGATAGCAGGACATACAGAAATGCCGCGGTAACTCCGACACCCAACGCAACGTTGAGATCGGTAACATTGTTTCGATAAAGAAATTGAGACGGAAGCCCGCTCACCAGGCCCACGGCCGAAATGGCGGCCCATTCGAGAACGCCGACAACAGCGCTAATCACCCCATGATCGAGATGAATGTACCGGCGGCTTTGAAGCTCACGCTCTGCGAGGCCAGCTGTCGTATGAACAAGACTCATGAACAATAAAACTCGAATTTAAAATGATGAGCAAAAGTAACCAAATATTAATACCTACTTTTGCGCGCCGCCGCAACCCTATTTCCCTCGCGCGCGGAGCAATCCGGCGCCATATGAAAAAGTAGTTAACCAAGGTCTTTCAATCATTTACCTGTTTCGCGTCAAAAGCTCGCGGTCCTAAGCCCTTCCTGCGTTTCAAGATGGACGTCCATTCAAAAGCTTTGCAGTATAGTCGCGCAGCCGTTGTACCAATTCGTGCACTCACAGCTGGCTGAGCCCGTTCAAAATCGGGCGAAAACGCGCGTGCCGCACCTCCCAGACCGGGCTTGTAGTCTCAAAATTTATATGTCCCGCTCATCGTAACGAGGTTACGCTTGGCATTTTCATTGGCGACAGTGGAAACAATAGAGGCATATTGGTAATCTAGGCTGAGCGTAAAATTTCTCCACATTTGATAGGTTAGTGCCGCGTCTGCCAGCCACGAGGTTTCAAGTCTCGTACTGCCGGTATATTCGACATGCGTATAGCTAAAATTTGTCGAAGCCGACCATTGCGGGGAAATGATATAATTCGCTCCAAAAGAAAGCGCCGTTGTCTTGGTGGAATCGCCAATCGGAACAAGCAGCGGCGTTTGCGTGCCTAGTGATTGCACGAAAGGCGTCTGGACCCCCGTCGAAGGCGCTATATTGATCGTTTCATTACCGGATGCCGTGAAAGTCAAATCCGGAAGAGGATTATAAGATAGACTAACCCCATAAACATCGCCCCCTGTTTGCCCGCTGCTATCTGTTCCTTGGCGCCCAAAATAACTCGATGCGCCAAAAAACTGGTTGAGCCGCAGGCCGAGGCCGCCGACCGCGCGGAATGAACTTGTGTCTTGAACCGCGTTGGAATTATCCGACCAGCTTCCGTTGGAATAAGCATAAAAAATGGGTGTCAGCCAAAAAGAGCCGTTTCCGGAAAAACCTATGGCGGTGCTATTAGGCAAGCTTTGAGATGCCATGGCGTATTCTGTATGTGTCAGCGTGCTGCTGAATGAGACTTCAGCACGATTGAAATATTTATCGACGGAAACCATGCCGGTAAATTGATCAGACGGGTTGACGACCGAGGTCCCATTAACTGAGAGAGCTGGATTAGAAGAACCGACGACCTGGCCGGTTGGAGAGACGATATTGCCATTCGGCAAAAGCGTATTTCCATTGGCAAGCTGCGTTGAAGACGGCGCGGAGGCCGTATTGGGGGCACCGCTCGTTAAACCAGGCGAGATTGTCGTATGATTGACCGTGAATTGCCCGCTGAAAATGAGATCGCGCAGCATTTCGTAGCGTTGCTTGATACCAGCGGAATAATCGAGCGTATTGATTTCAGGCTCGGCAGGAAAATCCTTATGCTCGAGGCTCGCGAAAATGGTGGTTTTATGGATTCCGTTGGTCCACTCAGCTGAGAAAGCGGGGCTTATTCCGACGCCAAAGGCTGAGATCGGCGAGGATGGACTCAGGAACCAATTATCGGAATAGACCGAAAACACCTTAAACGTCGGATAAAGAGCCCAGTCGCCGAGTGTGATCGCGTCGGGCCGCCCAGGCAATTTCCCGACGCCCGGGTAATCAAGCGGAGGTTCTTGAGCCAGGGCGCTTTGAGACGAAAGGATTGGAGACAGCGCAAGCAGCATAACAGCAGCCGCGGCAAAATAAACGCCGCAGCGCAGTCGAATATTGGTCCGCTGAGCACTCATCCCGGATCGTTTTTATCATGACTGGTAAAAGGATTGGTATAACTGACTAAAAGTAACGTTCGGGAACACGAATGAGATCCCCAGGCAAAATCTGCACTGACGAAAGCAGCGGATGCTCATGCCAGCCTTCCTCCCCCGCATGCTGGACAAAAACGGATGTTCTGCTCGCACGATAGGTTGGACCGCCAGCTGTCGAAATGGCCGTCAGCAGATTCAAGCCGCTCTTATAAGGAAATTGCCCTGGCGTAAGAACCTCACCCATAATGTAGAAAGGCCGTAATTCAACGATTTCAACGCTCACCTGAGGGTCTTTGAGTTTATCGCTGTATTTTCTCGTTATGACACCCTCGAGCTCTTTTGGCGTCAGACCCTCGGCGCGAATAGAGCCGGCAAGCGGCAAAGAGATGAAGCCCGTTGGCGTAATATCATAAACGCCCGTGAGGTTCGGTTCACCGTAAACCGTCACTTTGATTTTATTGCCGCCTTGGAAGACGACTGGCGAACGTTTGGGTTCGCTGACGCCCGCATCGACGATCGGACCATAGTCTGTCTCACAGGCGCCAAGAGCAAGGGCGAAAAGACAAACAACCGCCTGGGCCAGGCGTGCATTTCGCATGATTAAACCCCAGTTTTTACAGACAAATCGTTCAGCGGATATCCCGCATATTCTATACGGAGTTTCCGCTTTGGATGTGATATTTTCGAAACATACGAAAGAAAAAGGAATGTCCGCATTATGAAATCAAGTGCTTCGCAGCTTCATGGCTCAGCCGCCCAATCGTCCGGCATCAACTTTAGCGATGATCATATCACCGGCTTCGAAATGTCCGAGCTTCAGCATAACAGTATAAGCTCAAAGCTTCGCGAAGCTTGCACCAAACTGCGGAAAGGCGACCGGGGATATGGCTGGCTCCAAATGTAGAAACCATGCCTAAAGCTTATATATTAGCCAAGCCGTTGTTAATCATTGGCGATCACCTGTCACCGTCAGCGCGGCAATTGACATATGCGGCCTTTTGGGATTTGGAGGTTACCGGACTATTAAAATCCAATGACTTGTGGAGCGTAAAACTATGTCTAAATTGGTTGTAACAATGGGGATGGCCGCGGCTCTCGCCACTTTGGCTTCGGTGCCCGCATGGGCGACAACAACTTATTATCAGTATGATCTAACCCTGACTCAACTTTATGGTACTGAGTTGGGAAGTCCAGCATCCGATTTCACGGCAATAAGCACTCCATTCACCGTGGCTGATACCAATGGTACGGGAACTGGTACTGTCGATATCACAGTCGATGGTAAAGCTTTCACTGGGACGCTTACGATCCATTATAATAATGGTGGTCCCGGTCCCGGGTTTAGTAGTGCATCTGGTAGTCTCTTTGATTCAGCAGATGAGGAAGTTTCCATCGGATCTGTGGATCCCGGTAGCTTCAACGCAGACGTAAACGTTAACGGTACTTATGCGACCCAGGGCGGCACTGCTGTATTGACGGCCACCCCATTACCAGCTGGTCTTCCGCTGATCGCTGGCGGTCTTGGTCTCGTTTGCTTAATGGCATGGCGCAGCCGCAAGTCCCAGGGTGAAGACTTGTTTTCTTCCATGGCCTCTGCGTAACCGCTTTTACTATTAAAGACTTGATGGCGCAGGATGATTCCTGCGCCATTTTTTTTGGTCTTGGCCTTGAGCGGCCCAAAGAAGTATCCGAAAATCAGTAAATAGGTGATGCTCGCATTGGCTCCGGCGCCCTCTTCCTGAGGAACGCTCCGCGCTGGAGAGCGCTCTGTGACAGTTCCATGATCCAGACTTAGGGCTCCGCAATCCTCCTCTCAAGCCGGGCGTGCGAGCCATAGGATCAGTTCTGGCGTAATATGTCCAAGTGCACATGATCATCAAGCCATCAAACGCTCCGCCGTCATGGCCGGCTCGTCACGGCCATCCACGTGTTGAGGCTGTTTCATGATAGATTATGATGCCTTTAGGGTTAGGGCTCATTGCTCAACATATTCAATAAAGGGGCGAAGCGGCTGGATCACGGCGCCGCGTGGACCATTTGGGTCATATAGAGAAGCCGCAAATCTTTCCCAAAGGTAAAAGCGCTGCCTTATTATATAAATAATAATCGAATGCTTCATATCAGAGGGATTCCAAACGCCCGGATTTAAACTCAAGCTCCGCCTTGTTTTGAATGATTTCTAATTGAAAAGTCTTTGATCGCCATGCTTGATCCGCCACAAGTCCCAGGCAGCCTCCTGCGGGAGGTCTATTGCGTTCTTGGCGTGCCAGTAGACGCCGTCTCTATGGGAGAGGTCTTAGACCGTATTTCAGAAGCGAGCGTTTCCAGAACGCCTCTTCTGATTTCAACTCTGAACTTAAATTTTATCACACTGGCTTCCGGAAACTTTGAATTCAAAGAATCGCTTCTATCGAGCGACCTTTGCACCCCCGATGGCATTTCCGTCATTCTCATCGCCCGGCTCCTTGGTGTTAATTTGCGTAAAAGAGTCGCAGGCTCGGATCTCTTTGAAGAGCTCAAGAAATCACGCCAGCTCGCTCATCCTTTAAAAGTTGTATTTTTCGGCGGCCATGAAGGGGTCGCGGCGCTAGCAGCGCATTTATTGAATGCTGAAAAAACGTCTTTGCAATGCGTCCAATCCATCTTCCCTGGCTTTGGCGGCGTTAACGATTTCAGCCGCGATGACATCATTTCAAATATTAATGCAAGCGGCGCCGATATTTTAATTGCCGCGCTTGGCGCCAAGAACGGGCAGCTCTGGCTTTTGCGAAACCATGACCGTTTGCAGGTACCTGTCAGAGCGCATCTTGGCGCTACTCTTAATTTTCAGGCGGGTACAATTAAGAGGGCGCCTCCTATTCTTCAAAACCTTGGGCTTGAGTGGATGTGGCGGATCAAAGAAGAGCCGCAACTCGTGAAGCGGTATACGCGTGACGCCATCTTGTTGCTTTGGCTGCTTATGACGCGTGTTCTTGTGCTAGCCGTCTACATAGAGTGGTTAAAGCTTGTCAGCCGCTTCAGGCCGCGCGATTTCGCGGTGAGCCGCAGCGAAAATGAAAGTTCAGTGACGGTGGTTTTCGAAGGAACGATAACTGCTCAACATACCGCCGAGGCCATAGGACATCTTCATGCCGCATTGCTAACCAAGAAAAGAATTACTGTCGATCTTTCGCAAGCTTGGATGACCAACAGCCGTTTTCTCGGCGCACTTATGATGTTAAGGAAATGTGCCAAGATGCAAGGTGTTAGCTTCCGTTTAACATGTACCTCCGCTCGTATGCGAAGGCTCCTAAGATTAAACGGGGCGGCGTTTCTGGCTTCCTGATGAGTGAATCAGAGACCGCGGGATTGAACAAGCCGAAGCGCGCGCTTCGCCTCTGCAAGGGCAGCCGTTTCAGATTGCCAAAGTGTTAGCGAGTTATTTCATCATGTTTAAGACTTCGAAATTTCAAAGCACCAAATTGGTCATAGCCGCTTTGATCCCGCTTTCCCTCGTTTTGTCGTCATGTACCTCTCCAGAGGAACGCGCTCAATCCTATTATGAAGATGGAATGAAACGTCTGGCAGACCATGACACCGGGCGGGCCGGAATCGAATTCAGAAATGCTGTGAAATACAATAAGCGTTTGCTTCCCGCATGGAAGGAGCTCGCACAAATAGAAGAACAAAATAAAAATTGGGGGGCTCTAATACCCATCTTACGTGCTCTGGTGGAACTTGAGCCGGACGACGCCCAAGCAAAACTGCGTCTTGCGCGGCTCTTGTCTCTTTCAGGAGCGATCGATGAGGCTCTTGGGCTGGTAAATTCGGTAACAGCTAAGGACCCTAACAATGAAGAGGCTCTCGCTCTAAACGGAGTCTTGCTCTACAAGTTAAAAGATTACGATGGTGCTGTTAAAGGTGCTAAAAGCGCGCTCGCTATTAATCCCTTGAACTCCGAGGCCATTCTCGTTCTAGCAGCTGAGCGTTTGGAGCAAGGCGACGCCAAGGCGGCATTGAACGTTCTCAATAGCCATATGAGCGGCGCAAATGCCGACGATATCTCTTTGCTTTTATTTAAGCTGAAAACCGTCGAGCAGATGCGCGACCTTCCTGAAGCGGAAAAGCTGCTCACCAGACTTATTGAGCTTCATCCCGACCAACCCGGATTCCATAAGCAACTTGTCCAGGTTTACCTGGCTGAGAAGAAAACTGGTGACGCGGAAAAAGAAGCGCGCGCTCTATCAGAAGCGCACCCGGATGACGTAAAATTGGGGTTGGAATTCATCCAATTGCTTTATGCCACGAGCGGCCCGGCGGCGGCACGTCAGGAGCTCGTCACACGCATCAACGCCGGCAAAGACACCTTTCAATATCAAACGGCCTTGGCAAAGCTTGATAACGCGCAAGGCAATTTCGCGGACGCCTCTAAGCTGCTTCAAAGTCTTATTAGCGGAGCGAGTTCAAAAGACAATGTTCTGGCCGCGGAAGGTCTTTTAGCGGAAATGGACCTTGCGCGAAAAGATACAAGCGCGGCTGAGACGCTTGTCGCTGATATGCTTCACAAAGATAGTCATAATATCCTTGGATTAAGGCTTCGCGCCGGTATCAATCTCGATCGCGGCAAGCCGGAACTCGCGGTCGATGACCTGCGGCAAGCCCTCAACGATCAGCCCAATTCGGCTGAACTTATGTCACTGTTAGCACTTGCGTATGATCGCAGCGGCCTGATCGAACTGGCTGAGAAACAGTTCGCAGATGCCACCACTGCGTCTAAGTTCGATCCGCAAATTGGCCTCGCTTATGTCGCATTCCTTCAACGCCGCGGAAATCTCGCGCGGGCTGAAGATATTGTCACAGATCTGAGCAGCCGCTGGCCAACAAATACCCAGATTCTGAAAGTGCTTGGAGACATACGCCTTTCACGCCAAAACTGGGTCGGTGCTCAAGAGGTCGCCGATAAGATCCGCCACATCGGAAAGGATGAGGCTGGAGCGGATCGTCTTCTCGGCGCGTCCCTCATGGGGCGCAATAAATTTGACGATAGCCTTAGTGCTTTGGAACAAGCCTATTCCGCCGCGCCCGCGAATGGTCAATCGCTCGGTGCTTTGATTCAAGCCTATGTGCGTGCAAAAAAGACAGACCGAGCCCTGGCGTTTCTGCAAACCTTGTTAAAAGCAAACCCCTCAAATGCGGAAGCTCTGGTCTACCTCGGTTCGCTTCAGCGGATTAACAATGCACCGGATGAAGCTCAAAAGAGCTTCACAGCGGCGATCGCAAAGCAACCCAATGATCCCATTGGCTACCGGGCATTGTCGGATTTCTATCTCAGCCAAAAGAAATATGCTGAGGCACTGGCAACAGTCCAAGCAGGACTTGATAAGCAGCCCGATAATACGACTCTGCTTTTGATTTCCGCAGGCATTCTGGAATCACAAGGTGATTACGCAGGCGCAATCGCAAAATATGAACATATCTTGCAAAAAGAACCGGGATCGTTAATCGCGGCCAACAACCTCGCAAGCCTCCTTGCTGATCATCCAACCAACAAGAGTGATCTCGAACACGCGGCTTCGTTGGCCGCCATGCTCAGACAGTCACCCATTCCGCAATTTAAAGACACACTCGGCTGGGTGACTTTCCAAAAAGGTGATGTCCAAAATGCCATACCGCTTCTCGAAGCGGCAGCCGCGGCCTTGCCGGCTCAGGCTCTGGTTCATTATCATCTCGGGCAAAGCTATGTGGCGGCGGGTGAAACGAAGAAGGCAGCCGAACAACTTAACCTGGCCATGACAGGCACAACAGACGAAGCTTTAAAACAAAAGATACGCGCAGCTTTAGACAAGCTTGCGACTTGATTGCTCCGTCCTTCACGGCAAAGGGTAAACTAGGGTATGAGTGATTAGAAATAAGCTTATACCCTAATATGCTGACAGCGGTAAAACACCATAACGCGCCTTGTTATCGATCACTTTTTCGATAAGCGCCCCATTTAAATTCATTGTGTTCGCGGCAAATCCATAGACCAATGCGGTATCGCACAAAATATTTATGGTGCGAGGAATACCGCGGCTTGCCTCGGCGATCAAATTGCAGGCCTCTGCTGAAAATAATTGGCTGTGCGCACCCACTGCGGTGAGACGATAATGGATATAATCAGCGACCTCTTCCTGTTTAAGCGGCTCAAGATGAAAGTCAGAAGCGACTCTTTGCGCGAACTGAAGCAACTGAGGCGACCGTAAGAGGTCTTTGAGTTGAGGTTGGCCGACCAGTATCACTTGTAAAAGTTGCGCTTTATCGACATTGATGTTCGATAGCATTCTTAACTCTTCAAGCATATTGGCTCCAAGTGTCTGCGCCTCATCGAGTATGAGAATGACGTGACGCCCCTGGTTATATTCATCGTAAAGAAAATGCTGAAAACGCTGAAAGAGTTGCGGGTAGGATCCTTCGCAAGGCTGATTTAACGCCATCATGACCCACGCAAGAAGTCCCTCTGTGCCGGTCATCATATTCGAGATTAAGCCAACAGAAATTTCAGGATCAATACGTCTCAGGAGGTACCGCAGAAGAGTTGTTTTCCCCGAACCTACCTCGCCTGTGACGACAGTAAAGCCGGCATTATTCATCACCCCATATTCCAGCATTGCTAAAGCGAGGCTGTGATTTGATCCCCAATAGATAAGATCTGGATCCGGTAAGATAGAAAAAGGCTTTTCTCGCAGTCCATAAAACGTCTCGTACATGGGGGGTGTCCATACGGGCTGATGTCTAATGCGATCGGGCAAACCACGCGCTGCGGTCTAATAGGATCGATAGTCCTCCCTCATGCAGCAAGCCTTTGCCAGGTAAACAAATTACTATGATTCACATTGGTTTTCCGTCTTTCGGAAGATTCTGTTCATAGTTAGGCTTAATCGCGTTTCAAGATGCAAGCGGTACAAAGTCGAAGTAATGAACGCTTATCACGAACTTTGAAAAAGAGGCAGTCCCGCTTGTAATCGGCGGAAATATGTCCGTGATTGCAATCTCTTATCAAGAAGTTTATGATACAAACATATTTATAGATACGCGGGCACTTTAACTATAACTGCTTTCGCGCCTCAGACGAAATGCTAGTGAGGTGTTTCATGCAATCTACCACGTTAGCACCCGCCCAACTCGAAGAGCGTGGACGCAGCTTTGACATAAAATATTATTTTCGCGCAGCAAAAAGACGTATCTTTTACTTTTTCATTCCCTTTACACTTGTCGCGGCTGTAGGCGTAACACTAACGATTATTCAGAAGCCTATCTACTTGTCTGAGGGCAAGCTGCTCGTAGAATCTCAGGAAATACCTGCTGATTTGGTACGTCCGACCGTCACAGACTCGGCGGGCCAACGCATTCAGGTCATCCAGCAAAGGCTTTTAACGCGCGAAAATCTACTCTCAATTGTTAATAAATTTGGATTGTTTCCCACGCAACGCCAGTGGATGTCAGGAACTCAACTTTTAGATCTCATGCGAAATAGAACGCAGTTTCAGTCGGTTGAAGTTAGCCATTCGGATTTTCAGCAAAAAAACCTTACATTGGCGATGACACTGAGCTTTTCTTACGAAGACCCGCAAATTGCTGCGAAAGTGGCCAATGAATTCTTGACCCTAGTCCTTGATGAAGATGCCAAGACACGAACGAGCCGCGCGGCCGAAACCACCAAGTTTCTCGATCATGAAGTGAAAAGGCTAGAGGGCGCTTCGGATAATATCGACGCTCAAATCGCCGACCTGAAGCACAAAACGGTGAAACCATCTCGATCTGGCGAACCGACTGCCGCGCAACAGGCCGCTGCGCAGCTCGAAACAGCTAAGTCAGATCTCGCGCAGAAATCGGCATTGTATTCTGATTCACATCCCGAAGTTAAGGCGCTTAAGAGAAAGATCGCCGCGCTTGAGCAGCTTGCCGCGAAAGCTGCCCCACCAGAGGAGGTCGCGGCCGCGGATGGGATAGAAGAGCTTGAAAAACAAAGAACATCAATTGAAAAAAGTCTCGATGACGCTAATCAAAAGCTTTCAGCCGCACGTCTAGGCGAGGCTCTGGAGCGTAATCAGCAAGCCGAAAGACTTCAGGTTATTGAACAGCCGACGGCTCCTCAAAAACCCGTTAAACCAAATAAAGTAAAGCTTTTCCTGGCTTCGTTCGGCCTTGCTTTGGCGATGGGCTTTGGCGTTGCTTACTTGGCGGAATCGCTCGACCACAGCGTCCACAGCATTGAGCAGCTAACGGATAACTTTGGCCGCCAGATGATAACGGCGATTCCCTATATTACGACCGCGGCTGACTCTGCGCGAACAAAACGTAAAGCAATGCTGTCTATTCTAATCTTAACCACCATTCTCGGTGGCGCTGGCGCGGCGTTCTACTACTTCTTCCCATCAATCGAGAGCTCGATCGACAAGTCGTGGGTAGATTTGCTTCGCTCGTGGATGGACACCCTAACCCGTTTGTCGAAATAGCCCAAGAGAGGGCCCGGAGAGATCATGGAAGACATTCGACAAGCCGTAGAGTTAGCACGCACAACACGTCCGGTGCGATCCGGTAACCGGATATCTATGCCGCCCGCGCGGCCCTTGGAGCTAACGGCTCAACCGGCAGAGCTAACTCCTCAACACGAGGACACTGTCGATCTAAAAGAGGTCGAACTCGATGAAACATTTCTATCCGGCGAACGCATCGTCTCCCACAATGCGAAAGATCCAAGAACAAGGGCATATGATTTACTGAGAACTCAGATCCTGCGTTCAATGGATCTCAACAAATGGCAGATTTTGGCAGTGACTTCGCCCACTGCCGGCTGCGGGAAAACGCTCACCGCCATCAATTTGGCATTAAGCATCGCGCGCCTCAAGGAGCGGCCTGTGCTCGTGGTAGACGCCGATTTGATGAAGCCACAAGTGGCCAGCCGGTTGGGTTTTCGTTTTGACGCACATCTTCTTGCCCTCCTTGAGGGCCGCGCTCATTTAAGAGACGCGCTTATTCAGGCCAGATTCCTTGACAACCAGATCATGGTATTACCCGCTAAGCCCATGACGTCAGGCTCAGCTGAGTGGCTGGCGTCTAGAGCGATGGCTACATTGCTTCAAGAAATCAAGAACGCCTATCCGGCTTGTACCGTGATTATAGATTTACCCCCCGTATTGGGAAGCGATGATGTCATGGCCATCCTTCCGCAAATCGACAATTTGTTGCTCGTAGCCGCAAGCGGAATGTCGACGACCATTCAAATTGAGGAATGCTACAGACATCTTCAATCGATCGAGACGCGAATTGTACTCAATAAATCAAAGGATACGCCTATCACCAATTATGGTTATTGATTCCAACCATAAAGTGCCTTCTGCAACAGCATAATTCCAAAGTGCGGCAAAACTTGCCCGCCGCCAAACCGCTTTTCAGAGCACGAAATCTTAGGGGCGATAGTCAACAAGCAGCACAGGTTTAACCCCAAGATACCTTTTTATCACTGATGGTTATTACAAAAATGGTTTAGTTTATAATTTCAATTCGTTCGCGGCATTATGCGAGCTCAAGTTACTTATGCTGCCAAATATCGCTTCATCCATTCCTTACCGATCGCGTTCTTTGCAAGCTCAAGACACTCCGATAAATGTGTTTGCTCGGATTTGTTCCACGTCCTTTCATTGAGCATCAGGCAATCTACTCATGCAAGTCGCCTACCTGATTAATCAATATCCCAAAGTGAGTCACAGCTTCATACGCCGGGAAATTCGCGCCCTTGAGCGCCGGGGTATTCATGTCATGCGTATTGCGTTGCGCGGCTGGGCGGATAACCTTGAAGATCCCGCAGACGAAGAAGAACGCAAAATAACCCATTATGTTCTTCGACAGGGACCTGTCGCCTTATTAGGTGCGATTTTGCAGGTTCTAGCTCTCAAGCCGCTAGGTTTGATCCAGACGCTTGGACTTGCTTTCAGAATGAGCCAGCAAGCTGAACGTCCGTTGCCGATACACCTAATATATTTGGCTGAAGCATGCCGTATATTTCTCTGGGTAAGAGCAGAAAAAGTTCAGCATCTCCATGCTCACTTCGGCACAAACTCGGCTGAAATTGCGATGCTTGTGCATGCGCTAGGCGGCCCAAGCTGGAGCTTCACAGTGCATGGTCCCGAGGAGTTCGATAAGCCGCAGCTTTTACATTTGCGCGCGAAAATTCGAAGTTCTGCGTTTGTCATAGCGATTTGCTCATACGGACGTGCGCAACTCTACCGGTACATTGAGGCAAACCATTGGAATAAAGTGCATGTCGTGCATTGCGGGCTTGAGAAGGAGTTTTTCGCGGCACCACCGAGTTTAAAGATAGCTGACCGGCGGCTTGTATGTGTGGGGCGCCTATGCGAGCAAAAGGGTCAACTCCTTCTGGTTGAAGCTGCCCGCAGGCTTCTTGCCGAAAACATCGACTTCGAGCTCGTTTTAGCTGGCGATGGTGAAATGCGTCGAGAAATCGAAGCCTTTATGGCGCGCTACAAGCTAGAGAATTATGTCCGTATCACTGGATGGATCAGCGAAAAGCAAGTCGCGGACGAAATATCCTCTGCACGTGCCCTCGTTTTAGCGAGCTTCGCCGAAGGCCTTCCTGTGGTCATTATGGAAGCGATGGCTCTCAAGCGGCCTATCATAAGTACGTTCATTGCCGGCATACCTGAATTGGTGAAGCCGGGCGAGCATGGCTGGCTTATTCCCGCGGGAGATATCGATGCTTTAGTCATCGCTATGAAACAATGTTTAGAAGCCCCGGATTCTCAGCTGCGCCAGATGGGAGAGGCCGGTCACCAAAGTGCCTTTTCAAAACATCTTGTAGATGTGGAAGCAGAACGGCTTGCTGAATTGTTTAGCTCCCCTCATGGCAATGAACTTACAGAGACGTGATATCCTCCAATTCTAATTTGTCAGGTCACGCGTTGAATGAACCCGATATGCGAAAGCTGTGTATGCTTGGTGCGAGGCCAAGATCAGCGCGCAAGCTTTGCAATGACCTGTTGTCGTGCACCCTGATCAGGATGTTGATCCTATAGGTCGTAAACTTTACGTGAAGATTTACGCCGCATTTGTCATCAAAGCTTTATTTCCAGAGACTACGCAGCCTTTTGGAAGCGAATGTCATGTAACTGGAGTAAAGTTATGAAATTCAGTTCAATAGCGGTCGGCGTCTTGGTGGCTACAATGGGCATAGCTTCGTCAGCGAAGGCCGCGCCAATAACCTATGATGTTTCGATCGCTCTCGACGGCGGTTACAAAGAAACCGGATCGATCACTACCAACGGGACATTGGGAGCGCTCACTTTATCGGATATTACAAGTTGGACATTCGACCTTTCCTATGCCGTTCCAGTGGATGGGCAAACCTCGACCATCATCAGCAGCACGGACAAATATGCGAACATCACTGGAAATGCCGGAGCTCTCACCGCAACAGCTACGGGTCTTTTCTTTAATTTCACGGACAGCTCGAGAACGGCCGAGTCGTGGTGGTTTGCTGATGGTCCTTCGTCAGGCAATGATTTGAAATATGCGCTCTTTCTGGGTATAGGTTCCGGCAGCGGTTCCGTAACAGTGAATTTTACTTATAATGCCGATACTTCCGTGTCAGAGTCAGGAGATCAGCAGATCGGCGTCGCGGTAACGCCGCTGCCAGGTTCATCGCTTTTGTTCCTTACTGGTTTTGGTGGCGTTTTTCTTTTCTCCAATCGCAAAAAGCTATTTCGAAAAAACGGGACGTCATTGTCCTTTGCTGGCTAATGAGCAAATCAGAGCTTCAATGCGCTCATCAAGTTTACGCGTCTGCGCTTCTCCAATATCCTGGAAACGCTCATCGCTATTCATCTCATAAGGACAAGGCCGCCGAGAGGCGGTCTTTCTTTTACGATATTGTTCGTGCATCCATAGTCGGCCAGCGGCGATTTGTATCAGCGATGGTTCTGATCGCACAGAGTCGTGACAAATTCATTCATTCCGTCCAGCTGATGTAAATCCATCGCAACGGCGGGACCTGCTAATCTTGCACCCTTAGTTATTTGAATGAGCGTCAATTTCGCATCAGCGTTGGGCTGATCCGCGCACAGAAGCGAGCCAAGAAACGAAGCATTCATCGGAGCAAAAGGGCGCGCGGAAATGACCTCTACCTCAGGACTCTGTTTTGCTAGGCCCAATTGCAAAGCTAGTGCGAAGTTGGCTGCTGCAACGAATTGATCACGGTCGCTTAAGAAAGCAAAAACATCGACATTGGGCGCGCCTACGCGATGATAAAATTCGAGTAAAATAAACACGGGCCTTCCTGTGAAACTCGCCATGCGTAATATGCCGTAAGAAAAGGATGTCTTATCTGCATCGATCTGATCTCTTTGGCTCGTTAGCGCGGCGAGATATTCGCTGCCGCGATAATCTGTTGCAATATGTGTGGCTACAAGTTCCGCATAGTTCAGCCAATGCAAACTCTCTGGTTTTGTCGCATTCGCCAAATTTTGAAGTTCGTCGCCAATGCCCATCTCCCTGAAATAAGCGCCGATGGATCTCAGGGTTTCAGGTTTTGGCACATCAAGCTTGACGATATTTGATTCTTCTTTTTCCCCGACAAGAGATTGATGTGTAGCCGGCTCAGAGCCCGGAGCCGTAAAAGTCGTTGTGGTCTTGAAAGTAAGAATTTTTTGGACGCGCTTTTCATATGTCGTGATTTGATGAACGCCCACCTTCGCCCAAGGCGCTACAAAGCGCCGGCGTCCGCCAGCGAGAATAAAAGTGCAGGCTGAAGCGCAGAAAGCGCCGCTCGATTGAGGTGCGCCATAAACTATGGCTGAACTCGCCTTGGCACAGCTTTTAACTGTACCGCTACAACTCTTAAAAACTGTCTTGGAAACGGCGACATCCAGTTGATGAGCCCGGATCATACGGCCTATGGCCAGCCCTGCGCCGACGACGCCGCCGGGGGAATTAATGAAAACCGGCAATTTGCGCGCGCCCAACTCATTTAGAGTTTTTTCGAATTGCAACGGCGTTTCAGGCATGATCACACCCTCCGCCGAGATCCATTCAGTGCAGTCTGGCTCGCATCCAGGCTCGTCATCACGAACGATGGCCACGCGCATTGGCGGTTTTTGCAGAAGGAGAAGCTCTGGGTCTAATTCCGCTCCCTTGTTATCCGTCTCGGCAAACAGAAGGGAAAAGAGTCCTGCGCTGAAAATAAACGCCAAGGCCAAGACCACCGCCCGGTAGAGTGAACGGTAGCTGCGATAAGAACTTCCTTCATGCTTGGCCGTGTTCTGTCGCAAACTCAATCCAATAGCTATCGCTTTGACCAATAGAGGCTGAAGGAATCCTTCTACCGCCGTTAAAGGCGACCATAGCGTTTTGTCAGAACCGATCCGGATGCCATTCATCTCAGCAGCAGCGAAGGCGTAATCAAAACCAAGGCAAATTCCGGAAGCTTGATAAGGTTACCTTCTAAGCTTACCGAGTGGCATTCATTGCGATCAAGAAAGAATTTGATAACTTTTAGTTCGTTGCACAGAACCTATCAATTTGAGCCCTTACCTGCGTATCGGTAAGGGCTTTTTCTTTGATTTGTGCCGGCCGCTCACAAAGACCAAGGGAATGTCTCTGCTATGGCCAAGCTTAGATACGTCAGCGCAAAGTTCTTCGATCGTACATATTACTTTTTTCATGATCTAAGAGCGTGCCAAGCTTGCTCATCGGCGTTGCGAAACAGCGCAGCTCGCACTAAAATAGTTTCTATATGTTTGAATAAGCTTAGAATTATTGGTTAATTTTATTAAGGCAAATAAGTAAATCTACTTCTTCGAGCCTTGTAACTTGACGATACGGTATCCTTTGGGTAAACAAGTTATGAATATGATTTCCACGTGGTGTAAAGTAGGAGTTGAAAATGATTGGTTTTGTTACTCGGGCAGTCGCAGCTTCGGTTTTCGCGACAGCGGCTATATCTTCTGCATCCGCTTCCAATCTTGTCCTTAATGGTGAATTTAGCTCATTCAGCGGCGCCCACGGGTCTACGATAACTGACTGGGCCACAGGCGGTAACGGCGGTACGTCCGGTAACGGCTATGGTATCACAGCAACAACGAGCCCCAACATCCAGTACAATGCAAGTTTCCCCACAACGCCCGGCGGCGCAAGCACCGCAGCCTATTTCGTGGATGACAATGCCAATCCTGAAACGCTCGAACAAACGCTAAATCTGACTGTCGGCCAGACTTATGAATTGAGCTTCTCGCTCCTGGAACCTTTGGTTGGAGCCGGCAATCCGAATGGCTTCACCCTCACGCCATCGATCGGAACAAAAACTTTCACATCAGTAAACAGCCCCCTTCCGACCGGGCAATGGGTCACCGAAACGGATTATTTCACGGCAACCGCGAAATCGGAATTGCTGGAATTCGCCTTCTTTTCCGGTCCGTCAACTGCGCAGGATTTGTTCCTATCGGACGTGAACGTCTCAGCCACGCCTCTTCCATCTTCAGCAGCTTTGCTGTTTCCCGCATTCGCTGCTTTCGGTTTGCTGGCTTGGCGCCGCAAGTCCAAAGATCACTCGGCTTTCCTCGCCGCGTGATACAAAAGTTGTCATGAGAGATAAAGAAAGGGCCGCATCGCGGCCCTTTTTTATACCGCGGCCGGGCAGCTTTAAGATGATACCTCTGGGCCCCGGTCTGGGTGTGATGATATCTCCGCCGGCTGTATGAGATCCGGCTTTATATACATTTCACTGCACGATGATCATCCGCGCTTGAACCCGGCGCGCCTCAGTGCTTCACGAGAAAAACGGCATGGGGCTAGCAGATCTTCTGAGATATAGTATCGGAGGATTGCCTTATGTATCAAACCGAAACGGTGGTGCCTCAGAGTGCGATACGCAGCTTTCTAGGTATTGCTCTTTTGGCACTGATACCACTCGCCGAAATCGCATGGATCGCAGCGCTAGGCTATTTGCTGTTCATGGTTATTAAAGCCTGGCTTTAAATCCGCCGTCAGCACCAGGCGCAAAAGGAGATCTATACTCCTTATTCGGCAGGCTTCATAAGCCCGCCCGCTGATTATTAGAGCTCTTCTTTGTCACCTATAAGCGGCGCATGATAAGCGAGTTCGACCATAATGCCTCCGCATACAAGCCAAACAACCGCCGCATATAACATGATATGTTCACTTTCTAAGTCTAACTCCATTTTCGTTGAAATTGTGAAATCCGCAAGCCTATCCTTCGGGTGTTAACACCAATTATAAATGCCGCGGTGCCGTCCTTCCGCGACCGGAGAAGCAGGAACTGTCATCTTGAATTTGTTTCGCTGAGCTATTTTTAGTAAAGTGGATTTAAAGTTATAATGTTAATGCCACTATCTCCAAATGAATTCACCCATAACGATGCAACACGGCTGGATTTGAAAGTAATAAAAGCGGCTCCGAAGCATCAAGCTGGCAGACCTCTTAGCAGAGTCCGCGCTTACCTCGCTTTTGCGATTTTAGGTCTTATGCCAATCGCTTTTCTGGCCTGGATCTGTTTTCTCATTTTCTTACTCTACAAGGCCGCTCATTACCTAAAGTATATTTGAACAAACCGGTCGCGCGCTCAGGAGTTCCCAAACAGTGCGCCTAATCGATGCACTTGATTCTCGAGGAGAAGCCATTGGCCGGCGAAATAAGCCCCCAAATCAGTCCTCTCGCCGGCAAAACCATCGCGCCTGGACTGTTGGTCAATGTGCCGCGACTGGTGTCCGCCTATTACACCGGCAAACCCGATATGGCCGTTCCATCGCAGCGGGTCGCGTTCGGAACCTCGGGTCATCGCGGATCGGCCTTCGATAATGCGTTCAATGAAGCCCATATTTTAGCGATCAGCCAAGCGATCTGCGATCACCGGAGCCGGAGCGGTATCAATGGGCCTTTATTCATCGGCATCGATACGCATGCGCTGTCCGAACCAGCCCTGGTCAGCGCGTTAGAGGTTTTCTCGGCCAATGAAGTGGACGTGATGATCGATGAACATAGCGGCTATACGCCGACGCCCGTCATCTCACATGCCATCCTGACCTATAATAAAAATCGCGGCAGCGGCCTTGCCGATGGCGTGATCATTACGCCTTCGCATAATCCGCCACAGGACGGCGGCTTTAAATATAATCCGCCGAATGGCGGCCCCGCCGATACCAGCGCCACGGCTTGGATCGAGGCCACGGCGAACGCCTTGCTTGAACAAGATCTCAAGGGTGTTAAGCGGATCTCTTATGTGCAAGCCCGCAAGTCGCCGCATGTGCACCGGCACGACTATGTCACCGCCTATGTCAGCGGCCTCGAAAATGTCATCGACATGGAGGCGATCCGCACATCCGGCGTCAGAATTGGGATCGATCCGATGGGCGGCGCCAGCGTGCATTTCTGGCAGCCCATCATCGAACGCTATAAAATTGCGGCAACGATCGTCAACGACGCGATCGACCCTTCCTTCCGGTTCATGCCCGCCGATTGGGATGGCAAAATCCGGATGGATTGCTCATCTCCCTATGCCATGGCAGGCTTGGTCGGGATGCGCGATAGGTTCGATGTCGCCTTCGCAAATGACACCGATGCCGACCGGCATGGGATCGTGACCCAAACAAACGGCTTGATGAATCCCAATCATTATCTCGCCGCGGCCATATCCTATCTCTTTGGCAACCGGCCCGAATGGGGCAAGGGCTGCGCCATCGGCAAGACGATCGTCAGCAGCGGCATCATCGACCGTGTGGCCGCCAAACTCGGCCGCAAGCTGGTGGAAGTGCCGGTGGGATTCAAATGGTTTGTCGATGGCCTGTTAAACGGGTCGCTTGGTTTTAGCGGCGAAGAGAGCGCGGGTGCGACCTTCCTGCGCCGGAATGGTTCGGTCTGGACGACCGATAAGGACGGCATCATTCTCGGTCTGGTCGCCGCCGAGATGACGGCCCGGACCCAGAAAAACCCGGGCGAAATCTATGAGGATCTGACGCGCGATTTAGGCGCGCCGTTTTATGCCAGGATCGATGCGCCAGCGACAAGCCAGCAAAAACAGTTGTTGAAGCAGCTTTCGCCAGAGCAGATCACGATGACCGAACTTGCCGGCGAGCCTATCCGCGCGAAACTCACCAAGGCTCCAGGCAATGACACGGCTTTCGGCGGGCTCAAGGTTGTGACGGACGATGGATGGTTCGCCGCGCGGCCATCGGGTACGGAGGATGTCTATAAGATCTATGCCGAGAGTTTCCAAAGCGAAGACCATCTGCGGCGGATTCAAAGTGAGGCGAAAGCAGCGATCGCCAATGTCTTCGAAGCAGCCAAAGTCTGATCCTGAACAGCGGCCAGAGCATTTCGCAACATCGGCGAAGTGTCAAATACACCACACCGACCCTGGGCTCTTCGGAATTTAATGGGGAAAAGTGTTAGTGGTTTTGCGCCCGTATCGCGCTCTAACTGATTGAATCGCAGCACGTTCTTACTGATAGAATGATTTCATCGCGCAAGACCAGGCCCTCCGTTCACCGAACGGCCCATCTTGTTCGCTCTCATTCATGCTAAATCGCCAATCGGCCCTTTTCAGCAAGCTTCCGGCTGGCGTTTCGGCGATGAAGTCCGCGTATTTTTTGTGTTTAACCGCGATTAGCATCCTCGCGCTTTCGGGATGCGCTTCTTACAAACCTGCCCCGCTGGAACGGGCTCCGAATCTCGCCGCCTCGGTCTCGACGCTCATCCAGGCGAGCGGCGGGCCAGTCACTGTTCAAGATCTTGATCGCTTGGTGCTGGCCAATAACCCGGACCTTCGCGCGGCGCGGGCAAAGGCTGGCATCGGCAGAGCGCAAATTATCGAAGCGGACCTTCTGCCCAATCCGCAGATCGCGGCGTCCTATCCGTTTTTCGCGGGCGGACCGAGCGGCGTCGATTCGTTCAGCGCCGGGCTATCCCAGGATCTGAAATCGATTCTTCTGCGGCCGGCCAAACGCGAGATCGCGGAAAATGCCGCGGCGGAAATAGATGCCGCGCTGCTCTGGCAGGAGTGGCAGACAATCGGCAAGGCCCGGCTCCTTTTCGTGGATATCATCTCAAGTGAACGGGCCGGAAAGCTGATCGAGCGCACGCGCAAGCTGCTGCGGGAACGGTTCGATCTGACCACCGCAGCTGCCAACCAGGGCAATGCGACGCTCGCGGCCTTGGCGCCTGATCTCGTCGCCGCGGGCGATATTCAAAAGAGCTTCGATGATCTTGAACGCACACAGCTCAACCGGAGGCATCAGCTCAATGCTCTCATTGGCTTGGCACCTGACGCGCCTCTCCGGCTCGCGGGCGCGGATGAAGCACCTCGCATCGACGCGGCGCGCATTCGCCGCGATCTCGGCGATCTTGCCGATAGGCGTCCGGATCTGATCGCCTTGCAATATGGCTATAGATCCGAGGATGCGAAGCTTCGCCAAGCTATCCTCTCGCAATTTCCCAATGTAACGATCGGGCTGACCGGCGGCCGCGACAGTAGCGGGATCTATTCGCTAGGGCCTCAAGTCTCGTTCGACTTGCCGGTCTTCGACCATAACGAAGGGGCCATAGCCAGGGAAAGCGCGACGCGCGAGGAACTCAACCGCGAGTTTAATGCGCGGCTGACAGCGGCCATTGGAGAGATTGGCGCTCTCCTGTCGGAACAAGCCCTGCTCGCGCGGCAGCTCGCAGCGCTTGAGCCGCGCCTCAAACAAGCGCGTTCGATCGCCAAGCAATCCGAACCCGCATTCAAGCAAGGCTTGCTCGATGAACGGACCTATGTCGATACGCAGGTCGCGCAATCGTCGCTTGAGCAGGAGAAAATCGCGCTTCAGCAGGCGATGCTTGAGGGACAGGTTACCCTGGCGACGCTGACCGGCGCGGGCATGCCCCGGATCACCATCGAGCCCGAGGCGCCGCCAGCTGATGTCCTCGGGATCTTCCAAAACAAGTAGAGCTGCCCCCGGCCACGCTCATCCAACGGCTTGCCAAGGAAATGAAATTCGGCGCAAAGTCACTTAGGAATAATTCCCTGGGATAAAGGACAAATGGGACCTGGCAGCCGGTCAATTTTCGCGAAGGCCCTGTTTCAGGGCACGCGGGGCTTGGGGCTCCTTGCTTTAGTCCTGACCACTGGAGCTTTTTGGGTTTCGCAGTCTCACCTTCGGGCAGCCCAAGCCGCTCAGGCGGCAGCGGATGATGACGATGATGCCGGGCCAAAGGCCGCCACGCCTCCAGCTGCCATACCATCCGCCGCCGCAGCTTCTCCTGCCACAGCATCCGCCGTTGCCGGACAAGAGGGGCCTGTCGTCAAGCTCGACCCCAATCAACAAGAAAAAGGCGGCATTGAAACAGCCGCGCCGGCGAAGATCACGTATCAGAACCAAGCGCGCGCTTACGGCACCATTCTCGCGCTAGACAGGCTGACAAGCCTTTACAACAGCGCCATCACCGCGACCCTGCAGCTCAAGTCCGCGGACATCAAGCTGGAAGCATCCAAGACCGCTTTCACGCGTGCGCAAAACTTGCTGAAACTATTTCCCACGGCCGCTTCGCAAGCCGAGGCAGCGGAGGCTGCCTATAAGATGGACGAGGCAGGCGTCGAAGCCGCGCAGGCCCAAGCCGATGCCATCAGCAATAGCGCGATTCAGGAATTTGGGCCTGTTCTCGGTCAAGCGATTGTTTCAAGATCGGAACTGGCGGAACAACTTATCCTGCGCAAAATCTGCCTGATCCAACTGACGCTGCAAGGGGGTGCCACGGCCGAGCCTCCTGATAAAATCAGCGTGACCTTTGGCAGCGGCTCAACCGCAGAAGCCGATTTCATTTCAGAGGCCGCTCAGGCGGATCCGAAGATTCCAAACATCAGCTTTTTTTATACAATGCCGGTCATGCCGGGCGCATTGACCGGCACAAGCGT
>Ga0116230_10000723_pt1 | contig 29549 bp, 34 predicted proteins | sample S1TSphfallax_3_FD_88678 | JGI IMG/M metagenome (GOLD analysis project Ga0116230, IMG submission 88678) | Host-associated microbial communities from peat moss isolated from Minnesota, USA - S1T2_Fd - Sphagnum fallax MG | ecosystem: Host-associated > Plants > Peat moss > Unclassified | place... | reverse complement strand
GACGGTGAAGAGTTCGGCGAAATGTCGATCGATCGCATGACCGAAGAAAACGATACTGACGCGCCGATCGAGCAAATTTGCATCGACCTTTGCGAAAAGCTGATCCCCGAGCGGGAAATTCAGGTTGCTGATCCGAGCGCCGGTTTCAAATGGCGCGACGTCAAGCCGGCGTTCCAAGTGCATGACGGCAAGCAGCCAACCACAATGAAGGAGAAGATAGGTCTGCCGTGTACGGTTACGGGGATCTATTTGGCCCATCACGACAGACAGCACAAGCAGCCGCATGAAGTGAAGATGGTGAAGGGACACAAGTTCCCGATATGCAATCAATGCGAGGACGGCGGCCCGAGCTACGAGCTGGTTAAAGAAGATCCGAACCTAATTCGCTAGACTGTTGGCTTGGCGCGCGTTTGGCAGAAGGCGCGCGCCAGCATCCTCTACTAAAGGCTGTCGTAAAAACGGACAGGCTCGCCTGTTGAGGGCATGAGAATTTCTCCCTCCCACATGACCCTCTGGCCACGCACGAATGTGCCAACCGGCCAACCTGTCACTTCTTTTCCATCGTAAGGCGTCCAGGCGCATCGCGAGGCGATCCACGCGTCTTCGATCGTTTTTCGCTGCTTTAAATCGACAATCGTGAGATCCGCGTCATAGCCGGCCGCGATACGCCCCTTTCCCGCTATGCCGAAAAGCCGCGCCGGGCCAGCGCTCGTCATATCGACGAAACGCGCCAGCGTTAGCCGCCCCGCATACACATGATCGAGCATGACCGGCACCAAAGTCTGCACGCCCGGCATGCCGGAGGGACTTTGCGGATAAGGCTTCGCCTTTTCCTCAAGCGTATGGGGCGCATGATCGGAGCCAAGAATATCGGCGATCCCTTGGTTCACCCCATACCAGATGTGATCCCTATGCCGCGTGTCGCGCACGGGCGGATTCATCTGCAACTTGGTGCCAATGCGATGATAATCACTGGCATCCAGCGTCAGATGATGCGTGGTCACCTCCACGCTGGCGATGTCCTTATGTTCGGCGAGCAGGTCGATCTCCTCGGCGGTCGAGACATGCAGCACGTGGATTAAAGCATGCTTTTCCCGCGCGATCCGCAGCAGGCGCTGCGTCGATTGCAAAGCGGCGATCTCGTCCCGCCAAACCGGATGCGAGGTAGGATCATTGGGAACGCGCAATGGCTTGCGCTCGTTCAGCCTATATTCGTCCTCTGAATGAAACGCCGCGCGGCGGCGGGTATTGCCGAGGATGGCAGCGACGCCGGGATCGTCTTCGACGAGCAGCGTCCCAGTCGAAGCGCCCATGAAGACCTTGATCCCCGCCGCGCCCGGCAGACGCTCCAACTCCCTGACGTCCTTGGCGTTTTCATGCGTGCCACCGACCCAAAAAGCAAAATCGCAGTGCATCCTGTGCCGCGCACGGCGCACTTTGTCGGCAAGCTGCGCCTCCCCTATCGTGAGCGGGTTCGTATTCGGCATCTCGAAAACGGCCGTGACGCCGCCCAGAACCGCTGCGCGCGAGCCGCTTTCCAAATCTTCCTTATGCTCGAACCCCGGTTCACGGAAATGAACCTGGGTATCGATAACTCCCGGCAGGATATGGAGGCCTCTGGCATCGATCTCAACGCCCGCGCTCGCCTGGGATAAATCGCCGATCTCAGCGATTTTATCGCCAATGATCCCTATGTCTCTGAGGCTTTCACCATCTTGATTGACGAGGGTTCCCCCTCTGAAGAGAACGTCGTAAGTCCGCGGCATGGCCCCTCACCGACGCCGCCTCTGTGGCAAGCGTCTTGCAGCTATTGGTGTTATGATATTTATAGCCCACTCATAACGGGCAAGCAGGATTGAAGTCGAGGGTGTCTTAATGGCAAGTGGAGCTAGTCTTCTCACCGACCGGGGCGTGCTAAAGGTAGCAGGCCCGGATGCGGCCACTTTTCTGCAGAAGCTGATCACCAATAGCGTTCAGAATTTTGAGCCGGGAGAAAGCCGGTTCAGCGGGCTTTTGACCCCGCAAGGCAAGCTTTTGTTCGATTTCTTCGTCGTTCCGCTGCCAGCAGGCCCAGAGACGGGATTTTATTTCGATTGCGTGAAAGAACAATCGGCTGACCTCGCAAAACGCGTCAATTTCCACAAGATGCGCGCCAAAGTGACGATCGAGGACCTGAGCGGGAGCTTAGGCGTTGCGGCTTTCTGGGGCGCCGAGCCGCCCGCCATTGCCGAGGCCACCGTTTATCGCGATTGCCGTGTCGAGGATATGGGAAGCCGGGTCATCGCGCCCCTTGCGACACTGGAAAAGGCGGTTCCAGACGATATGGCAGCTTATCAGGCGTTCCGTATCAGCAAATCAGTCCCGAAAGGCGGCGTGGATTTCGAATATGGCGAGACCTTCGTTCATGACGTCAATCTCGACCAGCTCCATGGCGTTGACTTCAAAAAAGGCTGTTATGTCGGCCAGGAAGTTGTGGCGCGCGTGCATTTCCGCAAATCGGCGCGCAAGCGCATTGTGAAAGTGCAATTTGAAGGCCCGGCACCAGAACCGGGAACACCTTTGAAGGCCGGCGAGATGAATGTCGGGTTGGTCGGTTCCATCGCCGGGTCCGAAGGGCTTGCGCAATTACGCCTCGACTTCCTCGAACAAGCGAAAGCCGCTGGGACTCCGGTGAAGGCTGGTGACGTGCCGGTGGCGATCACCGTGCCGGAAGCTCTGATCGAAACAAATTCGGGCGTCGAGAAGCGGCTTTAGAGGCTAGCCGCGCCTTCCGTTGGGATGAACATCAAATCGATGAGAGTTTATTGGCGCGTGCGTCATTCGGACGACAGCCGCGCGAGGAATAAATCAAGCCCCAACTCAACGATCAATGGGGCCGCGCGACACAAGACGCATAGGCAGCCCCAAGAGAGACAGCGGCAAAAAGCGCTGCTTGCTGCTGCTCTGGCGTGATCAAATGCCCTTTTTGAGTTGAAACCGGCCGTAGGTCTGCATGCCCCGCAAGATCGCAGAGACGACTTGCGGACTGGACGCGATCGAGGCAAAGCCTCGTTGCGCTGTGCAAGCACAGACGGCAGCGGGCGGCGCACCGGGAGAAACCGTTGTGACGATATGTTCGCAAACCGGCATGAAGCGCTTCAAATAATCTTGTGCTTCCGCGCCTTGGCTCGCACCAGCTGTGAGCGTAGCGGCGAAGGAGACAAGACGAAGACAAAGCAGAATTGATTTCACGAAGCTCCTCCCTTTAACTTCCCTTTCCGGAGGAGAAATATCATCAAATGGGCGAAACGCAGGCGATCATTCATGAAGATGGACGCCCCCGCTGCGAATGGCCTGGCCGCGATCCCATTTACGTCGCCTATCATGATGAGGAATGGGGTGTGCCGGAATATGATGACCGGGCGCTTTTCGAAAAGCTTATCCTCGACGGCTTTCAGGCAGGGCTCTCCTGGATCACGATCCTGCGCCGCCGGGAGGCCTTCCGCAAAGCTTTTAACGGGTTCGACCCGCTAAAAATCGCACGTTACAGCGATGCCAAGATTGAGAGGTTGATGGCTAATGCGGAGATCATCCGCAACCGTGCGAAGATCGCGGGGGCCATAGGTTCGGCAAAGGCCTATCTTGCGCTTCAGAATGAAGGCGGGTTTTCAGCCTATCTCTGGAGTTTCACCGATGGTGAACCCATCCAGAACAACTTCAAACATCATAAAGACATTCCAGCCAAAACAGAGCTGTCGATCAAGATGTCCAAGGATTTAAAGAAGCGCGGCTTTGCCTTTTGCGGGCCGACGATCGTCTATGCCTTTTGCCAAGCTGTCGGCATCGTCAACGATCATATCGAAAGCTGTTTCCGGCACGAGGCGTGTGCGCAGCTCGCGATGAAGCGATAAGTTTTCAGAACGAGGCCTGCCTGCTTCAAAATCGCATTGAAGCCGCCTTGACGGATATTGCTGGGGACTGTGAAATTTCTGTTTGTTATCGGGCTATGCCAAATCTTATGCGAACCTTTGCCCAGACGGACAAAATAGCATCCACTTGCCTTCAGAAGCTGGCAAAACTGCCAGTATAGATCTGCTCCCACTTAAACCGCGGCAGGAATATTGATCTGAAAACCATATTCAGCGGCGGTAGACTGTCCGCCTAAAAGATCCGGCCCAACGTCACGAACGATCTCAATAGGTTCGTCGACGCTTTACGCCTCTATAGTCAAGCCAGGGATTCCGATTCATGCACAAAATAGAGTTTGTGCCCTGCATCGAACTCAACATGAACAACAAATCTCACGGCCTTGCCGCCTGCTTCAATGATCAAAGCCAAATGCGCATTGATCTCAAACACTTCATAGATTACCGTGAACCATGAAAAATATCACAGTTTCACCGGACGATGAGATTTACAGGCGGGCGCGGATTAAGGCCGCTGAGCGAGATACCTCTGTCTCGGCGATCGTGAAATCGTTTCTAATCGAATTCGCACAAGGCGAAAGCGAAACCGAGAGGCTCAAGCGCGAAGAACGCTCTTTACGCTCAAAGATCCAAGACTTCAGCGCAAGTGAAAGGTTGACGCGGGAAGACCTTCATTCCCGCGGCAGGTAAGCCTGTGCATTTTCTCGATACGAATATTCTTCTCTATTCGATCAGCAGCAATATTGCCGAACGTGTTAAGCATGGTCGCGCGATAGAGCTTCTCGACTTGGACAATGGAGCCCATATCCGTCCAAGTTTTACAGGAGTTTTATGCCCAAGCGACACGTATAACGTGAAGTGACGCATTGCCCCACGACATTGCAGTTGGCTTGATGCAAACGTGGACGCGCTTCAGTGTTCAAGCCATCACGCTTGCGATTGTTCAACGGGCCTTTGCGATTAAGGACAAGCGCGGCTTTTCTTATTGGGACATCGCCATCATCGCAGCAGCGCTGTCGGCCGGCTGCACAATCCTCTATTCAGAGGACATGCAACACGGCGCAATGATTGAAAACCTGAGAATTCATAATCCGTTTGTGTAAAGGCTGCGCGACTACTCAGCCGCTTCCGCCAAGGTCTCGGCATATTCTGGCGCGAGGTCGAGGCCGCGGAACACCGAGCAGCGGATGAACACCTCCGCCGTTGGCTTTACATTCTTATGGCTGCAGAATTTCGCGGTGAGCTTGGTCAAGCCCTTGATGTCACGGCCGGTCGCGGTCGGGAACATATAAACGAGCTCGTCCAACAGCTTCGGTTCGACCGGGAGTTGGAACTGCTCGGTCATGACGCCCCAAATGCGGCGGCGCGCATCCGCTACCGGCGGATGGAATTTAATCATGGCGATGCAGCGCGACACGATGGCCTCGTCAATATCATCGACGCGGTTCGTCGTCATGAATAGCAGGCCGTTGAAATATTCGAGCACGCGCAGAAACACGCCGACAACCGCGTTGGTCGCGATATTGTCGTCGCGCTTTTTGATATAGACGTCCGCCTCGTCGATGAGCATGATCGCGCCCCAGCGCTGCGCGCGGGTGAGCACATCTTTCAAGGCCGTTTCCATGGCCGCCACATTGAGGCCGAGCTGGCCCGAATGGACGCGATAGAGCGGCCGCTTGATGATTTCCGAATAGACTTCAGCGGTCAGCGTTTTACCAACGCCGGCAGGTCCGCAGCAAAGCACTGTTGTGCCGCCCGACTTCCCCGCCACGATATCGTCCATGAGGACATCCATCTCGGCCGTCAGAATGTCGATCAAGTCGGTCTGCTCGCGCGGCAGAACCAGCTTATCCTTCAATTCCGGCTTATATTCATAAGGCTCCATATCATCGACATGCACCCAAATGTAATGGTGCAACTCGAGATGGAACATCAGCACGAAGGCGTGAACCGGGAGCGTCGTAAACATCCCCTTCGGGATTTCTTTCTGCGACTCCTCGACTTCGTCTTCGTTATCATATTTGTCGCTCTTCTTCGCCTTTCGAAGATAAGTGCCAAGGATGTCGCCGGTCGCATCCATAGTCAGCTGGCGCTGGGTCAGAATGCCTTCGTCATTGACGAGACGCGCCGGGCTGCCACTCGAAGACAGGACGATGACGTCCTTACGGGTCCAATCCGTGTCACGATGCGTGGAGTTTGGATCGTCCGCGTAAAAGCCTGTGCCTCTGGCAGCGAATTGGGCGCCATATTGGGCGCGCCAATCGAAATATTTTTCTGTCGTTGCATCATATTCGGCGATAAGTTCAGCCGTCTCCTTGAGAAAGCCCTTCATCGCGAAAATCTGCGGCACGGTGCGGCCAACGATTTCCGGCCCTTGAATACGCACCGTCTGCGTCGTGACCGAGCCTTTGACGTTGGCCTTCAGCTCGATGAAGATTTTGCCCGCGCTGTCTTCCGCCGGCGGCGTGTAATCGAGACGCGTCAGCACATAGGGCAGCGGCCGGTTGGTGACGGCCGTGGTAAACAGCCAGCCCCTGATACCGCCTGCGACGAGCCAGCGGGCAATAGCTGGCACGACATCTTCAAGCTCTTCAAGCTTGAAAGTCCGGCCGCCTTCGCTGAGCGCTTTGTGCAAGGTTTTGAGCTGCGCGGCGCGGAGCTTTAAATCCGGACCAGCTGCCTCGAAGATACCAGCCAGAAAGGCCATTTGGTCAGGCTTCAGATGAACAGCGGGGATTTCCACCTTGTTTCCGAACCGCAATTGGTCCTTCAGAGGCGCAAGTTCCGGAAATTGCGCGACCAAAGTTTCAACAAAGGGCCGCTCGATCTGCAGGTTCATCATTTTCTCCAAGGCGAAGGCCGCTCCGACCGGCTTCCAGGCAGAACCGGCCAAAACTTAGGCAACGGCTGCCGTAAAGCTGTCGCGCATGCCGCGATCCGTTGCCAAGAGCGTCTAAGTTTAGGTCTCTATGAGCTAGGGTGAAGCAATTGACGTGCCGTATCCCGCCCGAATACGTCTTCACTATCTCATGAAGCTTGTTAGCTTTATGACAACTGGATAAAACTTTGACGTCCCGCTCGTTATGTAACCGCTCTACTTTTTGAAAAGACGAGACAGAATTGGTGCGGGAGGCGCTGAAATCTGCGATACATGGGGTATAATCTGATAGGAATGACGCCTTCCTCGCCTTCCCGCCGGCCTCGCAAAGCCGCCGCGCGCAAAGCGCCCGCTTCGGAACGCGCGGCGGCAACCCGCGCCTGGGTGCGCCTGCCTTCCGGCAAAAGGCTCGATCTCCTCAATCCCACGCCGCTCGATTGGGAAGACACAGATCTCGCCATCGGACTCGCACGAACCTATCGCTGGGGCGGCCATTCCGCCTGGCCTCTACCCCTGTCAGTCGCGCAACATTCCTTATTGGTGCTCGCGCTGCATCGTCTTGAACAAGGCAGCGGCGACCCTCGCGCGGACCTGCGGGAACTTTTACACGACGCGGATGAAGGTCTGCTCGGGTTCGATTGCATTTCGGTCGTGAAGCCATTTTTGGGCGAGGGATTTCAAAAGCTCACTGCGGAATTGCAAAACGCTGTTTTTCTGCGCTATCGCCTTTCAAACTGGACCGCGGAGCAAAAGCGCAAGCACAAAAAGGCGGATCGAATTGCAGCCGCCTCGGAAGCGGTCCATGTCGCCGGTTGGACGAAAACCGAGGTTCGCCATACTTTGCGCATCCCTTACGAGTCTCTCACCTTTGATCCGCTCACCCCTATCTACGGCGGGACGCCTTGGGAGCCCTGGCCGCCAGGACTCGCAGCCGAACGCTTTCTTGCTGAGCTTTCACGCCTACTGAGCCGCACCCACGCATGAAAAAGTTATCCATCGCCGCGCTTCTCAGTTTCAACAGCGGCTTCATCGATGCCGTAGGTTTTTTTGGGCTGCAAGGTCTCTTAGCCGCGCATGTAACAGGTAACTTCGTGACGATGGGCGCGACGCTCGTTTTCGGCGCAAATGGTCTTCTCGGAAAAATTCTGGTGCTGCCCGAGTTCGTCGTCGTGGTCATCCTGACGCGCTGGCTTGGGCTTTATTTGACGTCGCACAAGAAGCCGGTTCTGCGGCCGCTTTTGTCACTTGAACTTTTCTTTCTCGTCGCATTTTTTGTTTTGGCCAATGTCTATGGCCCTTTTCCTAACGCCGACTCCGCGACAGCGCTGGCTGCGAGTTTTACCGCCGTCGCTTCGATGGCGATTCTGAACGCCCTTCAAAGGGTCCATCTGATCGATGTTCCACCGATCACAATCATGACCGGCAATACGACGCAAGCTGCTATCGACGCGGCTGATCTCATAGGCGGCGTCGATCCGGAGAAAAAATCCGCTGTACAGATGCGTTTTCTGCGCACAATCAACGCGATTTTCTTTTTCGCATTGGGCTGCGCCTGCGCGATTGTCTCGCATTTTCATATCGGCTTTTGGGATCTCATCATCCCCATCATGGTTGGCGCCGCCTGCGTGATCATCTGCCGTGATTAAGCGATGTCCGCGGCCTCAGGATCGCATAGGTTTTACGATCAAGACATGAACCAGCACGGCAAATAGAGTATAGTGACCTTATGACCAAAGCTAAAAAAGAGCCGGATGTGATCGAAAACAACGCCGATATCGCCGCGCTCCCCTTTGAGCAGGCGATGGCCGAACTCGAAGGAATTGTCGAACGGCTGGAAAAAGGCTCTGTCGCGCTAGAGGAATCTATCGCCATTTACGAGCGCGGCGAAGCGCTCAAAAAACATTGCGAGACTTTGTTGAAATCGGCCGAGCAGCGGATCGAAAAAATCACCCTCGGCGCCGATGGCAAGCCCAAGGGCACCGAACCGCTTGATGTCGAATAAACCAGCCGCGCGGCATTCGTTGTATATTCAATTTATATCGGCAAGATTTTTGCTTGAAAGGCTATAGCACGCCTTTTGAGAGCCATCATGAAGCCTATTCCCTTTTTCAAAGCCTTGGCACCGCTCGTCACAGCCGTCTTTTTGCTCGCAGCCGCGCCGGCCAGTCTCGCTGACCCGGGCGAGGACCCACGCGAGCCAGCCGCCTTCAACAGCATTGAACGCACTTATATTTTGGGACAGATGCGGCTTTTTATTGAGTCCCTTTAACTTATCGCAGCCAAAATGGCAAGTGATAATATAGGCGATGTGGAAGTGGCTGCCGCCGTGGGTGGCGGGCGCCACAATGCACATGAAACAAAAGTTCCAAAATCGATCAACGCCCATGCCTCTCCGCTCTGGAAACAAATGGGCGGCGGCGTCCGCAAAGGGTTCGATGAACTTGCCAATGCCGCGCAAAACGGCGCGCCGAAAGAAAAACAGCTCGCCATCCTGGCTGACACCATGAAAAATTGCGTCGCCTGCCATCAAACCTACCGGCTCGCAAACGCACCCGAGCCGTAACAAGCGGGAGAGGTAAAAAGGCGGTCTTTGAGCTTATGACCGAAATCCCATTCATTTGTCTGCTTTGGTTTAAGCGGAAAATCAGAAAGCGCCGGTAGTCTCGCAGTTCTGTTCAAGCCAAGCATCGGAATCCGGCATGCTACGCTTTCTGGGGGTTTATCCGGTCGCCGTTTTCGTGGCGCTAGCAATCGTAACCTATGTCACCAAGCATGGGCCATTTGTTCCACGGACAAATCAGAACCCGCCCTTGGCGCAAAACTATGCCGCAACCGCCGCTTCAGTTCAAAACTTTGGGCCTATCACACAAGTCATCGCCGGGGACCGGACAGGTCATTATGTGGCGCCCGTCCAAATTGAGGACCGTGAAATTCACGCGCTGATCGATACAGGCGCGAGCTTTCTTTCGCTGACGAGCGAGGACGCCAACGAGCTTGGCATCAGGCCTTCTCCCTCCGACTTCACTCTCCGCATGCAGACGGCCAATGGCATTTCATCGGCCGCGCGGACCTGGCTGCCGCACGTCCGCGTTGGCGCCGTCGAAGTGCATGACGTCGAAGCGATCGTCATGGCACCCGGCGCATCACGCGTGAGCCTCCTTGGGATGAGCTTTCTCGGCAAGCTCCACCGTTTCGGCGTCTCAAACGACCAAATGCGGCTCGAGCAATAGCGTTTTAAGGAATACGGCGCTCTCCTGCCACATCAACCTGAACGCTGCCCTCCATGATACGCAGCGGATATTGCGTCAGGGACATAAAATGTGGCGCCTTGCCCTGCCCGGTCTGCGCGTCAAAAGCCCAGCGATGCGCTTGGCAAACTATGGTTTTGCCATCAAATAGCGCATCGGCCAGCGAAATCACCTGATGCGGACAGGTGCCTTGAAAGGCTTTCAATTCGCCGTCACGAGGCCAAATGAGAAGAACCGCGCAGCCTTCCGCGATAAACGCGGCACTTTCGCCTTGAGACAGCGCGTCAAGCTTGCAGAGCGTCGCATAGGCCATGAGTCTAGCCTCAAAAGTCACCTTAAAAAGGGCCGCAGCTCCATCTTTTCCAATAATCCTTTACACGCCGTTTCAGCTGTTTAGCACGCAGCGATGGCAAGGTGCTTGCTTTATGGAGAGCGCAGCATCGCTTTTAGGAGCGGAAAACCGGCGCTTGCTTTCGCGCAGGCAAGCCACTACCGCTTGCGGTAAATTTCAAACGAGGTCCGTTCCATGGGCGATTATGCGGTTGCCGAACCCAAAGTCATTTCACTCCTATCCATGTCGACGCGGCCCTTTCCAGTGCGCCGGATCTATTGCGTCGGCTTCAATTACAAAGACCATCTGACCGAGATGGGAACAACGCCGACAGAAAAGCCGGTGTTTTTCATGAAACCCGCCGATGCCATTTTGCAGAATGGCGAGACCATGCCCTATCCGCCTGGGACCAGCGATCTGCAACATGAGGTGGAACTCGTCGTGGCGATGAACATCGGCGGCCGGAACATTCCGCCAGAGAAGGTCAATGACATGATCTTCGGCTACGCCGTCGGCCTCGACATGACGCGGCGCGACATGCAGCGTGACTTCAAAGCCAAGGGCCAGCCCTGGGAAATGGCCAAAGCCTTTGACTTCTCAGCACCCTGCTCGTCAATCACGCCCGAGATGTATACGGGCGTCGTCGCCAAGGGAAAAATCCAGCTGAAGGTGAATGGCCAATTGCGCCAAAACGCCGATTTGAGCGACATGATCTGGGGCGTGCCTGAACTCATCAGCTATCTGTCCGAACTGGTTGAAATCGTTCCCGGCGATTTGATCTTCACCGGCACGCCAGCCGGCGTTGGCCCTGTCGTCAAGGGCGACGAGATCGAAGCGACCATCGCTGGTCTCGAACCGCTCATCATCACCATCGGCTAAGCACGATTGTGGGATACGGCTCACTCTTTTAGAGCGAGTCTACCCGCAGCAAAGCCGTTAGAAATCAGGCTTGCCGTCCAGAGGTCCTGCGCTGGAAAGCTAAAGGTTTTAAGCCGCTCCTGCGGCTTAAGCTTTTTGCTGAAATGCTAACTAGAGTGTTCCGCAAAAGTGTATGCGGTTTTGCGATGAGAACATGCTCTAACTTTTTGAATCGAGAGCGAATTATTATCATTTAGGTGATTTCACCCAAAGGGAAAGCGCTCTAAGTCTTTGATGTAGAATCGATTTCAATAACCAGCCGTTTAGCGTGCTCTCATCCTCCAGCACGAGACCCAATGAAATCATGATAAATTGCTGATGGAGACAAAATTGTTTCTGGGGCAAATGGCCGGAAAAACTGCCAGCCTGAAACGTACCGTGTCCGAGTTAAGCCGCGCGGCATTCAAATCATTTGGAGCAGCACGCGTAGCAGATCCCCCATCTCGCGTTTCAAAAAGCGGCGGACCCATTCGCCGGCCACCTCAGAAACCTAACGGCCTCGTACGCCATACGGAGTTTTCACCGAGGCAATATAACCTCTCTGCAAGGACGAGAAGCCAATTTCAAGCCTATGACGAGAGAATGGGGATGGAAGCATCGATGATGACCTTACCGTTTGATCGCGCCAATGCGCTTTCAAACTTCGCGATGGTTAGTCTCGTTGCCGGACTCTTGCTCACGATTGCCTCGACAATCGCCCTCATCTGGTTGTCCGGCGTCAAAAGCCGCTATGTTGATGCACACATGGCGCAAATCTTCGCGCAGAGCGAACAGGCCAGGGCCGAAGCCGCGCGCGCGAACGAACGCGCAGCGGAATTTTTGTTGCGTGCACAGCAGGCAAATACCGAACAGGAAAAAGCCCGCCTGCAACTGGAAAAGGTCAGGACTTTAAGTGCCGCGCGGCGGATCTCGGCTGAGCAGCATGCGAAGATCGTCAAAAGCCTGAGCGGCCATACGATGACCGTGAATTTGCTCAGTCCCAACAATGATATCGAAGCTGCTCAATTCGCGGATGATATCGCACAGACCCTGAAAGAAGCTGGCGTGACCGTGAACGCATCGACAAGCCTCTTCCCGATCCCCATCCGCGGGCTTGGCATGAGCATGTCCTCGTCGGAGACCGGCAAGATGCTTTATCTCGCCTTCCGCGGCGCAGGGTTCGACATCAAGGATTTACCGGAAAAAGATCCAGTCATGATCATCGTCGGCGTGAAAGCTTCCGTGTTTTGACCGCTGTTCGCAGGCCAAAACACGGTGCTTTTCTCAACGGGATAGAGGTAGAAACGGCGATACGCGGGCAACGATCCGCACGGCATCTTTGCGCCAGCCGGTTTCCTCATGTGCGAATTTTAGCGCAGCCTCCAGGCCGGCGAAGAAACCGCCGCTAAGTCCGTGGACTTCGACAGCGACCCAGTGGTTTTGCTCATCGCAGCCAACAAGAAAACGAGGAGGCTGCTGAGCAGGAGCCTCATCCATCAGATCAGGTCTATACATTGAAGGTCTCTTAGGAAGGTATATGGCGCGAACGGTACGCCCGCGCGGTTCAAAATCTTGGCGTGGTCACGCTATGGCAGCATGAGATCGACAAGCCGGATTCCGAAGCCAATCAACAGAACCGCGAGAATGACACCTGCGAAAATCAGATCCGGGCGAAACGCGTTTACCGCCGCCGGTCTCGATCTTGTTCTCATCTCTTTTCTCCCTTCGCCCGTCCGCATGGTCTCAAAAGCCATTCGGCATTCGAGACAGATCATGCCTCAACCCCATTCAAAGGTCCGGCGACACGCGAGAGAATGAGCCTTAGGGCATATAGGATCGATGCGCGCTGCCAAGCAGCAACATAAAGATAATATATAGAACGCAAGCGCGAAACGCACCTTGGCGTTCATAAAAAATACGATATAAAACAATTGCTTATAGTTATATAAGCGTCTCCTGCGTCCGTGGATAACCGCCGGTTTATGGTTTTTTAGGGCGGCCAAGCGAGAGTAAGCTCTCGCAATTCCTCGTAAAAGGATCGTTCGCTTGCTGCTTTCGGAGGGGAGACGCTTTGATTCTGCTCCCCGTCAAATCGGTGTCAACGCGTGGATCTTAATCGTCCTGATGTTGACGGCACATCTAGGTGTGGCAAGCGCGGTGGCCGTCTATTCCTTCTTTCCATCAACCTATGATGAAATCGCGCATATTTCTTTCATCAAGGCGCTGGCCGAGACGCCGGTACTTTTTCCGCATTACGGCGCTTATCGCCTTCTCGATCCGAAAAATATAAGCCTTTGGACGAGTGAGCCTAACTATCTTGCGCATCCGTCGCTCTATTATCTTTTCATGGCACCTATTTGGAACGTGTCCGGCGGCAATGTTCTGGTTCTACGCCTCACCGATGCCGCCTTATCGGGCTTCGGCCTCACACTAACGGCCCTGGCAGGCGCGAGACTGATCGAGGCGCCGCGCACCAAGCTTCTTTTCATTTTGCTGGTCTTCTGCTTTCCGAAAAATCCGGTCATTGGCGGCATCGTCAGCAATGATAATTTCGTCCTGATCGCGGCAGGTCTTTTCTTCTGGGGCTGTGCCAGCCCGCGGCATCGCACTTTATTTTTGTGTCTCGCGCTCATTCTCGCGGGCTGGACAAAACTGACCGCGCTTGTCGGCCTCGGCGCGGCGGCGGGCGTACTTGTTCTCTATTCATCTCTACACGATTCGAAACCGCTGTTTCCACGCGCGTATATTGCCTTAGCTCTTGCTGTGCTCCTCAGCCTAGCACCCTATATCGTTAATTTCGTGCGAACCGGTCATCTCCTCTACGTGCCGCAGAATAGCTTTTGGATCATCCCTGACGGGCGGCGGGAGCATCTCGATCTCTTCGGTTTCGTGCAGCTTTTTTTCCGGCAGATCGTCAATAAGTTTCCCGCGGCGGACCGGATGATGAATGACACGCTGCCTCTGTCAGCTCTCGTTGTCTTGTCGCTCTTGGCTTTTGTTGGCAAAGGCGAAGACAAAGCGCGCCGCGTCGCGATCAGCTTTCTGATTGCCTTCGCGGTCTTCGTGCCGATCCATTTTTCCTATGCGTGGCAGACGTTTCTATCGTCGGGCCAAAACAGCGATGCGCAACCGCGCTATTATAACGAGCTGTGGCCGGGCTTCACGCTGGCACTCGCGCTCGCCTGCGCCACGATCGACAGAGGCAAATGGCCGGTGGCCGCAGTCGCTGTTGCCATTCTCTGTCTTTTGCCGACAGCGGCGGGGCTTTTGATATTCACGCCGCCCAGCAGTTAGGATGACCTTGTTCCCAATGTGGGAACATATTATAATATGAGATGCAGATCGTTTCGAAACGAACTTTGCGATCATTCTGGGACCGGCATCCTGCAGCTCAGAATCCGCTTTCGGTTTGGTACATGAGGGTTTCCAAAACCACATGGACGACGTCTTCCGACATAAAGTCAGAGTTTGGGAATACGGTCGATTTCATCAGCGATAACCGCGTCATTTTCGATATTGGCGGCAATAAATATCGCCTCATCGTTCACGTGGCTTACGCTTATAAAAGCGTTCTAATCAAATTCGTTGGCACGCATAAAGAATATGACGCAATCAACCCGGAGACGATTTGATGGATGTCCGTCCGCTTCATACAGAAGACGATCTGACCTGGGCACTGAACGAGATCGCAATCTATTTCGAACAGCAGCCGGTTCCTGGCAGCCCGGAAGCTGATCGGTTTGAAGTGCTGACAACGCTTATAGACACCTATGAAAGTCAGCATTGGCCGATTCCGGAAGCTGATCCCATTGCCGTTCTCGAATATGCCATGAGCGATATGGGCCGAAGCCAAGCGGAACTGGCCGGTCTTCTGGGGTCAAGATCGAGGGCCTCGGAAGTGCTGTCACGGTATCGCCCCCTGACTCTTGGCATGATCCGGAGGATCAGTGAGTCCTGGAATCTGCCAATCGACGCATTGGCGGCACCCTATAAATTGGCCAAGCCAAAGCAGCCATCCAAGGTAAAGGCTGTCGCAAAACGGAAGCGAAAGACAAAAGCCGCTTAGGACACACCCGATACTACCCAGCGACTTTCGAAAAATCCGCCACTGTATGCACCGCGCTGCGCAAAGCATTTAAGAGTCGCAAACGGTTGAGCCGCAGCGCCGCATCGGGCGCGTTGACGGTGACTTTTTCAAAAAATCCATCGACGGGGGCGCGCACTTGCGCGAGCGCCCGCATCGCGGCTCCGAAATCATTTTGATCGACAGCGCTTTCCGCGTCTTGCGCGGCCCGCTCAAGCGCCGTGGCCAGCGCATGTTCCTCGGGTTCAACCAAAAGCTTTGCGTCATAGGGTCCGGCGAAAGAGGCAATCTCTTCTTTCGACGATTTCTTTTCTTCGGCCTTCAAAATATTCGCCGCGCGGCGATAGCCCGCGAGCAGATTGGCGCCTTCCGGCATATCGAGAAAAGCCCCAAGCGATGCGACACGGCGCACGATCATCAAAAGATCGTCTTGGCCCTTGAGTCCGAAGACAGCGTCGATCAAATCGTGACGGGCGCCCTTCTCGCGCAGATAGACTTTCAAGCGATCCGCGATGAAAGCCAGAATCTCGTCCAAAAGACCGCTGCGCTCGTCAGCGAATTTCATCAGTTCCGACGTAAACTCCACATCGGATTCAGGCGCCGATGACGCCTTCTCGCCTGCGCGCACAAGGTGCATCTCATGCATGCGCTCATAGGGTTTTAAGAGCGCTGAGAGATCGTTGAAGTAAGCAGCGTCCGCCTCGGCTGGTTCGGTCTCTCCAGAGAAGCGTGCTTCGACATAGCGGTAGACCGCATCATAGGCACTCTTCGCAGCCCCCCGCGTAAATTCCCAGGCCCAAGGCCCGCCATGGATCAGCGTTTCGAGTTCCTGCTCGTCGCTGTCGTCCTGGTCCTTAATGCCTTGCAATGTAAAGGTCGGAGACGCCTCGCTAATCCGCGCATGATTGATGAAGCTTGTTGCAATCAGAGAACGCAAGGCGAGCCGCAGATCGTTCTCCAAAATCAAGCGTATGATGCCAAGCGCGGCGCGGCGTAAAGCAAATGGATCTTTGCTGCCGGTCGGGCGCTCGTCGATCGCCCAAAACCCAGTGAGAATATCGATCTTGTCCGCCAGAGCGACCGTAATCGAGACGGGCTCCGAGGGCACCCGGTCGGACGGGCCTTGCGGCTTATAATGATCTTCGATGGCAGCGGCGACCGCCGCGCTTTCGTCTTGCGCAGAAGCGTAATAGCGCCCCATCAAGCCTTGCAGCTCGGGGAACTCGCCAACCATTTCCGATACGAGATCGGCCTTCGCAAGAAAAGCAGCGCGCTCGCAAGGCACAGGATCGGCACCTATATAGGCGGCGAGATCGCGCGACAAAAGCATCAGCCTTTTGACGCGCTCGCCCTGCGTGCCGAGCTTTTCATGAAAGACGATGTCATCCAGTTTCGGCAGACGGTCTTCGAGCTTGACCGCGAGATCGGTCTCCCAGAAAAACTTCGCGTCAGACAGACGCGCGCGCACAACACGGCCATTGCCCGCGGCGATCGCCGTGCCGCCATCGCTTGCAAGCAAGTTCGACACGAGCACAAATTTATTCGCGAGCTTTCCGCTTTGGTCGCGCAGTACGAAACATTTCTGATTGGCGCGGATCGTCGTACGGATCACTTCTGGCGGGATTTCGAGGAAAGCTTCTTCGAATGTGCCAACGAGCACCACGGGCCATTCGACGAGGCCTGCGACTTCATGCAAAAGCGCATCGTCTTCGACGAGATCGAGCCCTTGTGCCTGCGCCAAGGTGCGCGCATCGGCCAATATGATGTCGCGCCGCCGCGACGGATCGAGCACGACTTTCGCGGCATCGAGCGAGCTCACATAATCATCGAAGCGCCGCACCTTGAACTCTTGCGGTGCCAAAAAGCGATGACCGGACGTGACATTGCCGGAGGTGATGCCATCGATCGAAAACGAAACAATCTCAGGCTCCTCACCCTCCGGCCCGAAGGTCGCGACAATCCCGTGCAGCGGACGGACCCAGCGCAGAACATCGCTGCGCGCCGATGGCGCACCCCAGCGCATGCTCTTTGGCCAAGGAAAGGCGCGGATGATCGCCGGAATAAGATCGGCGAGCACTGCCAAGGTTTCGCGCCCGGCGCGCTCGATGACGGCGATATAGAATTCGCCTTTCTTGGCATCCTTCTGGATGGTGGCCTGATCGAGCGAGGCTAGACCTGCGCTTTTCAAAAAGCCCTGCACGGCGGCCTCCGGCGCGCCAACGCGAGGCCCTTTTTTTTCTTCGCGCGTATCTGGCTGGCGCAAAGGAATGCCCGCCACATGCAGCGCGAGCCGTCGCGGCGTCGCAAAGGCGCCGGCACCCTCGAAACTGAGACCATTTTCCGTCAGGCCCGCCGTCACAAGCTTTTTCAAATCCTCGGCGGCCTGCGCCTGCATGCGGGCAGGAATTTCTTCAGAAAAAAGTTCAAGAAGCAGATCTGGCATGGTCTCGTGTCGATGAAATCAGAGCAGGGAATCCGGCGGGAACCTGCTCTATAAACGCAGGATCGCTGACGAAGAAACGAAAAGGCCAGATTGCTCTGCGCCTCACTTAAGTCCACTAAATTAGTGGACTTAAATCGAGGATGCCATGACGGAATTGCGGGTATCAAAGCATATCACCTGCCCAGTCCTCATGACCGTGCTGGATGCGCACGATGAGAATGCCGCCGCCCTTTTCGATGATATAGACGATCAGATGCGCCTTGAACGGATGGATCCGTACCGGCGGAGAAATCTCGTGACGTTCACGCGCCATCCGAGGATTGGCAGCAATAAGGTCGAAGATGGCGTAGAGTTCCTCATGATAACATCGCGCCTGCGCCGGACCGAACTGGCGCAGCCCCATCTCGGCAATCTCTATGATATCGTTTTCTGCTTGCTCCGTGAGGCGAAATCCCACCTTCAAATATCCGGCGCATTCTCAATCCGAGCCAGCGCCGCTGCGAATAGCTCGTCCTTTGAGGACGCGCCGATACCGCTCGTCAGTCCGTCATCGACGAAATGTTGCATAGCGGCGATCTTGTCGTTTTTCTCCTGATCCTTTCGGATCAGGTCACGGACATAGTCACTCGCATTAGCATAGCGGCCTGTCCGGGTTTGGGTTTCGACCCATTCCTTCATTATGTCGGGCAAGGATACATTCATAGTCGCCATCGCATCCTCCACAGCTACAAAGAATATCGTGCGATTGGCAAAGTTTGTCAAAATTTTGAAAAATATTCGCCGATTAATTCTTACGTTGCCAAATGTCACGCTGAGGGTCGTTTCCGAAAGCGGACTTTCGATGCCGTACCTTGGGAACGCTTATTGAAGCCGCTCATCATGTTCATCATTCATGACTATGCGAATTGCGTATGGGAAGACCTTGAACCACGCGCGCAAGCCTTCGAGTCGGGTGCCAAAACTTCTTTGTCCCTTCATCATTCGCAATGCGATGTCACGTTTCGCTATGACATGACCGGCGTCAGCCGCCTCTATTAGCAGTGCGTCGGACTCACCGGGATAAGCCTCGAGCTGAGAATGAGTTTTTGTTACTCTGTATTGCCAGTAGAGTATGGAAATTGGGTTTTCCGTAGCTTTGCGCCACCACAAAAGGGCAGTTTCAGGGCGCCCTTTGCGAAAATACAGACCTCCGAGGACATTGGCGGCCGAAACTTGTCCCCCATCATAGGCAGCCTCGTAATGTTGGATGGATTGATCAGTATCTTTTCGAACGCCGTGCCCATGCCAATACATCCACCCGAGGCGTTCGTGAGCCCACGCGGAGCCTTCATCCGACAGAGTTTTCAAAATAGCCAAGGCTTCGTCATAGCGCTTGGCACATAACAGATCGTACGCGCTTCGGCCCCGAACCCATCGGACAGAGGCAGAATATCCCTGGCCGGCAGCTTTTCTTATCCAGCACTCAGCCTCTTCAAGCTGGCCTACTTTCTCCAGCATCCACGCCAAGCGGTGCTGGCCTTCGGCGTCGCCCGCTTCCGAAGCTTTTAAGTACCATTGAAGAGCCGCTGCTTCATCCGTCGGAACGCCGATGCCGGAGAAATAAATATAGCCAATCCAGGTCATCGCCTCAGCGTCTTCAGCCTGAGCCGCTTTCGAAAACCAATCAAACGCTATAGCAGTGTCGACGACTACTCCCTTGCCATATAAATACATATAGCCAAGCCAAGTCATAGCTGGTGCGGACCCCAGCTCCGCCAGCCTTTCGAAGCCAGCAAGCGCTCCGATCAGGTCGCCCGCCCGAAACTGTGCTTCGACGGCTTTCAGCTCCCCGTCGTTGTCAGGAGCCTTTTCGTTCAGCGGATCGGGATTGGGGCTATCAGCCATCGGACAACATAACCGCAGCGATTGAAAATGATCATCAATGGTCCTCATGAAGTCATATATACTTCGCAAATTTGAACCGCTTAATTTCGCAAGTTAATAAATAGATGGTTGCGCCAAATCACTAATGTGGACGGCCATAATTCCGCACGGTGGCAAATGTCTGGTTTATCATCTCCGTAATTGAAAACAGATCGACTGCATTCGGCCAACCACAGTATTCCGCTGAGGGCTCGAATGTTTGCTTTGGGTCCGAGAGCAGACAATGCAAAGCACTATCCAATGTCCGCTTTCCAGACACCACTAGCTAAGCCGCTCTTCCCCCCGCTTCCGTCTTCAGCCACGCCGCGCCGCAGGCCTTCGAGAGTTCGCGCACGCGCAAAATATAGCTCTGGCGTTCGGTGACGGAGATCACGCCGCGCGCGTCGAGCAGATTAAAGACATGCGAGGCCTTGATACATTGATCATAGGCCGGCAGAACCATAAGATGTGCCTTGCCCTTGTCGCCTTTGGCCAGAAGCGCACGGCATTCAGCTTCCGCATCCTTGAAATGCTGAAACAAGGTCTCGACATTCGCGGCCTCGAAATTATGCCGCGAATATTCCTGCTCAGCTTGTTTGAAGACATCGCCATAAGATACACGCGCGTCGCCATCGCAACCATTGAAATTGAGATCATAGACGTTCTCGACGCCTTGCACATACATGGCGAGACGTTCCAATCCATAAGTGAGCTCACCAGAGACCGGCGCGCATTCAATGCCTGCCACCTGCTGAAAATAAGTGAATTGCGAGACTTCCATACCATCGCACCAGCATTCCCAGCCGAGTCCCCAGGCGCCGAGCGTCGGGCTCTCCCAATCGTCTTCGACGAAACGGATATCATGCAGGCCGAGATCGATGCCGATCGCCTTCAACGATGCGAGATAGAGATCCTGGAGATTATCAGGTGACGGCTTCAAGATGACCTGAAACTGGTAATAATGCTGGAGCCGGTTCGGGTTTTCGCCATAACGCCCATCCTTGGGCCGGCGCGACGGCTGGACATAAGCTGCCCGCCAAGGGCGCGGCCCGAGGGAGCGCAATGTCGTCGCCGGATGAAATGTGCCGGCGCCCACTTCCATGTCATAGGGTTGCAGGATCAGACAGCCTTGCGCCGCCCAAAAGGTCTGCAGCGTCAGGATCAGCCCTTGAAACGATTTCGTCGGGTCGAGAGAACCCTGTTGCGGCGCAAAAGGCGCGGCGGAAGAAGACATGCAGCGATCCCGAATGAATAAGAGGCGGCCTCTCAGCCGCGCGCCGGCGAAGCACTGCAACCTAAAGCCCGTTCAAAGCGATGGAAAGAGAACATTTTGCTCCATCTGATGTTGAAATGGAGCCGCTGAAGAAAAAGAAAGGTTAACCCAAGCGTTCATGTTCATTTTGGTGACACAATGCTTGTTTCTGCTAGCATTCCTATCTGGTCTTTCGTGGCTCAAACGCTAGATAATTCTCTGGAAGAGGGAGCAAATGCTCAACCTGCCAAACCATGAGAGATGAGAGGCAAGGCCTTTGGGCCGGAGGAGTAAGACACATGAATTTGAGTCTTAAAGTCGTTTTAGCAAGTGGTATGCTTCTTGGCGCCGCTTTCGGCCTCACAAACCTGGCCGATGCTGCTCCCGCTGGCATAATCCAGGCCGCCCCCTCCGTGCAAACGGCCGGTCAGTCAGGCATCGATGCCGCCCCCCAGGTTGAAAAAGTTTGGTGGCACCGCCGCTGGGGCGGCGGCTGGCACCGCCCGTGGGGCTGGCATCGCCCTTGTTGCTGGCATCCGCACTATTGGCATCGCTGGCACCGCTGGTGAGAACGGCGTTCGCGCGCATTTAGAGCATGTTCCGCAAAAGTGTACGCGGTTTTGCGATGAGAACATGCTCTCACTTTTTGAATGGAGAGCGAATTCTTATCGCTTGGGTGATTCCACCCAAGCGGAAAGCGCTCTAGTTTTAAGGGCCGGTTCCGAACCGGCCCTTTCTATTTGCTTCACCAATCGATCAGCGCCTCGCCCAGATGGATTGCTTCAACCCGCGGCGTGAAGCGGCCCTGCTCTTGAAGGACGAGCGCGGGTGCGAGCGCAAAAGGCGCGCGGCTGCCCTTCTTGCCGCGCAAGAGAATACGATTGGCAGCTTTATCTTGCCGCGGGTGGATTGGCAGCACGCTGACCGCACCGATCCTCTGTCCGCAAGCCGTGAGAATATCCGGCAAGGCCTCCGGCCTGTGGATCATCAAAAACGTACCGCCCGGTGCCAGCAATGCAAGACACGCGCGGACCCAATCCGTCAGGATCTCTGCGCCACTCTTTTGCATCACATGAGCACTGCGTTTGCCAGCATACGGCGACGCCCGCACGCGGTCAGGATCGGCAAAAGGCGGGTTGGTGATGACAAGCGCCGCTTCACCCGGCACCAGTCCAGCGGCGCGGCGCGCTTTGCTTGAAAATATATCGGCTTCGTGAACGCGGGCCCGGTCTGCAAGTCCATTCAGCGCCAAATTCTCTTTGGCCAGCGCTGCCACCAAAGGATCGTCCTCGACGAGCCCTAAGCGCGATAATGGGCTCCGCATCGCAACGATCAGCCCCGCGGTGCCGGCACCCGCTCCGATATCCAGCATAAGGCCGGAAATATTGGCGGGCGCCGCGGCTGCGAGCAATACGGCATCGGTTCCGGCCCGGTGGCCCTTTCGAGGCTGATGCAAACTCACGCGGCCGCCAAGTATAGCATCGCAGCTCACATCGGCCGCAAGACCCAGCAAAAGATTACCCGCCACGGCGCAGTTCCATTGCAAGCCCGGCGTCTTCAAGAAAGCCGCGCGCATCTTCTTCGAGCTCCTCGGGCACAAGCACACGGCGCGGCAAAACGCCGAGCGAGCCTTCGAGCGCACTCATGAATGCGTCGGCAACGAAGATATCGATGCCATGACCGGAAAGGATCGCTTCGACCAGCGAGAGGAGCACAAGATCGTTCGTCCGAAGAAGTTCAACCATTTGATCCTCTGAATTGCGCGCGCTCAAGTGCTTTGAGTTTCCGCGAAACTTGCATGGGGCAAAATGTCCTGCAAGTGCGCAGGCTGGCTCATTAAAGGTTTCGCGGCCTCCATCATAAGGTCCGCTTGCCACGAAGGTCTATCAAGGGCAAAAATGAAACGGCGGCTTCACATTCGGATTTTGGCCACTGTTTTAAGAACATGATAAACAATGATGATCGGTGAAAACCCGATCTGTTGGCGGCGGAGTATAAACTTGGGCGTTGTCGTTCCACTCGAAGAAAAACCCAAAGACTCGAGTTTCGAGCGGCTTTCCGGCCTCGTCTCGGCCGATATGGAGCGTGTCAATCAAGCCATACTCGCCCGCGCGGCGTCGCATGTGACGATGGTTCCGGACGTCGCCAATCATCTCATTTCGTCCGGCGGCAAAAGACTGCGGCCGATGCTGACCTTGGCGACCGCAGGGCTTTGCAGTTACGCCGGTTCCGGCCATATCAAGCTCGCAGCCAGCGTTGAATTCATGCACACGGCAACGCTTCTTCACGACGACGTCGTCGATGAAAGCGATCTGCGCCGGGGCCGGCTCGCAGCCCGCATGCTTTGGGGCAATAGCGCCAGCGTGCTCGTTGGCGATTTTCTGCTCGGCCAAGCTTTTAAAATGATGGTGGAGGTCGGCTCACTCGCCTGCCTCGACGTCCTATCCTCCGCCGCCGCTGTCATCGCTGAAGGCGAAGTCATGCAGCTCGCAGCTGCCAAGGATACGCAGACGAGCGAAGACGACTATCTTGCTGTGATCCGCGCCAAGACGGCCGCGCTATTCAGCGCCGCTTGCGAGGTCGGACCGACGCTCGCGCTAAGGCCAAAAGCCGAAATCGCCGCCTGCCGCGGCTATGGCCTGAACCTCGGGATCGCTTTCCAACTGATCGATGACGCTTTGGATTACGGCGGCACCTCGTCCGCGCTCGGCAAGAATGTCGGCGACGACTTCCGCGAAGGCAAGATCACTTTGCCCATCGTCCTCTCCTTCCGGCGCGGATCGGAAGCCGAACGTGCCTTCTGGCAGCGCACCTTGGAAAAAGGCGAGATCGGAGACGGCGATCTCGAAGCAGCCATCGCTCTTTTGCGCAAACATCGCGCTCTCGAAGACACGATCGAACGCGCCCATCATTATGGCGCGATGGCGCGCGACGCGCTCGAACTCTTCCCAGCCTCGGATTGGAAGACCGCGCTGAATGAAGTGGTCGATTTTTGTATTGCCCGCGCGCATTGAAAGCATCTCATGAAAAAGTGTTGCCGACTCCATCCAGATGGCGCGCAACATTTCGAAAGTATGTGGGTTTATTCGCAGCTTCCAGCTAGAGCGCTTTCCGTTTGGGTGGAATCACCCAAAAGATAAGAATTCGCTCTAGATTCGATAAGTTAGAGTTGTTCTCATCGCAAAACCGCATACACTTTTGCGGAACATGCTCTAGTTCATGGACGGCTTTCCTTATTATGTGGGAAGTCGTCCACCGTTCATAATGACACCAAATATTACACCGACTGCAACTAACATAAAGGACGTAATGGCCACTGAAATTCCACGCCCCTTGGAGAAGTAGCGACTTCTGTATTTCATCAAATTGCGATCGATCGTTAGATATAAAACAGCGGCGACACCAGTTTCAAAAACGAGACTTACACAAACATGGATGACTGACGCGTGTATATTAAAATGATGAAAGATCATATTGACGATGAAGCCCCCAATCCATGCGTTTAAATATAAAGGAAACGACATACCTCCGAGGAATTTTGCAATTTTTGAGTGTTGTCCTGGTTGTGATAGAGAAAGAACAATACAAAGCGCCGTCAGCGGAGCCCCAAAGCGATATGGTAAAATTGCATGAGGAGCAAAGGTCGCGATCGTGATTAATACGAGAAGCACTCTCGTATAGTTGATGAGTGGCAAAGCGGGAAATCTATGCTGCAACACTGCGGCAAGCACGCCGCAGGAAATAGCGCCAAAAAGATACGAATAAGGTGAACTGATAACGACGAGCGTGATGATTATCCAAGCGACAACGCTTTGCCCTATGAAACGAGGCAAGGAGGTTAGATGAGGGGCGCAACCAAATAAAACTGTTCTTCAGCGCATATACTCCAAAAATGATTTCCCGTGCCTTGCAGCGGCATGGCATCTTTGAATTCTGCAAGTTGCGGCGGTCCAAACAGGTTATAAACAAAAGTCAGATCGTAACTGAAAATCTCGATCCATTTTTGAGTGACTTGATCTTTCAAAAGACTTGCTGCCATTAGCAAGAAAATACCGATATAATAGGGTATCCAAATGCGTGCTGCACGGTTGAAATAAAACTGCGGCAAGTCAGTGGGTTTCGATCGCAACAAAATGCCGCCAATCAACCACCCGCTGAGAGCAAAGAAAACTTGGACTGCGAAGCCGCCCGCGCCATCCCAGGCAATTAGTCCCGAATGACTGAATACAACCGTCATGGCTAAGACAAAACGGAGATAATCGAAGGCGGGATAATAGGCGTGATCGACGGTCTTTTCGGAGGAACCAGGCACTTGCCCTACCAAAGAATTCATAAAAAAATAACCTTATAGATGATATCAATATAGAGAGATTGGCAAATTCGATCTGTCTTTTTGAAACCACAATTTATTTTGATCGTTTACAACGTCTTGCTATCAAGCGCTAGTTCAACAAACTCACCTTCACCCACCAGTCTGGATGCGCCTGTAAGATGGTTTTCTTGGCGCGGGCGGCCGATTTGCAATCTGCGAAAAGCGCGAAACACGTCGCACCTGACCCCGACATGCGTGCGAGTTTGCAGCCGGGCGCGGCGCCGAGCACGGCCAGCACATCGCTAATCACCGGCGCGATTGTGCAGGCTGCATCTTCCATGTCATTGCGGCCTTTGCGGAGCAAATCGTAGAGCCCATCCGCCTGGAGACCCGCTGCGATCTCCGGATGCTTGCCGAAAAGCGATTGCATTCCGGGCTGAAGATTCATTCGTGCAAAAACATGTTTCGTCTCAACCGGCACGCGCGGATTGACAATTAAAGACATCAAGGGCGGCAGGCTCAAAACGGGCCCGAGCTTTTCGCCGAAACCCATCATCATGCGGCCCTTCGCGGCAAGACAGACAGGCACGTCCGCCCCCGTGGCCCGCGCGGCTTCAATGAGCCTCGGATCATCCAAAGATAGATTATTGGCGCGCGCGAGAAGGCGAAGCGCCGCCGCCGCATCGGATGAACCGCCGCCAATCCCGGCAGCGACCGGCAAGCGTTTTTCAAGCTGAAAAGCGCCAAGCTGTAATCCATCGACCCGGGCGGCGAGATTACGCGCGGCCTTGCAGACCAGATTGCCGTCCGTCGATCCTGACTCGGCCGCGCTAGGTCCGTAAACGCTCAGCGCCAGATCCGGCCCTGGCGTCAAGCTCAGCAAATCGCCGCCACGGGAAAAGACAACAAGGCTCTCAAGCTCATGCCAGCCGTCCGCGCGGCGGCCAAGCACATGCAAAGTCAGATTGATCTTCGCCGGCGCGCGTTCGTGAAGGATATTAGGCAAAGGGTGATAACTTACGATTGGACGTGCCCGTCTCCCGCGAGGGGAGAAGGCAAGTGCGATTATCCGCCGTTCTTCGCGGGCTCCGCGTCGGCGGCGGCGGGCTTTTCCTCTTCGGGCAGCCCGTGTTCGATCTTGTCCAGGATCTTATCCTTGTCTTCCGGCTCCGGTCCAAGGTCGCGCGCGTGGTTCCATTGGAAATGCGCTTCGAGCTTGCGTCCAACGCGCCAATAAGCATCACCTAAATGATCGTTGATCACGGGATCCGCAGGCTTGAGGTCGATCGCCCGTTCGAGCTCTTTGACGGCCTCATCATAATGGCCAAGTTTGTAATAGGCCCAGCCGAGACTATCGACGATATAGCCGTCCGTGGACCGCAGCTCGACCGCCTTATGCAGCATGGCAAAAGCCTGATCGAGATTCATCCCCTGATCGACCCAGCTATAGCCAAGATAGTTCAAGACAAGCGGCTGGTCCGGATAAAGCTCCAACGCATGTTTGAAGTCGGCCTCGGCCTTCGGCCATTCCTTCTGCCGCTCATAAGAGATGCCACGGAAATAATAGAGCGGCCATTTGGCTTTATCTGGCTTCGTCGTTTCGTCGATCGCTTGCGTATAAGTTTCGACGGCTTCCGCATATTGCTTGCGCGAACGCTGCAGATTGCCGAGCGCGGACAAAGCGTCTTCGTCTTTCGGATGTTCTGTGACAATCTTCTTCAGATATTTCGCAGCCTCATCCGGCTTGCCGAGCATTTCAAGAATTTCGCCGGTTTGGATGTCGGCCGTGGTCCGCAGAGGGTCGCTCTCGGCTACGGTATTATAAAGATCAATAGCCTGTTCATTTTGTTTAATGCGCTCGTAAATATCCGCCAGCGTGATGGTCGCAAGACCATTTTGCGGCGACAGGAAAAGCGACAGGCGAAGATAAATCATCGCAGCGAGTTCATCTCCTTGACGGCCCCCCGCCGCGCCAAGACCATAAAGAACCTCAGCCGCGCCCTCCTCCGGCGTTTTGACAAAGGGCTCAAGCTTTTTTCCAGCATGCAAATCAGCCAATGCGGCTGTCACGATCGGATGATTGGGCAAAATCTGATTGAAGCCTTCATAGGCTGCGATCGCCGCGTCATTATTGCCATGTTCTGAATTGAACCGGGCATAAGCGTCCACGAGCCGGAGCGTATTCTTGTCTGAAGCATAAGCCGCCGCCAGCCACTTCGCCGCATCAGGAACTTGATTGCCGATATCGGCGATCAAGCCCTTATGATAGTCGCGGAAGATGCTGAAATTCTCATCCTTAAGCCGATCGACGAGGTCAAGCGCACGCTTCGTTTCGCCCGTTCCCGCATAGGTCCAGGCAGTGAGCAATGTCGCGGTCACGTCACGTTCCTGACCGGCACCGCTTTTCGCAAGCTGAGCCCGCGCGGCGGCGTATTGTTTCGCTTTGATGGCTTTGATGCCGAGAGCCAAATGGGCCAAGCCATTGTTAGGGTCGCGCGCAATGAGACGATCGGCTAGCGCAAAACCGTCTTGCATATTGCCGTTTGAAATCGCCGCGACAAACGCACGCTCAATCAATTGCGGATTGCGCGGATCATAGCGCAGGGCTTCACGGAAAAAGGTCGCCGCTGCGACAGTGTCACGCTCCGCACCCGCGACGAGCGCTGCGAGATAGTTGCCAGCCGGACTCGCGCCGACTTCAAATGGCGCCGCGACCGCGAGATTTTCGCGCGCGCTGGCCTTGGCATGCGAAAAGGACAATGCGAGGACCGCGCATGCCAGGCCAATCAGGATGGGGCGCCGCGAATGGGCGCAAGACCGGAGCTCATTCATATCCCGAGAGGTAAAGTTAGAAATCCGCACGCGACAGCCTTTCGACAGCAGAGCGCTCGCGTCCTCAGTTGGACTTCAGCGCAACGAGGATCCTACGAACGCGGAGAACATGGCCGTTTTGCGCTCACGCGGCAAGAGAATATCGCAATGCCGCTGCGCGGAAACAGACAAATATTCTTGACATTGGAGGTTTCGGATCGGCAGCGTTAGAGGGCATCCGCCCCGATCTCGCAATGCACCGTAAGAGATGGCATACAAGCTTTGGATTTAGTCCCGATCAGGATGTCAGTTCAGGTCTGTCCCGGACGCAGCTTGTAGAAAATATGATGCCCGATGACGTCCATTTTTTCGAGCCTGCGCGCCCATCGCGGGCGGACGTAATTGGCGTGATAGTGGGTTGAACCGCCAACATCGGAGACATAGGTTTTCCCATCCATGACAGCCTCCGCGATGCGCGTCGCAGTTTGCCATGAATCCTGCTCGGTGATTCGCAGCGATTTGCCTTCGCAGGCAAAGGAGAATTGGCAGGCATTATACCGGTTGCGATTTTGATAGACGACGCCGCAGATCGTCGAAGGATAAAGGCCGCTTGCCACCCGGTTTAAGACGACTTGCGCGACAGCGGCTTGGCCTTCTTCGGGCTCGCTGCGGGCCTCAAAATAAATGGCCTCCGCGAGGCACCGCTTTTCGTGTCCAGCCTTATCTTCATCGATCAACGCGGCGTAATTCGGCCGGTCGCTCCGCGGCACGCTACTCATGTTCGGCATAGATGGCTGCGCCGGCAAGGATACGATCTCGACTGGCACGGCATCGGCCGGCGCGGGCGTCGTCGATGCCAAGGCCGTTGCACGCGGCAGCTTTGGCGTCGCGCCTTGCATCAAGCGCTCATTTACCGAAGCCGGGCGCATCGTAATGGTCGAGCCAGCGGCGGAACCCGTCGTTCCGTTTTCACCAGGCGAAGCGACGGCCGCGGAATGCGCAGTCGTCGGACTTTCACCGGCTGCCCAAGGCTCAAAAGTCTCGACACTTTCAGGCCCGGCGCTCTCCTCATCGGAAACAGAAAATCCGCCGGTCGGCGAATTTTCATCGTGGTTGAAAATCAAATCCTCCGCACGGACCACGGCGAGACCGCCAGGGCCGCGCAGTTTCGTATCGAAGGTCGGCCGCAAACCGATGGCTGGATCGCCTTTATGCGTGCGATCGATCTGCGGAAACACACGTACGTTATGTTTCAGATCCGTGCGGGGTTCCTGTTCATCGGAGACCGCTTTAAAATCCTCGGGTGTCCCGAGAACGAGGCTTGCCTGCCGCATCAGCCCATCATGAGCCTCCCCAAACGGCGCATCTGCCCGGCGGACAAGATCGGCAAGGCCGCCGCTGGGGGCAATTAAAAGGCCAGGATCAGCAAGGGCACGCACGGCAACCGGAGCGAACGAACCGTTGACCGTCGCATCCTGACCGGCGT
>Ga0116230_10000722_pt1 | contig 29563 bp, 34 predicted proteins | sample S1TSphfallax_3_FD_88678 | JGI IMG/M metagenome (GOLD analysis project Ga0116230, IMG submission 88678) | Host-associated microbial communities from peat moss isolated from Minnesota, USA - S1T2_Fd - Sphagnum fallax MG | ecosystem: Host-associated > Plants > Peat moss > Unclassified | place... | reverse complement strand
CGAACCCCGGGCCCAAGGCGAACCCGAGCGCTGCGCCGACCCCCGGCGCCGCATCGAGTCCTGGCGCTGCGCCGAACCCGAATAGTCCCCCCTAGCGCGGCGCGATTCGGTTCGGATTAGAATGGCCCGCAGGATGGAATCGAAGGGAGCGCTTTGCATGAAAAAAAGTCGGTTCGTCGGTCAGTCGCTGGCCTTGCTCGGGCTGGCCTGTCTTTGGGGCGCCGCGGCTGCGCCGCTTGCCCTCGCCGGTACGCCCCCCGCGGCGCCCGCCGCAGCGGCCACCGTCACCTGCAGCGACGGGGCGAGCTCGACGGCGGGGAAAGGGGCTTGCAGCCACCATGGCGGTGTCGCGACCGCCAAATGCAAGGACGGCAGCTACACCAAAACCAAGAGCCACAGCGGCGCCTGCGCGAAGCACGGCGGAGTCGCTCAGTTTCTGGACTCCTGAGCCGCCCCGGCTGAACCGCCGGCCCCACCGCCGGTCGGCCTTCCGCGGGGGCGCCTGCCAAGCCTTCCGAGCGCCCGTCAATGATGTAGCAGCGGTTTCAGGGCCGTCCAAACGTTGGCCAGCAGCAGCGGTTGGCCCTGCTCGTTCGGATGAATGTCATCCGCCTGCATGAGTGAAGGCGTCAACGCAATGCCGTCGAGTAGGAAGGGCACGATCGCGAGCTTGAATTCCTTGGCGGTGGCCGTGTAAGCACCGAAGAATTGCGACGTGTAATCGGGCCCGTAATTCGGCGGCATGCGCATGCCGAGCAAGAGCACCTGCGCGCCGGCGCCGCGGGACAGCTGGACCATGCTGTCGAGATTCGCGCGCATCGCCGGAATCGGGAGCGCCCGCAGCCCATCGTTGCCCCCGAGCTCGAGAATGACGATCTCGGGGTGATGCAACGCGAGCGCTCGCGGCAGACGAGCCAACCCCCCAGCGGTCGTTTCGCCGCTGACGCTGGCGTTGACGACCTGGTACCCGTACCCTTCTTGATGCAGCTTTTTTCGCAGCAAGCCGACCCAGCCCTGGTTCGCGTCGGCCAGGCCATAGCCCGCACTGATGCTGTCGCCGAAAACGAGTATGGTGGCCGGCTCCGCCCGAGCCGTGGCCGCCGTCAACAGTAATATCGATAGGATCAATAGCCGATGCACAGTCGCTCCCGATGTCAAATTCCGTAAGTTCCGAGAGGATCGTTCTCGAAGCCCGTCACGTGTCTAAGATCGTCGCGAGCCCCGAGGGTTCGCTGACCATTCTCGCCGATGTCAGCCTTGCCGTGCGTGCGGGTGAGACGCTCGCGATCGTCGGCGCCTCGGGGGCCGGAAAATCCACGCTGCTCGCACTGCTCGCGGGCTTGGACACGCCGTCGGACGGGCGGGTGCTGATCGCCGGCGTCGATCTCACCGAGCTCGACGAGGATGGCCGGGCCGCGGTCCGCGGCCGGCACGTAGGCTTCGTCTTCCAATCGTTTCATCTGATCCCGTCTTTGACCGCGATCGAGAACGTGATGCTGCCGCTGGAGCTCGCGAACCGCGCCGACGCCCGCGCCGTGGCCGCCGATGCGCTGGCCCAGGTCGGCCTGGGTGCGCGCATGCCGCATTACCCGAAGCAGCTCTCCGGAGGGGAACAGCAGCGCGTGGCGATTGCCCGGGCGTTCGTGACGCATCCCGACGTCCTGTTCGCCGATGAACCCACGGGCAACCTCGACAGCACCACGGGCGCCCGCATCACGGACCTGCTGTTCGAACTGAACCGCAGCACCGGCAGCACGCTCGTCCTGGTCACGCACGACCGCGGCCTCGCGCGGCGCTGCGGCCGCGTGTTCGAACTCGACGCCGGCCACGCGGCGGCCTGAAGCGCATGCGCGCCCTACGCTTTGCGCTGCGGAACCTGTGGCGCGACCTGAAATCCGGCGAGCTCTCCGTGTTGGTGCTCGCCCTGAGCGTGGCGGTGCTCTCGCTGACGGCCGTCGGCTTCTTCACGAGCCGCATCTCGCAGGGCGTGCGTGCCCAGGCCTCCGAGGTGCTGGCCGCGGACCTGCGCCTCGAATCGGCCGACCCTCTCCCGCCGGACTTGCTGGGGGAAGCGCTCAAGCGCGGCCTGCGCACGGCGCAGGTCTGGTCGTTCCCGACCGCGATCTTCAACGGGAATCAGTCGCAGCTCGCCTCCATTTTCGCGGTGACGCCCGAGTATCCGCTGCGGGGACGGCTGCGCATCGCGGACGCCCCCTTCGGCATCGCCCGGCCCACGACCCAGACGCCGGCGCGAGGTACGGCGTGGGTCGATGCCCGCATCCTCGCGCAGCTGAATCTGAAGGTGGGCGATCAGTTGCACGTCGGCGCCGCCGTCTTCAGGGTCAGCGAGGTGCTGGATTATCGCCCCGACCAGGGCACGGCCTTCGTCGGCATCGCGCCGGCGGTGCTGCTCGATGCCGGCGATGTCGCCGCGACGCAATTGATCCAACCGGGCAGCCGGGTCACCTACGCGGACCTGTTCGCGGGGCCGCCCGCGCGCATCGAGGAATTTCGCGCCTATCTCAAGACCCACAAGAACGGCGGTGAGCATGTTCGCGACGTCGACGATTCGAGCCGGCAGCTGAATTCGGCGATCGATCGCGCCGGCCGGTTCCTGAACCTCGCGAGTCTCGCGTCCGTGCTGCTCGCGGCGGTTGCGGTCGCGATGGGCGCCCGCCGCTATGTTGCGCGCCATATCGACGCCGTCGCCCTGCTGAAGTGCATGGGCGGTTCGCAGGCGTTCGTGCTCTCGATTTCCCTGATCGAACTGGCGATCCTGGCGCTTGCCGCGGTGCTGATCGGCGCGCTCGCGGGCTTTGGCGCGGAGGCGGGACTCGCCTGGCTGCTGCGCGACCTGATCCGCGGCGAACTGCCGCCGGCCTCGCTCGCGCCCGTGCCCATCGCGCTGGTCACGGTCGTCGCGATGCTGATCGGTTTCGCGCTGCCGCAGCTGTTGCAGCTCAAGAACACGCCGCCGGCGCGCGTGCTGCGCAAGACCGCCGAAGCGCCGCGGCTCGCCTTCGGCCTCAGCTACGCGCTCGCCCTCGGCGCCTTGTTCGGCATCCTGTGGGTACTCGTGCGTGACACCGAACTCGTGGTCGACGTGTTCCTGGGGGTAATCGGTGTCGGCGCGGTTCTCACGCTCGCCGGCTTCGGCCTCGTCGCCCTGACCGGGCGACTGCGCGGCGGGGTGGGCGTCGCCTGGCGCTACGGTCTCGCCAACGTGTCACGGCGCGGGACCGCTAGCGTGGTGCAGATCGTCGCCTTCGGTCTGGGAATCATGGTCTTGCTGTTGCTCGCCGTCGTGCGCGGCGACCTGCTGGCGGACTGGCGGCACAGTCTCGCGGTGGACGTGCCCAATAATTTCCTGATCAACATCCGGCCCGAGGAACTGCAGCCGCTCGAGAAGTTTCTCGGCTCGCACGGCTTCGGCGACCCCGTCATGTATCCGATGGTGCGCGCGCGCATCACGTCGATCGACGGCGAATCCAGCGATGCGATCAAGCTCAAGTCCGAGGGCGGCAGGAATTTCCTCGAGCGGGAACAGAATCTCACGTGGTCGGCGAATCTCATGCCCGACAACACGCTGGTGGCGGGCCACTGGTGGACCCGAGAGGACGCCGGCAAGCCGCTCGTGTCGATCTCGTCCGAGTATCAGGAATCCTTGCACCTCAAGGTTGGTGACGAGCTGAAATTCGACATCGCCGGCGAGCCGCTCACGGTCACGGTCGCGAGCATCCGCAAGATTCGCTGGGACAGCTTCCGGCCGAACTTCTTCCTGGTGTTTCCACCGGGACTGCTCGATGGCGCCGCCGGCACCTATATGACCAGCATCTATCTCACGCCACAGCAGCGGCCGGCGCTGGTCGACCTCGTCCGACTCTTTCCGACCGTCTCCGTGCTCGACGTCGATGCGATCCTCAAGCAGATTCGCGACATCATGGATCGCGCCTCGCTCGCCGTGCAGTACGTGTTCCTGTTCACGCTCGGTGCGGGCGTGATCGTGCTGCTCGCGGCGGTGCAGGCGACCCGCGACGAACGTCGCTACGAGAGCGCGATGCTGCGTACGCTGGGCGCGAGCCGCAGCACGGTGCTGCAGGGCGTTGCCGCCGAGTTCTCGGCCCTGGGATTTCTCTCGGGGACGCTGGCCGCCGTGGGCGCGACGGCGATCGGCTGGGTGCTCGCGCATCGCCTGTTTTCGCTGAACTTCACCTTCGATCCCTGGGTCTGGGCCGTCGGTCTCGTCTGTGGCACGGTCTTGGTCGGCGTCAGCGGGACCTTGGCGACGCGCCGCGTGGTCGAGACGCCCCCGATCGTCAGTCTGCGCGAGGACTGAGCGGCCTCGGGATGCGGCTTCGGGTTCGGGATGCGGCTTCGGTTCGGGATGCGCCTTCGGGCTCGGGATGCGGCTCGCGCGAGCCGGCTTCAGCTCACGTCGAGCGTGAGCCAGCCCTCGGGGATCGCATCGCCGCGCGGGGGCAAGCCCTCGATGCGCACGTCATAGGTGCCCGCGGGCAGGCCCGAGGCGTTGAACGAGATCTTCAATTCGTTGTTCGAGTCCTTCAGGGCGCGATCGATCACGAGGGCGCGTCCCTGATCGCGTTTGTCCACGAAGATGCGAAACTGGGTCTCGTGCGAGTACCCCATGTCGACGTGCAGCTCCACGAGCTGCCCCGCGCCGCGGCTCAGCTTCACGGTCGCCGAGCCGAGCCCGGGCGCACGATCCGGCACGACCATGAAACTGCGTGCCCCGATCGGGGCGCTCAGGGACCCCTGGTTCGCGATCGTCTTGACGTGGTCGAGTTCGCCGCTCAACAGAATGTATTTCGTGAACAGGCCGAGCAGGGCGGCGAGGCTCACGAGTGCGAGGACGCCGAGACCGATGGGCAGGTAGATGGTCTTCCACCAGGGCAGCGCCGGTTCGCTGAGATCCGGTGGGCGACCGCTCGCCTCGAGCAGCTTGAGGCTCAGGCGGGCGCGTTCGCCGAGCTGCTTCTCCTCGAGGAACGCCGGGTTCGCCCGGCACCAGGCTTCGAATTCGCGCGCGCCCTTGGGCGGTAGTTTGTCCTCGAGATAGCGCTCGAAGATCCGGTGGTCCTCGATGAACTTGCGATCGAAGCGGGGAGGCGCGGCGGCTGGCGCGGGCTTCTCGGCGGATGTCGAATTGGCGTTCATTGGGGGTTCATCGGGCGTTCATCCGGCGTTCATTGGGCGTTCATCGGGCGTGCAGGGTGTTTCTCCAGAGCCCAGTGTGCCGCGCCCACGGCCTACACTATGTGAAATATTCCGCAGAAGCCGCCGATTCAGGCGCTCAGAGCCGCCAAGACCGCCGCGCGTTCGCGCGGTCCCAGGCTGCGCCAGTCGATTTTGGGGCCGTCTGCGGCCGCGAGCGAGGCGTCGTCGACGAAGGTCGGCGAAGTCCGCGACGCCCTCCAGTGCGTGGGCAGTGCCCGGGTCCTGCCGCGTCGGACGAGGTCCAAGACCGCCGCGATGACGGCGGGATGATTGGCGAGATCGGCGTGCCACTCCGCCACGTAATACCGCGGGATACCCGGCAGGGCGGCTAGGGCGACCGGCACGGTGCCGTCACCGGCCAGGCTCATCTCGTAGTCGAAACCCGCGCTCCGGCGGCGCGTCGCGACGATGGTGCTGCGATCGACGCCGAGGATCTGGACCATGCGCGCATCGGGCGGCGCGAGGGCCGCGCGCACCTCGGCGACCCGGGCCAGTTGACGCAGGTCCGGCAGCGGACCCGTGGCGGGCCAGCCGCTGCGCCGGTAAAGATCGGCGCCGCGCAGGCGCTCACGCGGCGGCAAGAGCTGGTACAGACCGGGGAAGGTCTTGAACACCTCGCTCGCGAGCGCTTCCGGCGTGTGCACCGGATCGAGCAGCGTCACGCGGCGCACGAAGGGGTAGGTGCCGCGGAACGCTTGTATGGGTGCGTACGAGCCGAAGTTCGGCGTCCCGATCAGCACGAGCTTGCGCACCATGCGTCGCGGCAAGCGCGCGAGGGCGATGCGGGCGACCATGCCGCCCATGCTGTGACCGACCAGCACGACCGGACGATCGTCGGCACGAATGCGTTCGGCGAGCGCCCCGCCCAGTTCTTCCAGGTCGCGCCGCCAGTCGTAGGCATGCAGTTGCGCGTCGATGCCCGCCGCGTGGAGGCTGAGCTGCAACCGTGCATAGGCATAGAGCAGGACTCCCATCGGTCGCAGCTTCCCGCCGGCGGGCAGTTGCAAGTCCCGGATGCCACCGCCCGCGATGCTCACGGGGTCGATCCACACCACGCGCTTCGCGGGATCCCGATGAGTCGGGTCGCCGAGCCGTGACCCCATGATGCCGGGCACGATCAGCACGCGCGTGGCCCCCGGGGGTAGCGGCGCCCGCACGCTCTGCGCGAGACGGCGCAGTTCCGCGTGCGCCGCGGCGCCGAAATATTCGCGCAGTGCCGGGGCGTGCTTTCCGGTGGCAAGCGCGCGCAACACGGCGGCCTCGTCGGCGCGAAAAGCCCACTCCGAACGCGCCTCGCCGCGCTCGCGCGTGGGCCGCCGTTCCGCAATGCGTCCGAGCGCGTGCGACCTCATGCGGTGCCGCTCAGTTCTTGCCGGCAAAGGACGAATGCACCAGCTTGCACAGTTCGCCGATGACGGCGGTCCGGGTCGTCGACTTGCGCCAAACCGCGCCCACGGTGCGTGACGGTGCAGGCTTCGCGAACTGCCGGATGGTCAGGCCGCGCTGAGAGCCGAACGGAGACTCCACGGCGAGTTCCGGCAGCAAGGTGATGCCGAGACCGGCGACGACCATTTGTCGCAAGGTCTCGAGACTCGTCGCGCGAAAATCCTCCGCTTCGTGCACCTCCACGCGGCTGCAGACCTCGAGCGCGTGATCGCGCAGACAATGTCCGTCCTCGAGCAGCAGCAGGGTATGCCCCTTCAGGTCCGGCAGCTTGATCGTCGCCTTCTCGGCGAGCGGGTGGTTGTTGGGCAACGCGACCGTGAAGGCCTCCTCGTAGAGATCCTGCGAGGCGAGCCCTTCGTGCGCCACGGGCAGCGCGATGATCCCGAGATCGATTTCGCCCTCCCGCAGCCGCTTCAGCAGGCCCTCGGTCTGGTATTCGTACAACATCAGCCCGAGCTGCGGCAGCGCCTTGCGTATCTTGGGCATGATCCGCGGCAGGAGATACGGTCCGATCGTCGGAATCAGGGCGAGCTTCAGCTTGCCCGCGAGCGGGTCGGTGTTGCTGCGAGCCAGCGCGATGATCTCGTCGCCCTCCTCGAGCATGCGACGGGCGCGCACGACGACCTGCTTGCCGACGTCGGTGAGCTGCACGTTCTTGGGCTGGCGCTCGACGAGTTTGACCCCCAGGTATTCCTCGAGCTTCTTCAGCTGCGCCGAAAGCGTGGGCTGGCTCACGAACGTGCGCGCCGCGGCCTTGCCGAAGTGGCCGGTGTCGGCGAGCGCCACGAGATACTTGAGATCCTTGAGATTCATCGTCGGTCTGCCCTTGGCGTTGCGCGATTGATAGATGAATTCTATTCAAATAAATATCTTAATCAACGCCAATAATAAGAAGAACACCGCAGCGCGCACGGGATAGAATCCCGGCGTGATCCCTCGACCTTAGGATTTCGATGGCTGCAGCTGGGCAAAAGCGCCTGTCCGCCGGCGTCGTGATCGTCAGCCTGATGGAACGGAAACTGAAGTTTCTGCTGCTGCGCGCCTACCGTAATTGGGATTTCCCCAAGGGCATCGTCGAACCCGGGGAGGCCCCGATCGATGCGGCATTGCGAGAGGTGCGCGAGGAGACGACCCTCGACGACATCTCCTTCGACTGGGGACTCGTGTTCATGGAAACGGGACCCTACAACAAGGGCAAGATCGCCCGCTATTACATCGCACGCAGCAAGGAACAGCAGATCCAGCTGCCCGTGAATCCGGAGCTCGGCGTGCCCGAACACCAGGAAGCCTGCTGGGTCAGCGTCGACAAGGCCTTGAGCTTGGTCAGCGCGCGCTTGAAACCGGTCGTGCGCTGGTCCTACAACACGATCACTCACGGTCTCGCACATGGCTTGGATCCCGCGGACGAACCGATCGACGATCAGCCCAGCTGAATGCTGCCCGAGCCGATTTCCACGACTTCGCCGCCGACGTCGATGCGCCGCTCCGCGGAGACCTGCAGGCGCAGGACCGAGGCGCGACCGGTGGCCTCGCCTTGCGCGATTTCGAGCGTGACCGGCAGTGGGTGTTGCAGGGCGAGCCACCAGCCGCCGAGATTCGCCGTGGCGGATCCGGTCGCGGGGTCCTCGAGCATCACCGGTCCCTGCGGAAAGAAAAATCGGGCGAGGAGCCGACCGCTGCCGTCGGGCGCGAATACGTAGGCCATGCTCGCGCCATCCTCGCTCTTGAGGTGCTCGAACGCCGCCGGCAGCGGCGCGGCGCGGCGCACCGCGCCCGTCGAGGTCAGCGGCACGATCAATTGTTCCTTGCCCGCCTTGACCCACAGAGGGCGGTCGCCGATGTCCTCTTCCCGGAGACTCAAGGCCTCGGCAATCTGCGCGCGGCTCGCGCCCGTTTCGCGCCAGACCGACTCCAAAGCCGTCAAGGTCCAGTGGTCGCGCTCGGAGCGCACCGCGATGCACCCCGCGGCCAGTTCCAAGCGCAAGGAGTCGAGACCGGGCCGCAGGGCCCGCAGCACGTAGGCCGTGCCCAAGGTCGGGTGGCCCGCGAACGGCATCTCGTAACGCGGCGTGAAGATCCTCACCTTCGCGTCGGCGACCGTGGAGGGCAGAAGGAACGTGGTCTCGGACAAATTGAATTGCAGGGCGAGTGCCTGCATGGTCTGCGTATCCAAGCCCGTCGCATCCTCGAACACGCAGAGTGGATTGCCCGTCAGGGGTTCGCGTCCGCGCGTGAACACATTGACGAGCCGAAATCGGTGCACTGCCATGGCGGGCCCCCTCAAGCCAGGGTGTGGAAGACCTTTTGGACGTCGTCGTCCTGTTCGAGTTTGTCGATCAAGGTCAGGACCTCGGCCGCCTGGGCTTCGGGCAGTTCCGTGGGCACCGAACAGATGTACTCGTGTTCGGCCGACAGCGGCGTGATGCCGCGGGCCTCGAGCGCCTCCTGCAGATTCCCGAAATCGGTGAAACCACAGCGGATCACGAGCTGCGGCTCGCCCTTTTCACCCGTGCTCTCGCCCATTTCCTCGAGGCCGTGATCGATCAGATCCAATTCCAGCTCATCGTGATCCTTGACCGTGCTTGGATCCAGCCGAAACACCCCCATCTTCTTGAACAGGAAGCTGACGCTCCCGGTGGTGCCGAGGTTGCCCGCGTTCTTCGAGAAGATGTTGCGCAGGCTGCCCACGGTGCGCGTCGGGTTGTCGGTGGCTGCCTCGACGAGGAGCGCGACGCCGTGCGGCGCATAGCCCTCGTACAGCACTTCCTGGTAGTTCGTCGCTTCCTTGCCCGAGGCGCGGCGGATGGCGGCGTCCGTCTTGTCCTTCGGCATGTTGACGGCACGGGCGTTTTGCAGCACCCGGCGCAAGGTCGGGTTGGCCGCGGGGTCCGGACCACCCGCATGCACGGCGATGGCGATGTCCTTGGCCACGCGGGTGAATTGCTTGGCCATGCGGTTCCAGCGGGCGAACATGGCGTGTTTTCTGACTTCGAATATGCGTCCCATGGCGCACATGGTAGCAATACCTCGTCAAACGGCTAGACTTGTCATGACTTCCCCAAGGGTTTACTTATGAGTGCAATTCCCCCGGCTCCGGACGCGAGTCCCCCCAGCTTTCGCGAACTCGCGCTGTCCGAGCCGGTGTTACAGGCGCTCATCGACGTCGGCTACGAGTCGCCCTCGCCGATTCAGGCGGCGACGATCCCGGTGCTGCTGTCCGGTGTCGACATGCTGGGCCAAGCCCAAACGGGCACGGGTAAGACCGCAGCATTCGCCCTGCCGGCCCTCTCCAAGATCGATTTGACCAAACACGAGCCCCAGGTCCTCGTGCTCGTGCCGACGCGGGAGCTCGCCCTGCAGGTCGCCGAGGCCTTTCAACGCTATGCCGCCCATATGAAAGGCTTCCACGTCTTGCCCATCTATGGCGGTCAGGCATATCAACCGCAGCTGTCGGCACTGCGCCGCGGCGTCCACGTCGTCGTCGGCACGCCCGGCCGCGTCATCGACCATATCGACCGGGGCACCCTCAAGCTGTCCGGCTTGACGCTGCTCGTGCTCGACGAGGCCGACGAGATGCTGGCAATGGGCTTCGTGGATGCCGTCGAGAGCATCCTGGAGAAAACCCCGCCGCAGCGGCAGGTGGCCCTCTTCTCGGCGACGCTTGCCGCGCCGATCCGGCGGATCGCGCAGAAGCATCTGCGCTCACCGGTCGAGGTGACGATCAAGAGCAAGACCAGCACCGCGACCAATATCCGGCAGCGCTACTGGGTCGTCAGCGGCGTGCACAAGCTGGACGCACTGACCCGAATCCTCGAGGCCGAGCCCTTCGACGGCATGTTGGTGTTCACCCGCACGAAGCAGGCGACCGTCGAGCTGTCCGAGAAGCTCGAGGCACGCGGCTTCGCGGCGGCCCCGCTCAACGGCGACATCCCCCAGCCGCAGCGCGAGCGCACGGTCGCGCGCCTGAAATCCGGTCAGATCGACATCCTGGTCGCCACCGACGTCGCCGCGCGCGGGCTCGACGTCGAGCGCATCGGCCACGTCGTGAACTACGACGTCCCCTACGACACCGAGTCCTACGTCCACCGGATCGGGCGCACGGGTCGGGCGGGACGCAAGGGCGAAGCGATCCTGTTCATCGCACCCCGCGAACGCAACATGCTGCGCGCAATCGAGCGCGCCACGCGCCAGACGATCGAGCAGATGAACCTGCCCAGCGTCGATGCCGTCAATGCCAAGCGCATCGCCAAGTTCAAGCAGCGGGTCACCGAGACGGTCGCGAAGGGCGAGGCGGACGCCTATCGCGCCGTGCTCGAGCAGCTCGAAACCGAGACCGGCATCGCTCTGATCGACATCGCCGCCGCGCTCGCGAGCCTTGCCCAGGGGTCGACCCCGTTGCTGCTCGCGGCCAGGGCGGAGGCGCCCCGGGCGCCGGAGACGCGCGCGCCGGAGCCGCGGGCGCAGGAGCCGAAGCCGGCATACGAGCCGCCCGCAGTCCCCGCCAAGCCGGTTGCCGGCGAGATGGAGACCTTCCGTCTCGAGGTGGGCAGCATCCACGGCATCAAGCCCGGCAACATCGTCGGGGCGATCGCCAACGAAGCCGGCATCGAAGGCGTGCACATCGGACGCGTCGACATCCGCGAGGATCACAGCTACGTCGACTTGCCGGAGGGTATGCCGCAGTCTATCTTCAAGTCGCTGCAGAAGGTGCGCGTCGCGGGTCGGGAGCTGCGCATCAGCCGGGTCAAGGAGAAGCCGCCGAAACCGCCGCGCAACCCCGCCGGCCGGCACGTCGAGCGCAAGCTGCTCTCGCGCCACTAGACGCACGCGAATTTCAACCAGCAGAGGAGGAAGTCATGGGCAAGGGTATGGAACGAAAGAAAGAAGAGAAGAAGAAGCCGACCAAGACGCTCGCGGAGAAGCGGGCCGCCAAGCGCGAGAAGAAAGCCGGCAAGGGCTGAAGACCAACCGCCGCGGGTTCGCAAGCCGCCGCGTTCGCGGCAGCCCGACCTGCGGCGGAACCTGAAGACACTCCTCCGATGCGAGCCTCCGCAGTCAAGGCGTTGATCGTGCTCAACGTCATCGTTTTCGGCCTCGAATTCGTGGCCTTCGACCCGCTCGAAACCGCCTTCGCGCTCTGGCCGGTGCAAGCGGTCGAGGGCTACCCTGCGTTCCACGTCTGGCAGCTCGTGAGCTATGCCTTCCTGCACGATCCGACCGGCATCTCGCACATCCTGTTCAACATGTTCGGCTTGTGGATGTTCGGCACGCAGGTCGAAGAGACGATCGGCCCCGTGCGCCTGCTCGCCTGCTATTTCGCCTCGATCGTGACCGCCGCCATCACGCAGCTCATCGTGCCGCCGCTGCTGGGCGCTGAACTCGGGCCCACGATCGGGGCCTCCGGCGGGGTGTTCGGACTGCTGCTCGCCTATGCGCTGCTGTTCCCGCGCCGCAAGGTCGTGCCCTTGATACCGCCCATCCCGATGCCGGCCTGGTTGTTCGCGGCGATCTACGCGCTACTCGAGCTGGGATTGGGCGTCACGGGTCGACAGGCCAGCGTCGCGCATTTCGCGCATCTGGGCGGCATGATCGGCAGCGCGTTCGTGATCATCCAGTGGCGCTTGCGACGTGCTTGACGCGCGGCGTTTCGCGATTCGCCAGGCTATCGGCTAGGCTATCCCCCACACAGGCCGGGGGTTCCACCATGAAGTCATCGTTGCTCGCCTCTTGGGTCGCGCTCGTCGCCGGGCTCACGGCCATGTCCACCGCGCACGCGGAGTGGGTCACGCGAGTGACCGACGGCATCATGGGCACGCGCATCACGGTGGAACTCTGGGCGGAGGACGAGGCCAAGGCCCAGCCGGCCATCGACGCGGTGCTTGCCGAAATGCGTCACATCGACGAGACGATGAGCACCTACAAGCCGACCAGCGAGATCTCGCTCGTCAACGCCCACGCGGCCGAAGGCCCCATGCACATCAGCAAGGAATTGTTCGATCTGCTGACGACGGCGCACGAGTACTCCGTGCTCACCGACGGCGCCTTCGACATCACCTACGCGAGCGTCGGCTATATGTACGACTTTCGCAAGCGCGTCCGGCCCACCGAGGCGCAGATCGATGCCGCGTTGCCCGCCGTCAACTACGAGCACGTGCTGCTCGATCCGGTCGATCAGACGGTGCGATTCTCGCAAAAGGGCGTGCGCATCGATCTCGGCGGAATCGCCAAGGGCTACGCCGTCGATCGGGGGATCGACGTCTTGAAGAGCTTCGGCGTCACGCGCGCCTATGTCTCGGCAGGCGGCGACAGTCGCATCATCGGCGACCGTTTCGGCAAGCCCTGGATAGTCGGCGTCCGAGACCCCCGCAAAGGACCCGGGGAGGCTTTGCTGCGGATCCCGCTCGTCGATGCCGCGATCTCCACCTCCGGCGATTACGAGCGATTCTTCGACGAGGGCGGCGTGCGCTATCACCACATCATCGATCCGCACACCGGGCATTCCGCGAGCAAAGTGCGCAGCGCGACCGTGATCGCGCCCACGGCGACGCGCACGGACGGGCTCTCGAAGACCGCCTTCGTCCTGGGTCCCGACGCGGCGATGGAGATCTACAACCGCATCGACGACATCGACGCGATCATCGTCAAGCTGGACGGCACGGTCGTGTATTCCAAGGGCATGCGGCACGCCGCGCCCGCGGCGAAGCCCTAGTCGCGAAAATTGTTGAACTGCAGGGGGACCTCGAACTCCCCCTTGCGCAGCAGCGCGATCGCCTCCTGCAAATCGTCGCGCTTCTTGCCGATGACGCGCACCTTGTCGCCCTGGATCTGCGCCTGCACCTTCAACTTGGAATCCTTGAGGGTTCGCGCGACCTTCCTGCCCGTCTCCGCGTCGATCCCCTGGCGCAGGACGACGAGCTGAGTCGCACGCGCGAGATTCACGGTCGGATCCTTGACGTCCAGGCAGACGATGTCGATGCCGCGCTTGGCGATGCGCAGCTTCAGGATTTCCAGCATCTGCTTGAGTTGGAACTCGGCGGGCGCGATCATCGTCACGGTCGTCTCCTCGAGCTCGAAGCGGGAATCCGTGCCCTTGAAATCGAAGCGCTGCGTGAGTTCGCGGACGGCCTGATCGACCGCATTCGTCAATTCATGCGTGTCGATTTCCGAAACGACGTCGAACGAAGGCATGTTCCTGTCTCCCCCTGGTGCTCTCCCGAATCGCCTCAACGATACCCGCGCGCCTGCAGGGTGAAAAGCTCCGCATAGCGGCCGGCCGCGCTCATCAGCGATTCGTGGCTGCCCCGCTCGACGATGCGCCCCCCGTCGAGGACCAAAATCTGGTCCGTCATGCGCACCGTGGAGAAGCGGTGTGAAATCACGATCGCGATCCGGTTGCGCGTCAGTTCGCGAAAGTGCTCGAACACTTCCGCCTCGGCGCCCGCGTCGATCGCGGCGGTCGGCTCGTCGAGCACCAGAATGTCGGCATCGCCACGCATGAAGGCGCGCGACAGGGCGATCTTCTGCCACTGGCCGCCGGACAGTTCCCGCCCGTCCTTGAACCATTTGCCGAGTTGCGTCCGATAGCCGTTCGGCAGATCGTCCACGAACGGCGCCGCGAGACCCTGGGCGGCGGCCGTGCGCCACCGTTCCTCGTCGTCGAAGGCGCGGACGTCGCCCGCGCCGATGTTCTCGCCGACCAGCATCTGATAACGCGCGAAGTCCTGAAAGATCACGCCGATGCGCCGCCGCAGCGTCGTCTCGTCCCAGTCGGCGAGATTCGTTCCGTCCAGCAGGATGCGCCCGCGCGTCGGCTCGTAGAGCCGCGTCAGCAGCTTGATCAGCGTCGTCTTGCCCGACCCGTTCTGACCGACGAGCGCGAGGCTTTCTCCGGGCCGCACGTGCAGCTCGATGTCGGCGAGCGCCGCCTCGGTGGCTCCCGGGTAAACGAAGGCGACCGATTCGAAACGGATGCCGTCACCGGGCGCGGAGCCCTGGCGCACGCCGCCGCCGCGGCTGCGCACCGGCTGCTCGAGATATTCGAACAGCGTCGACAGATAGAGATTGTCCTCGTACATGCCGCCGACGGCCGAGAGCGCCGCGCCGACGGCTGCCTGGCCCTGGCGGAAGACCATGAAATACATGGTCATCTGACCGAGGGTGATCGCGCCGAGCACGGTCTTGACCGCGATCCAACCATAGCCGCCATAGAGCGCCGCCGTGCCGACGAGTCCGAGACCGAGACCCCAGGCGTCCCGCCGCACGGACAGATCACGGTCCTCCCGATACAGGCGCGTGAAGATGTCCCGGTAGCGTTGCAGCAGTTTCGGTCCGAGGTGAAACAGCATGACCTCTTTGGCGTGATCCTCGCGCGCGAGCACCGACTCGAGGTAAAGCTGCATCCGTGACTCCGGTGCGCGCCATCGAAACAGCCGAAACGCTTCGCCGGAGAATTTCGTCTCGGCGAAAAACGCCGGCAGACCCGCGACTCCGAGCAGCACGACCGCCCAGGGCGAGAACTTGACGAGCAGGCCGCCGAAGGAGATCAGGGATATCGCGTTCTGCGCAAGGCCGAAGGTGCGCATCACGAGCGACAGCGGCCGACTCGACGCCTCGCGGCGCGCGCGAGAGAGCTTGTCGTAGAACTCGGAATCTTCGAACTGCGTCAGATCGAGCGTCAGCGCCTTCTCCAGGATCATGACGTTGACGCGTTGACCCAGCTGCGCGCGCAGCAGCGATTGGGCAAGGGAGAGCCCGCGCTGGGCCACGCTGACACCCGCGACCAGCAGCGCCTCGATCGCCACGTATTCGATGACCGTGCGGGGTGCGAGGTTTCCGGTGCGCCGGTGCCACTCCGCGGCGTGCACGACCGCATCGACGATCAGCGCACCCACGTACGCGATCGCGGCCGGTGCCAGGCCGGCGAGCACGGTCAGGATCATCAGCGCCACCGACAAACCGCGGTCCGTCGTCCAGACGAGCGCGAGCGCGCGACGGCTGTACGAGAACACGCCGACGAGACTGGCGGGGGGCTGCACGCTCAAGAGGGACGGTCAGGGACTATAATCGGCACGATCGACCCTCGTATGGTGGAGATCGCATTGAAATTCAAGTCCCTGCTCGAGAGATGGAAGAAAGAAGCCGGTCCGCAGCTGAGCGTGGAGGAGTACTCCATTCGCCTGCCCATCGACGACGCCTCGCGTATCCAGGCGCTCGCGGCCCTGTTCCCGGGTCGCACGCCAACGGAAATCATCACCGATCTGCTGCACGCCGCGCTCGACGAGGTCGCCGCGGCGATGCCTTACGAGGCCGGTCCCAAGGTGATCTCGCGCGACGATCACGGGGATCCGGTCTACGAGGACGTGGGTCTCACGCCGCGGTTCGTCGAACTCACGCGGCAGTTCAAGCGCAGCCTCGAAACGGCGGCGAAGGCGGCCGGCAAGCTGCCGGCTTGACGCTCGGCGTGCCGGGACGCGATACTGGGCCACCATGACGACGATCGTAAACGGAAAATTCCAGCCGCGCTGGTGGTGGCGATTCCAACCCTAGAAAAGTGGGCGCTGGTCCGCACGTAACACAACTCCCGTCCGTCTATCCAGAACCCATTTCCGACCCCCGGCAATGGGTTTTTTAGTTTCAGAGCAACCGATCCATATGAAGCCTCCTTTCGACATCGCGGCCGACCTCGACACTCCGGTGTCCGCCTATTTGAAGCTCGCCCCTTTTCGGCCGCGTTTCCTGCTCGAGAGCGTCGAGGGCGGTGAGCGTCTCGCGCGGTATTCCTTCATCGGCTTCGGGGACTGCCTCGAGGTGAAACTGGATGCTGCCGGACTGCACGTGGGCGGCGGCACATTGCCGCGACCGACGAGCCGCGGTGAGTTTCTGGCGCGGCTTCGCGCCGCGCTCGCCGCGGCGCCGCGGCCCTTGCCGGAACTTCCCGGGGTGCCGTTGCTCGGCGGCCTCGTCGGCTACACGTCCTACGATGCCGTGCGCTATTTCGAGCGCCTGCCCGGACGCAGTCTCGACGACACCGAAGCCCCGCACGCGCATTATGTCGCCCCCCGCTCGCTGCTGGTGTTCGATCACCTGACCCGGGGCGTCGCGCTCCTGCACGATGGCTCGGAGGCGGAACGCCAGGCGCTGCGTCGCGAAGTCATCCTGGCCCTACGCGGCGCGGTCCCCGCCATCCTCTCCCCCGGCCGGTTCTCGCTCGCGACCCCGTCGCTGTCACCGGCCGACCACGCCGCGGGCGTGCGGCGCGCGCAGGAGCACATCGCGGCGGGCGACGTCTATCAGCTCGTCCTGGCATCCCGCTTCGATGGCCGTCACTCGCTCTCGCCGTTCGAGGTGTACCGGGCACTGCGGCTCTTGAACCCTTCCCCCTACATGTATTTTTGCGAGCTCGGCGACATCACCGTGGTGGGCTCCTCGCCCGAGGCGCTGGTCAAATTGCACGACGGACATGCCCAGCTGCGACCGATCGCCGGCTCCCGCCCGCGCGGCATGGACACGGCGCGCGACGCGGCGCTCGCGGCCGAGCTGCTCGCGGACCCCAAGGAGAACGCCGAGCACGTCATGCTCGTGGATCTGGCGCGCAACGATCTCGGACGCGTGGCGTCGGCGGGCACGGTCCGTGTCGACCCCTACCGCGTGATCGAACGCTACAGCCACATCATGCACATCGTCAGCGGCGTCGGCGGCCGGCTCGCGCCGGGTTGCGATGCCTTCGATCTGTTCGCCGCCACGTTCCCCGCCGGCACTCTCGTGGGCGCACCCAAGGTGCGCGCCATGCAGCTGATCGACGAGCTGGAGCCCGTTTCCCGTCAGCTCTACGGGGGCACCGTCGGCTACTTCGGCCGCGCGGGCGACATGGACCAGGCGATCACGATACGCACGCTGGTGTTTCGCGGCGACACCTACAGCTATCAGGCCGGCGGCGGGATCGTCGCCGACAGCTCGCCCCAGGCCGAGTACGACGAAGTGATGGCGAAGAGCGCGGTGCTGCGCCGGGCGCTCGAACTCGCCTCCGAGGGGTTGTGAGCATGGCCGCCGCCCGATTGCTGCTGATCGACAACTACGACTCCTTCACCTACAACCTGGTGCAGGCCTTCCTCATGCTCGGCGCCGAGGTCGACGTCCGTCGCAACGACGAGATCAGCACCAACGAGGCGCTGGCGCTGCGGCACACGCATCTGGTGATCTCGCCGGGACCGGGAACGCCGCGGGACGCGGGGGTTTCCCTCGCGATGATCGAGGCCTTCGCGGGACGGGTTCCGATCTTCGGCGTCTGTCTCGGCCACCAGTCGCTCGTCGAGGCGTTCGGCGGCAGGGTCGTGCGCGCGGGCCGTCTGATGCACGGCAAGGTTTCCCCGGTGCAGCACGACGGGCGCGGCCTGTTCGCGAACCTGCCGCAGGATTTTGCCGCCGGCCGCTACCATTCGCTGATCGCCGAGCCGGCGAGCTTTCCGGACGTGCTCGAGGTCACGGCGCGCACGCCCGAGGGGGAGATCATGGGATTGCGCCATCGCACGCTGCCGATCGAGGGCGTGCAGTTCCATCCCGAGAGCGTGCTGACGCCGCTGGGACCGGAGCTCATGGGCAACTTCCTGAGGCTTTGAAGGGGCAGCATGCAGACCGCACGCGAGATGCTCGAGGCCTTGTCGAATCGGCGAGATCTCACCGAGACCCAGGCGGGCGCGCTGCTCGGCCTGCTCGCGGAACCCACGATGGATGCGGCGCTGGCGGGCGCCATCCTGGCGGCCCTGCGCGTCAAGGGCGTGACGGCCACGGAGGTGCGCGGTTTCGCCGGCGCGATGCGCTCCCGCGCACGCAAACTCGACCTGCCGGATTCACCGAACGCGATCGACCTGGTCGGCACCGGCGGCGATGCCTCGGGCAGCTTGAATCTGTCGACGGGCGCGGCGCTGTTGACCGCGGCCTGCGGCATGCCCGTGATCAAGCACGGCAACCGCTCGATCTCCAGCCGCAGCGGCAGCGCCGATTTCATCGAGCAAATGGGTCTCCGGCTGCCACTCGACGAAGACTCGGCCCTGCACTGTCTGAACTCGACCGGTTTCACGTTCCTCTTCGCACCGTATTTCCATCCGTCGATGCGCAACCTGGCGACGGTGCGCACGGCGCTCGGCATCCGCACGATCTTCAACCTGCTGGGACCGCTCACCAATCCGGCCGCGCCACGTTTTCAACTCATCGGCGCCTATGACGCGGCGGCCGCCGAACTGCTGGCCAACAGCGTCGCCGGCATGGAGGTCGAACGCGCCTGGATCGTGCACGGGGCGCAGGGCTGGGACGAGGCGACTCCGATGGGGCCCTTCCTCGCTTACGACGTCACCCGCGACCGCGTGCAACGTCTGCGGGTCGATCCGCGCGAGTTCGGCCTCGATCCCTGCGATGCTGCGGCCCTGGCCGGTGGGGATGCGGCGGCGAATGCCGCGGCCTTCCGCGACGTCCTCGAAGGCCGCGACCGCGGCCCGCATCTGGCCGCGCTCACGCTGCAGGCCGGACTCGCCCTGCACATCGCGGGTCGCGCGCCGAGCATCATGGCCGGAATCGGGGTTGCGCGCGGCGTCGTGGAGAGCGGGGCGGCGCTCACGTGGCTGACTCGACTACGCGAGGTTGCCGAGGATCTGGCGGCACGAGGAGCGTCCGCATGCTAGCGCCGCCGGCACCCGATCACTGCCCGTTTGCGAGCGGGATGCGCGCATGAGCCGCTTCCTCGACGAAATGGCACGCTCCAGCGCGCTGCGCGTCGCCGCCGCCCGGCTCGCGGAACCGTCGGCCGATCTGGAGCGGCGCGCACGGGCCACGCCGCCGCCGCCGCCGTTGCGACTCTCGCCCGCGGGCTTCGACGTGATCGCAGAGATCAAGCTGCGGTCACCCGCCGCGGGCGTGCTCGGGGCGGCGAGCGACGACTGGCTGGGGCGGGCCGTTTCCTATGCGCGCGCGGGCGCCGCGGCCATTTCGGTGCTGACCGAACCGACGCGCTTCGACGGATCACTGCAACACCTCGAAGCGGTGGCCGCGGCCGTGCGCGCTGCCGGCGTGCCGGCGATGCGCAAGGATTTTCTCGTCGACCCGTACCAGGTCTGCGAAGCGCGCGCTGCCGGCGCGGGGGGCGTGCTCGTCATCCTGCGCATGTTGTCGAAGGCGCGCATCGTCGAGTTGCTGGATGCCGCCGCGGACTGGCAATTGTTCGTGCTCCTCGAAGCCTTCGACGCCGGGGATCTCGCGCTCGCCGCGGAGTTGATGCGCTCGCGTGGCGGTCGCGAAGAGAATGTGGTGGTCGGTGTCAACAGTCGCGATTTGCAGACTCTGGAGGTCGTGCCCGAACGCTTCGCCATGCTCGCGTCCTTGCTGCCCGACGGGGTTCCGGCGGTTGCAGAGAGCGGCGTCGGCGATGCCGGCAGCGCGCTTGCGATGCGTCGTCTCGGTTACCGCCTGGCTTTGATTGGCACCGCGTTGATGGTCAGCGAGGAGCCGGAGAATTTACTCGCCGAGATCTTCAATGCGACGCGGACAGTGTCGTCTTAAATGATTACACTCCGAATCATGTGGATCAAAATTTGCGGACTGACCAGTGCGGACGCCGTCGCCGCCGCCGCCGAGGCGAAGGTGGATGCAATCGGCTTCGTTTTCGCGCCGAGCCCGCGCCAGGTGACCCCCGGCCAGGCCGCGCAGCTGGCCGCGCTCGCGCCTCCCGGGATCCTGCGGATCGCGGTGTCCCAGCATCCCTTGCAGATGAAGGTCGACGAGATCTGTCGCAGCATGAAGCCCGATTATTTCCAGACCGACGTCGAGGATCTGCGCGAGTTGAGGATTCCGCCACCGGTCAAATTGCTGCCGGTCGTGCGTTTCGGCCGCAAGACTCCGCATCCGCTGCCGGCGCGGATGCTGTTCGAGGGCCCGACGAGCGGGATCGGCGAACTCGCGGACTGGGGACGGGCCGCGGAACTGGCCCGTCAGACGGAGCTGATACTCGCGGGTGGCCTGTCCGTATCGAACGTGGCGGAGGCGATCGCCGCCGTGCGGCCGTTCGGAGTCGATGTGAGCAGCGGCGTCGAAGCCACGCCGGGCATCAAGGACCCTGACAAGATTTTGGAATTCGTGCGTGCCGTCCGAGCGGCGGCCGCGCGCCTGGAGCAAGATTCATGAACAGCCAATTGCGCAACGATCACGCCGAGCCCGAAGCCTCGCATCCGAGTTACCCCGATGGCAAGGGTCGCTACGGGAAGTTCGGCGGCCGCTACGTTCCGGAAACCCTGGTGCCGGCGCTGGATCGGCTGCAGGCGGGCGTGGACCGGTACCTTCGCGACGCGGATTTCCAAGCGGAATTTCATCACGAGCTGCAAACCTGGGTGGGGCGGCCGACCGCGCTGTCCTTCGCGCCCGCTTTGAGCAAGCGCTGGGGAGCCGAGATCTGGCTCAAGCGCGAGGACCTCGCGCACACCGGCGCGCACAAGATCAACAACGCGATCGGCCAGACACTGCTCGCCAAGCGCCTAGGCGCGAAGCGCATCATCGCCGAGACGGGTGCGGGTCAGCATGGCGTCGCCAGCGCGGCCGCCGCCGCGAGACTGGGCATGCCCTGCGTCGTGTACATGGGCGCGGTGGACGTCGAGCGCCAGGCGCCGAACGTCGGGCGCATGAAGCTCATGGGTGCGAGCGTCGTCCCGGTCACCGGCGGCGATCAGACGCTGCGCGCAGCCATCGACGAGGCCCTGCGCGACTGGGTCTCGGATCCGAACGGCACCTATTACTCGCTCGGCTCCGCGGTGGGTCCCCATCCGTATCCCTATCTCGTGCGGGAGCTCCAGTCCGTGATCGGTCGGGAAGCCCGCGCCCAGATCCTCTCCCAGGCGGGCGGCCTGCCCGACGTCGCGGTCGCCTGCGTCGGCGGCGGTTCGAACGCCATCGGACTGTTCCATCCGTTCTTGCAGGACGCGTCGGTCCGCCTGCTCGGCGTGGAAGCCGGCGGCCGTGGTCCCGGTCTCGGCGACAACGCCGCGTCGCTGACCTTCGGAACACCGGGCGTGCTGCAAGGCAGCTATTCCCTGCTCTTGCAGGATGCGCACGGTCAGATCCAGGAGACGCATTCCGTGTCCGCCGGCTTGGACTATCCGGGCGTCGGACCCGAGCACGCCTACTTGATGCAGTCCGGACGAGTGGCCTACGAATCGGCCACCGACGAAGACACGCTGGCTGCGCTCATGGAATGCGCGAAGTTCGAGGGCATCCTGCCGGCGATCGAGACTGCACATGCCTTCGTCGGCGCCCGTCGCTTCGCCGAAACCCATCCCGGCGCCCGCATCCTGATCTGTTGTTCGGGGCGCGGTGACAAGGATTTACCCATTTTGCAACGCACCGTCCTGCCGGCCTTGTCGTGAGGGTGCCGGCGTGACGGTGCTCGGTCGAGATCGTATTTCGGCGGCGATACGCGCCGCGACCGATGCGGGACGTCCTGCCCTGGTCGCTTTCCTCACGGCGGGATTTCCCTCGCGGGCGAGCTTCCGGGGCAATCTCGCGGCCGTCGCCGCAGCCTCCGACGTCGTGGAAATCGGCGTCCCGTTCACGGATCCCATGGCCGACGGCACGACGATCCAGCGGGCGAGCTTCAAGGCGCTCAGTGACGGCGTCACCTTGCCGTGGATCATCGCGGAGCTCGGCGCCATGACGACGACGCTCGAGGCGCCCATCCTGCTCATGAGCTATCTCAATCCCCTGTTGGCCTACGGGCTGGATCGATTGCCGCGCGACGCCGCCGCGGCCGGCATCACCGGTTTCATCGTCCCGGATCTGCCTTACGAGGAGAGCGAGGAACTCGCCGCCGCGCTGGACCGCGAGGGGCTCGCCCTCGTGCAAATGGTCACGCCCGTGACCCCGGCGGAACGTCTCGAACGCCTGTGCCGAGCGGCGCAGGGCTTCGTTTATGCCGTCACCATGACGGGCACGACGGGAAAGTCCGTCGCCGTGCCCGACGACGTGCTCGCGTACATGGATCGGGTCAAACGCTGCTCCCCGGTCCCGGTCTGCGCCGGATTCGGGATCCGCTCACGGGAACAGGTGGCTCGTTTCGGCGCGCACGTCGATGGCGTCGTGATCGGCTCGGCGCTCGTCGAGGCGCTGGAGCGGGGCGGCGACGTCGGCGCATTTCTTGCCTCGTTGCGCTAAGCTCGGGTGGCATCCCCGGCTTCAGAGGTGTGCCAACCGTGAAGCGTGTCTTTCGCGCCCCGTCGCTGCTCCAGGTCGCCCATCATCGCAATCTCCTGCTGGTGGCGGGCATCGAGTCCGAACTGCGTAATCAATATCTGGCGGGCGCGATGGGCGAGCTGCCGATGCTGGAAACGTGGCCACAACTCTACGTCGACGATGCCGACGAGGCGCGCGCCCTGCGCGTCCTGCGCGAAGCGGCGGCGCCTGCGCGGGGCTCCGCCTGGGTCTGCGAGGTTTGCGGGGAGCGGTCCGAACCGCAGTTCACGAGCTGCTGGAGATGCGGTACCGACACCCACGGGGCATCCGGCAACTAACCCGTCCGAGGCGAGCTTGAAACCGTTGCAACCCATGTGCCAGCAGGGACTTTGGGCCGTCTCCCCCTGAATACCCCGGCCCGGACCAGGTCGCATCGTCTTCTGTTTCAATGCCTTGCGTCGGTCTGTCGGACAAACACCGACAGGCATTCGCGCTCTGTCTGAGCCGAGGTTGAGCCACGGATCGATGGCGGCTCCTGGGACCGCGGCGTACAAATACTTCAGGCGCAATGTAAGCATTACACGAGCGCGCTGCGAAGGAGTTCGACGATGAATGTGGCGACCATTGAATTTCCCGTTTTGCCGGCGGCGAGCCCGACCGATGCGACCTTGCTGGGTAATTCCCCCGCGATGCAGGAAGTGCTGCGGCTCATCGAGCGCGTCGGGCCGACCGACGCCAGCGTATTGCTGACCGGCGAAAGCGGTTCGGGCAAGGAACTTGCGGCCCAGCTGATTCATCGTCGCAGTGCCCGACACCTGGGCCCCTTCGTTGCGATCAATTGCGGTGCGGTACCTGCGGGTTTGATCGAAGCGGAGCTCTTCGGCCACGAGAAAGGCAGCTTCACCGGCGCGATTCGCGCCCACGCGGGCGTTTTCGAACGGGCCCACGGCGGTACGCTGTTGCTCGACGAAGTCACCGAGATGCCGCTCGACATGCAGACGCGCCTCCTGCGCGTGCTCGAGACGCGCAAGTTTTACAGGGTCGGCGCAAGCGTGGAACTCGTCACCGACGTCCGTGTGATCGCGGCGACGAACCGGTGCCCGCTGAAGGCGGTCGAAAGCGCTCAGTTGCGAGAGGACCTGTTGTACCGTCTTGCCGTGTTTCCGATCGCGATGCCTCCCTTGCGCGCCCGCGGCAACGACGTGGATCTCCTCGCGGAGCATTTCCTCGCCGAACTCAACGCGCGCGCGGGAACGCAAAAACGTTTGTCCGCGGTGGCGCGCATGATGCTGAAACAACATTCCTGGCCCGGAAACGTTCGGGAACTCAAGAACTGCATCGAGCGGGCGTTCATACTCGGTGACGAGGTGTTGGAGCCGGCGCCCTTGATTCAATCGGGCGCCTCGCCTCGCGGGTCCCAGTCCTCCGACAGCCGCGAACGGCTCGATATTCGGGTAGGATCGCGGATCGAGGACATGGAACGATCGTTGATCGAGGCGACTTTGGATCATTTTCAGGGCAACAAGAGACGGGCGGCGGATGCGCTGGGCTGCAGCCTGAAAACTTTGTACAACAAACTGAATGGCTATTCTCAAAATCAGGAATTCGCCAGTAACTAAGCGGGGGCGAAAAGGGTGTTATCCGTGTCACGCGTTTTGATCGCGGACGACCATGCGGTCGTTCGTGCTGGCTTCAAGCAGTTCTTGGAGAACGATTCGAGCATTACGGCGATCGGCGAGGCCTCGACCGGCAGCGAGACTCTCGATCAGCTGCGCAAGCAGTCCTGGGATCTCGTGCTTCTCGACATTCACATGCCGGATCGCAGCGGCCTCGACATTCTGCGGCATATCCAAACGGGCCACCCCAACGTCAAGGTGCTCGTCATGAGCGGGCTGCCCGAGCAGCAGTACGCCGTCAACGTCTTGCGCGCCGGTGCCAGCGGTTACCTGTCCAAGGACAGCGCGCCCGAGGAGCTGATGAAGGCGGTGCGCACCGTCCTGTCCGGACGCCGCTACGTCAGCGCCGCCCTCGCGGAAATCCTCGTCGCGGACCTGGACGGGGATCCCGACAAACCCATGCATGCGCGCCTCTCGACCCGTGAGTTCCAGATCTTCTGCAAGCTGGCGGCCGGCCGGGGCGTCTCGGACATCGCGAACGAACTGTCGCTGAGCGTCAAGACCGTGAGCACTTATCGCAGCCGCATTCTCGAGAAGATGAACTTCACGGCGAACGCCGACATCACGTCGTACGCCCTGCGCAACGGCCTCATCCAATAGATACTTCAGCACGTGTGAACACCAAACCTATGGACACGATCGTGATGACTGATTGTTTGCGGGTCTTGCTCGTCGAGGACTCGAAAGTCCTGACCGAACGTCTCACCGAGGCGATCCGTCAGATTCCCGCCGTCGAGCTCATCGGCACGGTCGATACCGAGACCGCCGCCATTGCCGCGGTCAAGCGCGAAACGGTCGACGTGATCATCCTGGATTTGCATCTGAAACAGGGCACCGGGTTCGGTGTCATGCGGGCTCTCGCCGGCGGAACCGCAAAGCCGCGCATCGTCGTGTTGACGAACTACGATCTGCCGGAATACAAGAACGCGGCAACTGCCCTGGGCGCCACGCATTTCCTCGACAAGGCGCGCGACTACGGGCGACTGGCCGAAGTACTCCAGGGAATCTGTCAGGAACAGCTCGTCCGTCGCTGAAATCCCGGCTCGCGTGCGCGTTCGCGCACCGCGATACAACGAACGTCCGGCAAGATCTACCGGCCTCGTCCGAAATTTCTACATCTCCTCGCCATGCTTCGCCTCGCCGGCGCACAGGCGGCCGCCCCAATCGCTCGATCGAGTTTGGCACGGGGCTTGCTTCCCGAGCTTAGACGCATCGCATCGGCGGTGCCCAACCTCTCGAGGAGTCACGCTATGAATTGGGATCGTGTGCAGGGCAACTGGAAACAGTTCAAAGGCCAGGTGCAGGAAAAGTGGGGCAAGTTGACCGACGATCAGTTCGCCGCGATCAATGGGCGGCGGGAGATCCTCGCCGGCAAGATCCAGGAAGCCTACGGCATCGGTCGCGACGAGGCGGAAAAACAAATCCAGGATCTGGCGAACTCGCTTCAGGACGTCAGCGATCACTCGGACGCGGGTGTGCATAAATTCAATGCGCGGCACTGAGCGGCGCGGCACTGAGCGGCGCATGACCCGCGGCGCCGCATCATCAACCAGGAGTACAGCAACGTGAACATTCATCGGATCAATCGAGCCGGCGTCGCCGTCGTCGTCGTGGCGGCCATGGCCGCCTTCGCAGGCTGCGCCTCGACGCCTCCTCCCAACGACAAGATCGCCGTCGCGCAGGCCTCCCTGAGTCGCGCGGAACAAAATGGCGCGCCCGAATACGCGCCGGTGCAGTTGTCCACCGCCCGCGACAAGCTGGCCCGGGCGCAGGCGGCCCAGGCCGATCACAAATACGGGCCGGCTTCGGAGCTCGCCGAGCAGGCGAACATCGATGCGCAGCTCGCGGAGGCCACCGCCGACGAGCAGAAGTCCGAGAAGGCCGGTGCCCAATTCGACGCCAGCATGCAGGCTTTGCGCCGCACGTCGCTGCAAAACGCGAACTCCACCAATTGAGGAACCAACAATGAACGTTAAACTCGTTTTGAGCGCGGGATGTGCCCTGGTGTTGGCGGCCTGCGCCGCGACGCCGAAGACTGACGCCGCCCTGGAGTCGGCCGAGTCGGCCGTGCGCTCCGCCGAATCCGACCCGAACGTGCCGAAATACGCCGCACTCGATCTGGCGAACGCGCAAAAGGAACTCGCCGAGGCACAGGCCGCGGCGAATCAGGGGAAGATGGATCAGGTCGATCAGCCGGCTTACCTCGCCGCGCAAACGGCCCGTCTCGCCCAGGTTCGCGCGAAGGGCAAAGCCGAGGATGCCCGCGTGGCGGCAGGCCAGGCGGAGCGCGACCGGATCCTGCTCCAGGCACAGACGCAGGCCGCCGAGAATGCCAAGGCGACGGCGGCGATCGCGCTCAATCAGCGTGATCAAGCTGCGCAGCAGGCGGCGAACCTCCAGGCCGAACTCGATCAGCTGAAGGCGACTCAAACGACGCGCGGCCTCGTGTTGACGCTCGGTGACGTCTTGTTCGACACCGGCAAGGCGCAGTTGAAGCCCGGTGCCGAACGCAAGCTCGACCAACTGGCCCAGTTCCTCAAGGATCATCCGGATCGGCGCGTCGAGATCGATGGTTTCACGGACAGCGTCGGATCCGATTCCTTCAACGAGCAGCTTTCGTTGAATCGTGCACAATCGGTCAAGGATGCCCTCATGGCGCGCGGCATCGACTCGTCCCGCGTGACGACCGAAGGGTTCGGCAAGGAATATCCCGTGGCCAGTAACAACGACGCCAGCGGTCGGCAGTTGAACCGGCGGGTCGAAGTGGTCATCGGATCGAGCGATAACGCGCCGATCGCCCCGCGCAGCTAGGCTGAGCCTGAAAGAAGTATGCGATCGAGGGGTATCACGGCCGTGACCGTGGTACCCCCCTCCGGCGGAGAAGACAGTTCCCAGGTTCCGCCCAGCGCGGTGACGCGGTGACGCATCGATCCCAGGCCGTGCGATACGAGCGCGCCAAGGCGGCCAGCCGGCACACCGCGGCCATCGTCACCGACCTCGAGCACGAATGATTCGCCGACGATGCGGATCGACAAGCGCGCCTTCTTCGCCATGGCGTGCTTGAGGATGTTGGTCATCGCCTCCTGCGCGACGCGAAAGATCCCGATCGCGGCGACCGGGTCGAATGTGGGCTCCTCGTCGGGAAAGCTTTCGCTGCACTGCAGACCGTTGCGCCGACAGGTCTCCTTGAACTGCCAGCGCAGGGCGGTGAACAAGCCCATGTTGTCGAGCAAGGTGGGTCGCAGTTCTTCGACCACGCGCCGCTTCAGATCGACTCCGGCGCTCAGCGAGTCATGGATGCGCTTGAATCGCTGTTCGATCGCCGGATCGCTGGTCGGCAGACGCTGTTGCAGCCAGGAGAGGTCCATTCGGGCGGCCACCAGGAGCCCGCCGAGTTCGTCGTGCAGTTCGCGCGACAGGGCGGATTTTTCCTGTTCCGAGACCTCCTGCAGGTGCGTCGACAGCGCCGTCAATTCCCGGGTGCGGGCTGCGACCTGCCGTTCCAATTCCTGTTTCTGATCCCGCAGGTCCTCCGCCTGTCGCGCGCGACGCCGGATCTCGATGAACACGAGGCGCATCGAGGCAATGATCAGGATGAAGTTCAGCGAGCCCCCGAGCACCGTGAACCATCGCGACCAGAGCAGGTCGTCGCGCCACCGCTGGGTGGCGATCGCGAGCTTCATCGATTCCGTCGTCCGCATCTCGGCGACGAGGCTGAAGATGCGGTCCATCGTGACCTTGCCCTGATCGATGCGCGTGAAGTCGAACGGCCGTTCGGCGCGATTCTGGTAGGCAAGCAAGGTCTCCTGCAGCTCCGACAGCTTGTCGGCGGTGAGTTGCTCGAGCTCCGCCGTGCGGTCCGTTTCGGGGTCGTTCGCCGCGGCATACGCGCGCAGAACTCGCTCCAAGCCCGTGCGAACACGACCGGCATCCGCCGTGTAGGGTTCGAGATAGATTCTCTCGCCGGTCAGGATGTAACCACGCTGCGCCGTCTCGGCGCCCGTGATCAGGGCCAGATATTCGCTGAGCGACTGCTCCCGACCTTGTGAATCGTGGACCCGTTCGTTTGCCGCCTCCAGGCGACTCTGACCGGCGATGGCGAACAAGAACAGGGCCGCGAGCAAGGCGATCAGCGCAAGCGGCGGGAGGACGAGATACCAGCGACCGACTCGGCCCCACTCCTCGCCGAACAGCTTCATTCCGTGGGGTCTCCGGTCTCGAGATGTGAGTCAATTCCTACAGCGGGCAACGGACGGGACCGATGGTTCCGCATCGGCTCCGCGCGCATCATCATACGACGATTTGCAACGCCCGTCGGGCTTCCTGGGGAAACCATATGCTTTACTACGCCGTCGTCTTCTTCGTCATCGCGCTGGTCGCCGCCTTGTTCGGTTTCGGCGGGATCGCCGCAGGTGCCGTGGGCATCGCCAAGATCCTCTTCTTCGTGTTTCTGATCGTCGCGATCCTGAGTGCCGTGCTGGGACTCGCGCGACGCACTTGACCCCGAAGTGTTCGCCTAGCAAGTAATCGAACAGCACCGATCGTTCAACGATATCAGGAGAATTGAGATGGATACGACCTTCCAGGGGTCTGCCGACAACGTGCAGCAGGCGTCGAACCGCTTGCAAACCGATTTTCAAGATGGCGCCAAGCATCTGAAAGGGACCGCCGCCAGCGAAGTGCAGAATCTCATCGCGGACGTCGAGGACTTGATCGGTCGGATCGGCAATCTGAAAGATGCGGACGTGGCGCGCGTTCGCGGCAAGGTCGAGCGGGCGCTCGCGTCCGCGAAGGAAAGCATCAGCACCGGCACGGACAACGTGCGCCAACAGGCGCGGCGCGTCGCCAGCACCGCCGACGATTACGTGCGCGAGAGCCCGTGGCAAGCCTTGGGGATCGCGGCCATTGCCGGCCTCGCGATCGGTTTCTTGGTGACCCGCCGCTCCTAGGCGCCGAGCCATGGATTTGCTGCGCGCATTGCCGGAGGCAGCGCCGATCGTGCT
>Ga0116230_10000720_pt1 | contig 29591 bp, 17 predicted proteins | sample S1TSphfallax_3_FD_88678 | JGI IMG/M metagenome (GOLD analysis project Ga0116230, IMG submission 88678) | Host-associated microbial communities from peat moss isolated from Minnesota, USA - S1T2_Fd - Sphagnum fallax MG | ecosystem: Host-associated > Plants > Peat moss > Unclassified | place... | reverse complement strand
GGTCATATTTTGGGAACTTAATGGAGCATTTCTTATTTTAACTCTTGCTGGTTTGAAGTTTGAACTTGCTCTAAAGGGGCAGGGTCATTACCTACATGATGAGACCGCTGGCCCCCTTTTGAGATACTGCACTAGTGGTACTCCTGCTATGGACCCCTGGGGTCCTCTTGTTTTGCATAAAGGTTCTTCTTAGAAAAGAGAAAAAAGGGCACGTGAACAAAGGAAATAACAGATGTCAGACAACCTCCATGTGAAAGTAGGGTCCCTCACCTCCAGTGGCTAGGTGGCCTACAAATCTTTCCTTCAGATATGTACGAGTCAGTCAGGCTTGTGGTTTTCGTCATTTCCTCCAGTTCCTCTCGTTGCATGCTACTTCATTTGCATGAGTAAGAAATCATGAGTGAGGTCTTTAATTTATCACCACCAACAATCCTCATTCAAGTGCTGGAGGTGCAAGAACTACTGAAAAGTGTTTCCAAAAGGTTGTTGATGGGCAATAAATGGTCATGGGATGGAATTGCATTGATTCTCGTATGGGCAAAGGGCCCCAACACTGGGCCCTTGCATCACATATGGGACCTCCTTAGAGCATCTCCACCGGCACTCGGGGGGTGACTCTGCACTGCAAATCTTGGATGACGTACAGCTGTCAAATCCAGTGGATCCGCTGGAAGACTGGTATGACGCCAAAAAAATGCACACCTATCAAAGCCCTGGAGGATCCCTCGAACGTCCAATAAATACAGTTAAATGGATTTTTTGACTGCTCCCTGTTTTTGATTGGCTAGATAGTACAAAAGTGGGTTGCTATCGGTAGTCTCCCACCTGTTTGCAGGCTCAGTTTCGGTCTTGTGGGTGGGCTTGGAAAGAAAGGAAGTAATTAAAACTTGGATGTGAGATATATTTTTGCAGGGTCCCATACTGAGCACCACTGAAGATTCTCTTATCCTTGAGGGAGTGGGGGGCCATAGCAAGCACCCCATACCTGCTCCCTGGCCTAGGTGAAGGTAGGTACATTATAGGCTGATTATGGGCAATATATTAGGGCACACTGTAGAATTGGTATGGCTGATTATGCCATATATTAGGGCACACAGTAGGGCAGAATAAATAACTGAGTTCCTTTAGGAACCAGTAGTGGGAAAGCCAGCCCTCGTCAAATACTTTCCTTCACAACTTCTCTGAAGAACTGGTAGGGACACAAGACCCAGTCAGGTGACTTCCAGAGTCTTTAATATGGAAAGCAGCTCGAGGCCATGAATTCATTCTAAAACCTATGTAAGGAGGAGTTCAAATACCAACTCATGAGAATAGCTTCACCTATGTAAGGAGGAGTCAAATACCAACTCATGAGAATAGCTTCACCTATGCAGATACTGCTGTGAGATGCAGGGAAAGTACATGAAAAAATCTCTGACCTTTGAGTGGAAGAAGGGGGCAGTGGTTTCTGAGAGGAAGCTGGTCTGGGACATTCTTAGAAATTGGAATCAGCAAACATGGCTATTTCTTTTTGAGACGGATATAACAGGGATGATGAGAATAGTAAAGAGCAAATCTGCCCGACAAAAGAAATTGAGTGGGGACGACTCAATTTGTGGCCATTGAGTAACTGAGATGACAGCCGAGACCCCCCAGTTAATGGTCTCCTATTCATAGATCCCATTTTATGTATCAACAAGCAAAGAAGCTTATGAAGAATGAGGTGGAGGAAAAAAGAATCCCTTGATCTCCAAGTGGGGTGATGACAGTTGTTGGTTGCAGTTTGTAGCTTCTCCCAGATGCCCGTGAGCAATGGACAACAAATGCTCTACGGAATGAAAGAATCCCAAAAACATTTCTAGAATTTACAGAATAGTAGCTAGCTAGAATCTAACTAGAATGTGTGTGTGTATGTGTGTGCTCATCTCGACAATTGGGATTGAAAGAAAAAAGGCAAGGAGGAATATTAGATTAGGTGTTGCTAGGATTTTAAGGTTGGGCCTGAAGTAGGCTTTCATCACGGTTTTGTTCTACATGCCTGATTTACAAGACTTTTCTCCTTGGATCCTGTTCATTCAGGGATTTGTTTTGCATTGGATATGCACTGCAATTTTCCATACTCAAGTGGTAGTGGTGGCTGGATGCTCCATCATATGGGTGCTTTGTCGCTATACAATGTCCCTGTTTCAAGATGATTCTACTAAGTTCTCCTACACTTTTGGGCAGTCCTGGACCCGTCGTAATCACAATAGATTGTAACGTGTGCTTTACTCAATCACGTGGCTTGCACTTTATCCAGGTGAAGTTCCCGTGGTTTCTTTGTCATCTGACTTTAGATTGATGCCAAAGCCAAAATTCAAAGGAATGTGACTCATTTACTCATGTGATGTACGTAGTCTCCTTGACGCGATCATCGATCATTCAATGATTGACAATTATGATGCATAAACTTCCATGTGATGAGGTCTATTATATGTGCAAAAGGATTGAGAGGATTTTGGCTTAGTTTTGGTCATCACCTCAATTGCTCGCAGAAATTTGAGCAGAGTGATTGTGTTGTGTGTGCTGGTGAGGAGTGAAGATTGAAATTGTCATTTCATGATCCCAAGGACTCACTAGGTTAAGGCGGTAGGAAATGTGATCTGCCAATGAGATCTTTGGCCCACCAAGCTTACCTAACACCTTCACATTTTGATTTTATGTACTGCATAGCGCACAACCCCTACATGGCAAAGCCACTAACGTTATTGGAGTCCTTAAGAATCTTCCCAAAACAGATATAAAACTAAAACGGAAAATCATAAGCATGCAAACGACATTTCCAACGTCAAGGTGCAAAGTACACAGAAATTTGGGTGGCCTAGATGGACTTGACTTTGTACCTAACTTTCAAATTTATTTCTTAATGTCTTTCACAACTTCAGTCAATTTGATCATCTACACGTGTTTCTTGAGTTATTTTTCTTATCTTTTTGGTAAATATTCTTTGCAAATTGGAGAACCAGATGTTTCATGTGTGATGTAATCCATTTTCATGACAAGATCATCTCCAGATAAAAGACAAAGATCACATTAAAGTTTAAAAACAACACAAAAGGCGCCAAGTAGACATTGTTAACCCCTGTCGGACACATGCCCTTCTCAGACACATGTTAATCTTATGATGTCTTAAAATGATATTATCAAAGAGATTTTTGATTGGTTAATAATTCATGTTGAATAAATATGCATGATATGATGTACATGATTTTAAGCAAAATTGAAATTACATAAAATACCAAAAGTAACATGTAAAATTTCACTCATTTTGAAATTTTTACAAATCACATGTAATTGACTTTGATCCCCAAAAAAAAGAGTTATAAAAATCATGAATATGTAATTGACTCTTGATTGTGCCTTTTATGTAAATATACACCAATAGTTTATATAAGTTTTTCTGAATCCCTTGTTTGATGACAATTTATCATTTTTTATTAATTTAAAAAACTCCACTTTATTTTTGTAAAATGATGAAAATAATATGTAAACCAAGTACATATTCAATGGAAAAACATTTTATATTCTAAAAAAATCATAATCATCAACAGCCTGATAACATAATGTACTAAAAATCATTTGATTTAAACTTCATCATCTCAAAACAAATTGAAATTTTTCATAAGAAAGATTATTCATTATGATTGTATTTTATATGTGCATTAATTTCATAACATAACATGATAAATGAGAATATAAACCACCATTAATTATAAATTTTCATGACAGAATAATATTCAAATAACTTCATGACGCATTAAATTTTGATGACTCTACAAACACCCTCCTTGTGATATTTATTTTTTACATTGTAATATGCATTCACCCTATAAAGACACACAATAGACTTATTTGGATTCCATCAATACCAAGATCAAAGTTAATTTGATGTTGAATGAAGGATCCACCAACACTTAATGACAAGTGCCCAAAAGCCTATAATATTATTTCTTGGAGGTGGAGATTATGGACACATTCCAAGGATACATTTGTGCATTTTGAGTTGCATTGTTTATTATTGGTTAGTAATAAGTATGAATGTTGGCCAGATCTTGACTGCTAACCTAGTTATTAACCAGTGTCCAAGACAGGACATGAAATAATCAATCTTTAAAGTCAAAAATTAACTAGTCGGATTTGGCTGAAACCCTGTTTGAAATCATTTCTAGAGACCCTACAAGACCCTATTTCGTGGGTATTACTTTGACAAAACAGGAAACCTTACCTAGTAATACATCTAAATTTTATGCACTTCGGTTATTCATTATTGCTTTAAACCAGTGTTGGGAGGTTCTAACCCGACGGCTGAAAACCGGCGACAGTCATAACTGGTGGTGAGAACCGCCATGAAAACCTGCTTGGCGATTCTCATTGGAGATGAGAATCGTCTAGTGAAAACCGCTCAGGTTCTCACTGGGCATCAAATCTGAGAATCAGACCGGTTCTCACATTTTGAGGTTGCTGACTTTTCATTTTTCCAATAGTTCTAGACAAATAATACCGGTTTTATAACTTCATGGACCACAATTCCCCTCTATTGAAATCTAGATGAGCCTCGAATATAGGAATATGGTAGTTTTATTGGTGCTGAACACACACACATTCTAGTCTGAATTCCCTGACTTGTGAAAATTTGATCTAACCAAAGTAGGTTCCATGGCATTTAAATCTGCCCACACTAAGTTACAACCCTAATGGGATCACCCGTTTTGAAAAACTATATTGTTTGCAGGTACTTTCCAGAGGCATGTATGGCTTCAATGCCCTTCCTAAATCATGCATAATTTGAACTGTGAAACACAATAATTGGTAGTCAGGACGTATAAAAAATAGATTAATCAGTGGGCCCCTTATTTTCTTCCTCAAGCCATGCCCCAGAAAGTAAGGGGCACCGCAAAACTGTTCCTCATTTGGTGGGGTTGAGAGATGTTTTGGGTTGTACGATATGGGGTGGGCACGTGAAGACATTGTGGATTTGTTTTTTGTGATACTCAAGTTCGACAAATAACAACACAGGACATGGCGGCTCATAATATTTGGGCCAATAGTTTGCCCCCTTCAACTTGACGTTTGCCCTTCACCCATGATCGTTTAGGTTCCTTTTTGTATAGAGACTTAACCTCAATAGGATTTTAGATTTTGTGCAAAGTCAACCCATAGTTTGTTGAATTTGAACGTGCATATTGGAACTTTTGATAATCGCCCTAATGAGTCACAAGCATGGAGACAAGACTATTGTTGGGCAGTTGTTTACTTTTATCAAGAGCCTTCTGTTCTGATGTTTTATTAAATGTTTTTGAAAGATCCTGGTTCTGGTTTGACAGCTAATTGGAACAGGAAGTGCAGTTGTAGGTCCAGTTCTTCTTCAACAAACAATTAGTTCTGAATGTGAAAATTAGACCCAATCTCAGTCTGGTTCTGAGTACAGTAACCTGGACTGGAAATGGCGGTTAACAATCCAGCTAGAACCTATTTCTAGTGTAGTTTTTCAAATTCTGTTTTTTTGTTTCCACACATAAGTTGGATTTGGGATCCTGTCATGGTCCATTTGTTCAAAATAATAAATTCTGTTTCTGAATCCAAAATTACTCCAAAAATCAGACTTGGTTTTAGTTCAGTTTTTACTAATTGGAACCGGAACCAACATTACCAACCCACCAAGCAGCGTACCCAACCAAAACTGGACTAGACCTTCCTTAGAAGGAACACCTTTGGTAGACCCCCCTTTCTTCAAAGGAAAGCTTTTGGTGCTAGTGCTAGCCAACTTGCTATGGTGAGACATACACACATATCTAATTTCGGAAGGCTACAATCCTCTGAAGAAATTGTTATTGTAGTTGTTCATTAGAAGGAAAACCTTTGGTGGGCCCCCTTTCTTCAAAGGAAAGCCTTTGGTACTAGCCAAACTTGCTATTTTGTAAGACATACACACATATCTAAGTTTGGAAGACGTTAAAATCCTCTGAAGAAATTATTGTAGTAGTTGAAGGGTTTAGGGTTACAATGCATAAGATCATGGAGGGCATTTTGGGAAAAGAAATGCTTACTCTTCATTCTGAAAAATGAAATGCCCCATGTTGTTTAAAATTTTTTTCTTGGTATCCTCCAGCCTCAGGGCCCGTAATTTTGGGAACACCCTAGCCCTCAGGTGTCACCCTACACGTCATATTTGTGAAGTTCCCGATGGTAATTTATGCTAGCAGAAGCTGGTGTACCACAGACAACATGCTCCATACAACAAAGACAAACATCAAAAAGGAAATTATACTGAGTTGCAAGGAGAAGCAAATTTATGAACACTTAATTCGCCTGGAGAATAAACTAAACTAGACCGTACTACACGAATCCAATCTATTACTTTGCCCAGAACAATTCCAAGCATAACTCAAGTGCATTTATCAAGACAACACATACTAGATAACCACATAGAATAACTCGCACACATATACAAAAGGTGGCCCACTTCCTACTTGTCAACAACTGCTGGAGCTGGTAGTAGCAGGTCCAGTTAAGTTGAGCATGATCATGTCCTGTGTGTTCCCCATGTGCGTAGACAGTTTTAGGATCCCAAGGCTAATCCTTCAACTATCAGGTTGCAGCCCGGTAAGCATCTTTAGAACATGGCTGCTGGCCCTTGAGTTCGGCTGCCACTTGATCTACCCACCCATTTCCTTTGTGCACTGGTCCAGGTCATTGGCTAGGGGAAGAAGCCCTCTGGAAGCGCCTCCTTGCAGTGGAGCTAAAATACTCCTGTTAACAAGTGGTCACGTCATGATCACTGGTAATAGTGCCACTTGGCTCACAAGTAATATTCACTTCAGTCAAAGTTTGCTGACATGGCATTTCTTTACTGGTTCTGAGCAGGGCAGTTCAGCCATCAATGGGAGGTTATATTGGCCTGCTAAAATGGCTGGGTGAGTAGCTTAAAATAGCTAAAGAGGTAGTTAGCAACGTTGACTCAATATTACTGGCTCTGGCAGCGCGCATAACATTAAACACCCCCTTTCAAACTTTGGGGGTGACAATGTTCCATAAGATTCAACTGATGCTGATGGAAATTTTATTTAAGTTTATATTAAGAAACATTTGGAGCATGGTGTTGGGAATTAGGCTACATGTAGTCACTTGATCCTATAGCTTCGTGGTTCTCAATCTCAAATCTGGTTAAAGTAACAGAATATACAGAACAAGATTGCCTGCAGCCTGCCTACAGTGGAGTCTTGGTAATATTGCCCCTCAACTAGGTACAAGACTCCCATGCCGTGAGTAATAAGTAGATCGCGCTACAGGATCTGTAGCCAGGCTCAAGGTAACTAACACCTGGTTCACAGAGCTCACCTGGGAACGGAGCAGTATGACGTAAGACTCCGTACTTAGGCTCAGGGAAGAGATTCTCAGGCCCACAAACATTGGCTAGCATCAATTTCTGTTTGTTGGGTGGGAGTGGGGGCCATAGTCATGTGGATATGCACCCTGCCTTCTTCTTTTTGTGTGCTGCACACGACCTTTTGTGTGCAGATAGATGTATGGTGAGTTTTGGTAAATGACCCTACTTTCATATCGACCTGCTGAAAATTTACTAGTGTATTTGGCCAGCACATTCTAAAGCGGAATTTGACTTCCATGATATGGCAGCCCATCTTCCATTTTCAATAAGGGCTCTTCTGCATAAAGGAAGTATCTTCCATTTTTGGAAGGGATCTGCTTTTTTGCCAGAGGGATGTTCCATTTTATAGCCTTATAGATGACCTGCCTTGTAATTTCTTGGATAATCTCATCCATTGAAATTTTTGGGCATATCTTTAGGCTCGGTCAGGCCCTCTAGAGAGGGCATTACCCAAAACAGAATTGTGCTGGGCTCCCACCTCATGTGAGCCCTGTTTTTGGTAATGTCCTCCATAGAGGACACGACCAGAAGCAGGCTTGTATTCAGCTCCCACCTCTGTGGGCCCTTCTTCTGGTAATGCCCTCAACCTCAGGCCTTACCCGACACATATTGACCCATCACAAAGTCTATTGCAGGTGTTTCAACAAAGCCTTGACACAATACTAACTGCCAATTAAATGAACTCAGTTTGTGTTAAGTATCTACTAAACAAGTGCAATTAGAAGACCTCAAGAGCATAGCAAGAGCTTCAAGGCATTCAATCACCATACTCAATTTAGCCTGCATACACCTACTGAACTCCTGAACCTTGTTGCTGTAGTGTTGATCTATTGTAATAAAAGTTTGGCAGCTTTTTACATTGATTTGTTGTAAGCGTAACACACAACATTAAAGCCTGCATGGAACAAAAGTAGCTCTGAGCTTAAACAAAGAGTACAATGATAATTTCATCAACTTATCAATGCTTCAACAAGGCTCTGTATTAACCAAGTGACACTTATGCAGATTTCAAAGTTCATGTGTCCTCCACGGCGCACAACAGACGGTACAGAAATCATGGACTTTTCAAGGTGAAGAAGCAAGCTGGCTTCAATTCTACCATGTAAAAGAGAATTACAACTGTCAGCGTGCACAAACATTGAAGCTCGCAGATCATGAATTCATGCCCATATTTTTTAGCCTAGAGTTCTAGAAGTCATACTTTGGACCTGATATAAAATCACCAAATCCTTCAAAGTAACCCACCCACCCACCCACCCACCTTCCTAGAGGAAGGAAGCAGCTGAATGGAAGCAAAGACGTTACAAACCACAGCAAGATACACAAATACTCGAGAGAGAGACCCTGTCCAAATCATTCAAGTTTGGTTGAACAAACTGATTTCATGTCTTGAACTTGTTAGAAATGAGATAGATCTCGTATTTTTATCGGGTTGGTACCCACACCAAGTCGTTTTGTCCAATCCAGTGACATGCTTCAGCTCCACGAGGAATATTCAGAGCTGCAAAGGCGGGATGCTCTGATGCCCACATGCTGGTATCCATGTGACAGATTGCAATTGCGTGGATGACAGAGCTGTCAACAGCAGCTTGCAGAGAGGCTTGCACCACTTTGGTACCCGTGACATGGTGACAATAGTAGAGCTGTGAAGGAAACATCAAATTGTGGCAGATGACGATGTGTTCGCCTTCTTTCAAGCTTCGTTTGGTGAAGTCCAGGATTTTCACGGGGGCATTCCGGGAGGGAGCGGTGGAAGGAGCACCCGTTGTGGTGAGAGCTTCCACATTCGTTCCCACTTGAGAAGAAACAAACTCGGCCATGGATTCGATGGAAGTTGGGCAAGCTCTCTCCTCGCCCATGAGAGCTGGACTCTCGCACAAGTACACGGCGGTGCTCATGATGGTGGCCATCTTTGTTCCTTCTCCAATGTTGAAAGTCTGGAGAAGCTTAGGAAGGTTGGCAGAGGTGAGAGACGGGAGACTGTCGGCCACAACGAAAGGCAAGAAAGCGCGTTTTGGGATTGGATCATGAAGATTCTCCACCAGGTTCATCGAGCCTCCCTTGACAAGTTGCTCCTCCAGGAAGAAGTCGAACTGGAAATCGTTGATGGTCTTGATGCCCATGGCTCGAGAAGCTGCGTGAGCCTGCCTTTGGCCAGCTTGGGTCGTCACTGCGCTGCTGATGGCTTCTTGGCTCGTGTAGGGGCTGATGTCAATGTCTTCTTGGCAAATAAGACCCGCAGCTTTGCAGAAGGATGCAGTGGTGGCTGGCAGAATTACTCCGTGCGTGACGGCAGTAGCAAATCGATCGGCCGTAAAGGTGCCTTCAAGCGGTGAAAGGGAGGTGCGTAGAGTGGCTGGAATGGACACTGATGGCAGCAGTTGCTGGAAAAAATTCTTGGCCGCGTCGACACCACTCTCGGCCACCACCACTTTGATATCCGCTCGCAGTACCTAACCACATGAGGAATCCAATCTGTGGATTAGGAAGCCTGTCTAGTGTCGCATGGATCAAACAAAAACAATATGTTCAAGCATGAAGCTCATCAATGTGCCCTGGCTGGGCTTTTATGAGAAAAACAGGTATTAAACTCTCGGTAAAAACACCTTATGTCCAACAAGTTTCAGCTAGAGACGTTTCCATGGCTTCAGGATCAGGTAGGTCCTGGCACTCAAAGAATTTCTGTATTCCGAGGTGACGGACTTGCCGAGACTAATAGTTCAGCGTGTAAATGCAGCTAAGGACCTGCAACTACTATTGAATGGCAATTGAATGCAAAGTTGGATTCAACTCTGAAACAACAGCAACGTTGCCAACACAACAGATCCCTGGAATGTAAACTCGAGGCCATGGATTCTTCTCTGCTTCTGCATGACTATATTTCACACTCAAAGACTCATATATTATGCTCTGAATTCGTCGACGTGTAGGACAACTACTAGCTAAAAATTGTATGTACCCATTCTGTCTGTTACATACATACAGAAAAAAATATGGAACTGAAAACTGTGCTGTGATGAGCAGCCGTTCTTCAAAAATAGTCTTGTCAGAGGAGTTGGCCACCTCCAGTGGTAGGTACTAACTAAATTAGTAAAGCAAGGAAGAGCTGGAGATGGGTTTAAGGAGGAGAGAGCCTAACCAGCATGAGAACAAGAGACACGACTGCTGCTAACTGGTAATTGGCTGCCATAGCTGTGCACGAACTGTTAGGATGGAGAGCAACTTATAGCCCTGAAACTGAGAAAAAAACACCCCCCTGCAACAACCACCTGCAACTATAGTGTAGTGTTTTTCAACAAAAAACCTGTTGGAGTGAGCAAGACCTTCCAAGGGGGGTGGAAAATAAAAGGAAAGAAAGAAAACAAAGAAAGACTCCCAACAAACTGCAACAGAAGTAAGTATAGCTTTTTCGCACAATCTGTGCTCTGGCAGCACTCAATCAAACAGCACCCAACAATCAATCAACCAAATAGCACTCGACTACTAACTAATACTCTCTCTCGGAGGTCTTGAAATAGGAGGAGAAAGAGATTCACTGGGTGGTGATGAGTGAGAAGAAGAGTTTGTCCAGGAAACGAAGAAATGGAGGAGGAGGGGGAGGAGAAAGAGAATTGGGTGGTGATGAGTGAGAAGAAGAGTTTGTCAAGGAAACGAAGAAATGGAGAATGGGTATAAATGCAGAGCCTTGAGGGCCTCTATTAACTACTAATAAGGGACTGGATTCCAAGTTCCCATGCACAATTGCACTTTTGTCTGAAGTCCGAATCAATCATTAATAGGCAAGGGGCCAATTAATTTGCATCCCCCCCCATCACTTCCGCTTTCGCCCATAATTTGTTGGCTCTATTTGCTGAGGCTTTTGGCCAATGTCTGCAATGTGGTCCAGTACCTACCCCCTAATGGAGTTGTCCTCCTGACACACTTGGTTAAGTCGGTTGGTTCCTTGATATTGTTGACATCATGCAAGGATCTATCAACTGTCACATTAGGGTGAATAAATTCAGGACCTCATGTTCCTAGACCTAGATCCAAATCCCTTTATTCTTGGCCCGTGAGATTAGCAAGAGTCATTCAAGCCTCCTAGCTGGCGTCATGTGAAAACCTGGATTCTTACCATATTTAGAAGTCTAGAAATGTAATAAGCACTTTGTATTGTGGCTGACCCATTTGTGAATCAACATGCCTTGAGTGAACTGGCACATACACTGGTACCATGGTTAGAACCGCCAATTTTTTGAGGTTGAATTTAACCATGGTAAATATCTTGTTCTAAGACTAAACCAGGGTCTCTGAGTCCTAATTTAACATTTTCTTGATTGAATACTGCCAGTAAAAGGCCTCACTGAGGAAGGTGAAGGTGAAAGTACCAGTCTAGGTTCTGGCTGACGTATTAAGAGTGGTGTGTGAATGACATTCAAATTTTCTGAAGGAATATTTTTTGTGGGAATAAACAGTAGGCAGCAGCCTAGATACGACTTGACCCCCCATCTGACTGAAAACATGAGTCATAAAAAGAGTTGAATAACTAAGAGTCAATAAGATTATGATATGATTTCCACATCCATGAAGGAAGTTGTTTTGTTTTGTTTGTAGTTATGAGATCCACCAAACCGGGATGTTTCAGATCATGTTCTTGGTGTCTTTGGAAAGCTCTCAACGAGGAGGGGTGCATGGGCTTGGTTCCATGACGTTTGGACTTGTGGTGCAAAAGTTCTTGAATATTGAATGATTTCTTCATGGAAAATTTAATTATATCATAGCTGAAAATTTCGTAGGAATTGGAACGTGCTTTTTGTGTTGTTGGAAAGATCTTGATGAGCAGGATTTAATGGAATTTATTTGGTAAGATTTGGACTCAGAATGTGGGAGATATTGATTTTAAAGTGATTTCTGTCACTGAAAATTCAAATAAGTTCCAAAAAACCAAGGTTTTGAAAGGAAAATTCAGTTGAGAATGTGGTAACATTTGAAGGCTTACCATTCAATCCAAGCATGATTTGGCTGTTCAAAAAATCGATACATACATTGCAAATCAATGTTCACATATTGAGTTTCCCTATTTTGTAATGGGTTCACACTTGGGCCAATGGCACAGGCCACACCAGTTTATGTTGAAATCATATCATGAAGATGAAGGACATGGGGGTAGTAGACAGCTAAATTCTTGGATATGTCTTTCCTTTCATGCTCAGCAAATCTGGGAATTATCAAGGGTTTCAAAAACTTTGGTTTTTCATTTTTTAAACATGATACATTGTGTTTCCAAGATCTACAAAGTGGTTCCTAAGCATATCCATGAACACAAAGCATGCGTAAGCACTTAAAAGCGAGGGTTGAAAAACAACGATGCTGTTAGTGGGCTCTGCCAGATGGAAGAGACTTCACATCAGTGTAGGATCTGGGATATAATTTTGGCTTTATTGGAAACCAATTTTTTAGTGGCAGCTGGAAACCTAGTTGTGCTGTCTAGCTTCTATTTCAAAAAAAATTCTGCTCGTGTGTGTATGCCAACAAGTTGCTAACATGGTAAGGCAAAGACAATCAGTTGTATAAATTATTGATTACATCAGCTTTGTGAAATGTCCAAATTTGGTGAAATAGTAATTGTTGAGTACTTTTGTTTACATTGCAATCATCCTTTCACAAATCAATAAACTCACCTTCTTCAATTAAAAGAAGAAAGAAATTTTGCAATTTATCCATAAAATTTGACCTTTTCTGATATACTTTTGACAAGTAAAACTCTCTTCACTGCCAAACCAAAAAGGAAAGGACTTTGGGTTGAATCTGTGGTCCATCCCAAAAAAGCCTTCAATCCCATGCCCTGTATAAAGGGTCTTAAGAAATGTGAGTTGGCTCTAAGGTCAAGTCTAACCAACCCTGCATTTCCAGGTCTTGGAACTTGAGGCCTAATATGGTTACTGTTAAATGGGCTTAATTTATTACCTATTTGTTGGCATATGTCCTTGGTAGCATTGGCACCATTTGTTGATCACTTTATTTACTTGCCTAACGTTAAAACGTATACCCCAATGTTCTAATTTGTGGAAACTGAATAAAAATATTCTAAAATTGAATTGGCTAACTGGCTATCCACCCTGCAGTATCATTCTTTCAGACCTACAATATCACTTTAAAATTGTTTGGTAGTAACTTATATTGATTAGATCAAGTACTTCTGTTGAAGGAGTTCCTAACCAAATTCCGATTACTATTTACCCTGGTCATCTACTACGCTAGTGCCTCAAACATGCATAGTACTTTTCATCCTCTAGGTACCTAGCATATTCAAAAGGTTCTTACAATTAAACCTTAATTGACCAAAATTGTCACACTCCATAAATGGACCAGATCTCACGAACTTGTCTCAAAGTCATGTAAAACATTGTAGTATGGAAAATCTGACTTAGTGAACTTGTAGAGGATTTCAAGGAGGATCTTTTGGTTTTTTAAAAATTACATTTGGCTGTCAAAATAAAAAAATTCACTGTTCAAAGTTTGAAGTTTGAATTTTGAGCAATTTTCAAAATTGTAAGTGTTTGGAGACTTACACCAAGATGTTGGTTTTCATTTTTCATAAAACAATTGGTGATAGATAGAAGCCATGCATATGAGTCATGTGCAAAAAAAACTTTTCAAAAAACAGTTGAGATGATTTAGTAATTGATGGTCAAATTTGCCCATTCAAATTTGTCCAACTTTGAAAGAAATATTGTTTTTCATCATTTTTGGGGTAAACAAGAGGAAAAATAGTTTGTGACTGTTTGAGAAATCAGAAGGGGTTCCCTTTGTTCCCAAACACAAACAAACATATTTATCAACTATGTTGGTCTTTGTCCTTTTTATTTGGGGGAGTGTTATGGAGGGGGAAGGCCACTTTCTTTTTTCCTTTTTGTTCATACCACATGGGGAAGAATGTGGGGAAGGCCATTTTATTTGTAACATAGATAAAAATTTGAGAAAATTTGTCAAACTCTCCAAATCACAAATCTAGTATAAATTGAATTATTTTGTCTTTTTACTGCAAGTTTGGAGTTTTTTTATACTTTACTACAATTTGGAATAAATTGATGGATATTTGTAAAAATTCACCAAACTCTTGAAACAATTTTCTGTGATCTATTGATCCTTTCAAAAATGTCACAAAATTGGAAAAAAAATTAAATTTAAATTACAGAAAATTTGACTAAAAATTGGAATTTTTCACAAAATTCTCAAAATGCGAAAGTTGGGCAAAATTGGAGCTTTTTTTAATTGAAAATTGGAAACATTTGACAATAAATTGGAAAACTTCACAAACTATTGAAACCCAATTTTTTTCCTTTTTATTGTGTATTTGAGGTAGGGTGACAAACATCCATAAGTATATTCCAACAAATTTTAGCAACTTGACAACATTATTTTAAGGAATTTTAAAATTACAACCAGTAGACATAAATATGGTGACACCCTCCCCCAAAAACAATTGTTATTCTTTTAGGTGATTGTAAATGAAAAACTCTCTTTTCCCTTTTGTATTGATGGCTAGGATTTTTTAAAAATAGAAATTTAATGATAATTCATTCGCTAGGGGAAAAACACATATTTGAAGCTCAACTAAATCCACTAAGTTTTTGGAGACAACTTCCAAAATCTTGATATCACAAAATGAAAGGAAAAAAAATGGTCCTTAAGTTTTAACCTCTCCAGTAATAAACTAAATTTAAAAATTAAAAAAGAGCAATTTTTTTTTCATTTGGCAGTTATGAACAGGCTAATTTTCATTTTTTGAAATAATAGGAATATGCAAAAAGGTGATGAATGCCAAAATTTCAATTCTTGTTGCTTACAAAACATATTATATATATATTACAAAAGCATAACTTAGCCTCTCAAAACAAAAACAACATGAGCTTGAAAACGATAAAACAAACAACATCAAACAAGGAGTTCAAAAAAATGTCAAAGCAACAATCAATGATAAAAGTGTTGATACTCATTATATTGCCATGAAAAAGGAGAAAATGACATGATGGTTCTGGATTCTTGGTAAACCTTAAAGCATATGCCAATCTTGAAGGGAGACTAGTACTAGGTTGTAGCCTCCCCAAAGAGAATTTGAACCCAAGTCTAATATAGAATGTGGTGGAGTGGTAAGATCACTTCTTCCAATGGAGAGGTCTTGGGTCCAAATCTTCATTGAAAATAGGGCTGATATTCAGCCCAGTTTTGTGGCTTATGAGAATTGACGTAACTTATTAAAAAGTGTCACTTCATATTTGATGTAAATCTAAAAACTATGGCACAAATTTAGAATTTTAAAAATAGTTTTTTTAAAGAACTCAGTTGATTGTTTTAGGGCCTTGTAAGAATAAGCCACAACAAGATAATTCTCTTAAAAATGTGACAACCACCTAAAATCAAAAGTTGCCAATTTTGAACTACAAAAAAATAAGGTATCAAATTATTGAAAACTCTCTTTTAGGTAATCTATTTTTACATGTCATAATATAGCGCAATATTTTTTAGGATCACAAGAATTTTATGTCAACTTGTAAACGATTATCTAAAAATTATTCTCTTTTGTAATCAATCTAATGTTACCACTCCGTCTTGTCTTGGTAAACCTTTCCTTATAAGGATAGCACAAAAATGTTGATAGTGGCTCCTTTTAACATGGATTCACCCTAGGATTAGGTGCCTTAGGAGTAGGTGTTCCATAGGTCTCTCTACGTTTCTTCCTTGTGAGCATTTGCATCCAAGGTTTTGATCTCAAAAGAGGGAATTACACATGTGGCCTGTAGTCTCCAAAGCCTATCAAGGTTGGTGTTAATATTGTCCAAAGTTCCAGGAATCATAGCGGTCATGCCTTGTAGACCCTGTCAAACATTCCTTGACTTGGTAAATCCTTTAAGTCTTTTGCCTTGATTTCTTTGTTGTTTTGATTATGTGAAAGCAGTCCAATGTCTTGACCACTAAATTATTATTACAAATGTAAAATTTAAGGTGCACTTTATGTAGTGATTATTGCGTATATATATTTTTGGAATATTCAAATTGGGATTGCTGAACTAAAATAAATATTTTGACAAAATTTATCAATGGTTAGTCGCAAGGATGATATGACCTAATTGTGTGTCATGATTGAAGTATCAAAAAATAGATAAAGGAATTTTCAAAATAACAACCAATAAAAAGATCTCAACCTAAGCATCATATGAAACAAAGAAGAGTGAAACAGCCCCATTCTAAACATGAATACAAATGAGGCAATTAAAATCAAGGTGAGTGTGTAGGCAAGAAAGGATCTAAATCTAGGAAAGTTAATTTTCAACTAAATCCCTATTATGACATAAGCAAATTACCCAAACAAAATTCACACAACACTCATACACCATACAAAACACTCCAAATATAAAATATGAAGCTTACATTTTTCTTTTAGTTAGGATGATTCATGGGCTTAAAGTTTGGTCTTTATGTGAGCTACACCCAATGAAAAGCTTATCACACACGCTTAAAGATCTCACCTTATGGGGGATCACTCATATGTTTGTTTTTGTGAATTTATTGTGAGATGGGTTCATCACACAAAAAACTTATTCCAATACTTAATAGCAAATTAATAATATGAAATTGTGAAAAGAAGAATGAACTTGAAGTTTTTCTCCAAACCCCTTAAATTCTTGAAAAGAAGAATGGATGAATTATCAACCCATTCATTTACATTTCCTAAGCATTATCACTCATCAACTTTGAGTCAACAACATTATGTCATATACCAACCTTTTAAAACTATCATCTTTCTATGGATGAATCATTAAATTATTCAAATTTTACTTTTCAAAGGTATAATTGAATTCAAGTAGTTGAGTTTACTTATGCCTAACCGAAAATGGTTAAGTAAATAATTAATGAGTCCAATTAAATCCCTAGTTGAAGTTTTTTGAAATATATGGCTCATCAAAACAATTATTTATTTCTTGTATCCATCCATTTTTTGCCCATGAACAATAATTAATCTTATTTTCAAATTTCACTTTTATCAACCCATTTTGATGTTACAAAGGTACCTCCAAGAAAACCCATGAATATGAGGTTGGTGCATTTCAAATTAACAATGAATGACAATCTTAAATCCATCTTGCAACTATACCTAGTCAAAACTGATTTGGGGGGGGGGGGTGTGGGTTTGTTTTGTTTTTGTAATAGTCGGGTCTGAGTATTTGAAAAGAAAAAATTCAAAGAACTGCCCAGGTTAGGTTCTTTTATTTTTAGGAAATTTAAAAAATTGCTCAAGTCTAGGTCATAGAAACCTAAAGACGTTCAGTTATTTGGTGGGGGTCGGGGTTAGGGTATGTGATTAACCAGGTATAAATCCTGGTTCTTTAATAGGAACCCAGATAGTACAAACAAGTTTGTTTTTATTAGGGACTAAGTTGCATTGGGAGGCAAGTTCCTGAATATTTGATAAGGAAACATAAGGGGTAATGTTTTTTCCAAATCAAACGTTCTTCATATCATTGTAAAGCTTTCAAATTGTAGATATTTAAAATGATCTTGCATTTTTAATTTGAAGCTATGAGCTAAAAGTTATAATGAAAATAAAAATCAAGGGTCAAAATTTTCAAGTTGCCTTCTCCCCTCGAGAGAAAATCATTAAGTTGCCTTGGTAAACAATTTTTCATAGGGAGTAAAGGACTAAGTTACTTTTTCCACTAGGGAGAAGGGGATTATGTTGCCTCGAAAAGAAAGGGACTATGCCAGTGTTCTCTTGGGGAACAAATTTTTAAATGTTTGATAAAATGTTATAATAGATAAAATTTGTAAAAATCAAATTTTCTTTATATCATTGGAAAGTTCTTTAAATGCAAATATCCAAACTAATCTTGCATTCTCAATTTGAAAGTACAAGCTTAAAATTATGATAAAAAGAAAAACCAAGGGTCAAATTTTTCTCTTCTCCCAAGGGAAATTGCTCCCTGAAAAAATTATTCCTTGGGGAGGACATAGTCCCCACCTCTGGGGAGAAATTGCTCCCTAAAGCAACTTAGCCATTTTCTCCTTGGGGAGAATACAATTTGAAAATTTTGACTTTTTTTTTTATCATAACGTTTAGCTCATAGCTTCAAATTGAAAATGCAGAATAATTTTACATATCTATGTTTTCAAAGCTTTCCAGTGACAAAAAGGAAATTTTATTTTTAAAAAATTATCCCATGTATTTTCTGATTGAACATTCAGAAACTTGCTCCTTAGAGCAATTTAGTCCTTTTCTCCTTTAAAAAGTTGCTCCACAGTGGAAGTTGTTCCCCTGAACAACCTAGACCCCTTTTCCATAGGGTCACATGGTTAGGGCTACGATTTTGTCTCCACCCCAGGAAAGTTCTTTTTGGTACAGTAAAAAAATTCAAAAAAAAATTCTTGTTGGGCACGGTCCTACAACTGTGTCAAGACATCAAGATCAATGCCACATTTAATATGTTGTTCTTCTTTAGTGTTAATGAGTTGCCCTAACCCTAATTGCAGCCTACTTCGGGTATGAAAAGGTTATTGATCTGGATTTTTGAGAAACACCTTGCACTATTACTCTCTTTGGGTTGAGTCCGGTTATGGATATTTCAAATTTTTAAGTCACTAGTTATGAAATGGGGCAAGTGTTAATTTTCTGAAAATGACAGGTAGGAGGGGGTCCTGGTTTTTGAAAAAGTAAGACCTAACAAATATATATATGCATATATCCAATTTGATACCTAGATAATACCCAACACAAAAACAAATACCCACCCCACACTGGTCAAAACTTTTCCCCAACCTATTCCATGAAACATAATCATGATTAGATATTCCTTTGATAAGGCAATGTTAAAGGGGTGACCTTTATTTATAGGTTCAAAATCCCAATGTTTCTTATAAGATGTTAGGTGACGAGGCCAATGATGAGGTTTTTGCAAGGGTGGAACACCAGCAATTTCTCCTCTTACCTATGAAGCTTTGTAATTGCCATCCTAATAAATCAAAACCCAAAGTGAAGAAAAAGTCAAGATGAAGTAAAGAGAAATTTAACTTTTCAAAAATTTAAGGGGCTTTTTTTGTCTTTTCTAAGTCAAGGTTCCTTTTAATGTAGTCCATGAAAATATCATAGCAAGAAAAGAGGAGAAGCACATGGGTGGCCATGAGAGAGAGCTTTCAACAGATTCACTACTGTGAAAACCACTAGCAGCTTACTACTTGCTGATAACCTGAGAGAGCAATGAAGCTAATGACGCCTAAGATCAAGGCAGGGAGCAACTCATGCCGAATGGGGATGGAAGAACATGCGTTGCGAAAAAACCTTTGACAAGATTCCAAGTGTATTTGGAGGAACCCTTACTGAGCATAAGAACTAGAGGGGCATTTAGGAAAATGGACTGACAACAGCCTTGGCTGTGGACAAATGGAATGTAACATCCTTGGCTGTGGACATTACCAGAATAAGGACCTGTGCAAGGTTGAGCCAAGATGGGCCCCATTCCAGTAATGGCCGCAGCTGAGGGCATTACCCTACACAAAATTAGGGTCTAGGGGTCAGTAGTCAATAGTGTAGGAGGAAACAACCCTAGGCAGTCTCAAGTGGCTGGTGTTTCATTCTACCAATCCTAGCCCCAGCTCCCCTATGTGCTTCAACCTGTTCAGTAATTAACCACTCCAAAGGTTTAGGGTGACCCTGTGTAAAGCACCAGTAAAATGTTCCTCTTTTTTTCTTGTGATACCCAGCGGATACCTGGGGAAAATAAGTAAGAAAAGAGGTTGGGCATTTCATTTTTCGAAAAGCTTCACCATTTGCAGAGGACAAATTCCGCTAGATGCCATGCCCTGAAAAAATTCTTACATGGTCCAGGGGTGCCTTGCTTCCAATATTTGCCAAGGTCGAAAGCAGCAATGTCCTCCATTCCCTTGCACTAGTAGGGCCAATGTGTAGACCGCAGTAAGGGGAAGTAATAGAGTGAATTTTGTGAGGGTGATTCATATACAGAGGTTGGGTGGGGAGGAGGCAGGGGTAAGGCGGGGGCCGTGGGAGGATTGGTTCATTGAGCCCACAAAAGCTGGCCTACTCTAATATTCTGTCCTTCCCTACTGGGATGGACAAGGTACTGCCTCATTTTGGTCCCAACTTCGAAGTATCCTCTCATCCTCCTATTGTGGGACCCCTTGGCCCTTGGGAAACCTACCGATTAACTAACGAAGGATATTCTGCCCCCACAGAGGGCCATGGCATAATTGCCAAACATGTTCTAAGTACAGCAGCTCTCACAAATTCCAATTATGACAGCAGGATAGTTATTAGTGGGCCACAGTAAACCACCAGCCACAGGTGCAACATGTGGGATGGGATGGATGGTAGATGTGCACAGAAACACTTTTCCATTGAATTCTAGTTCCCTAGGTAACTGCGGCGGGTAATTCTGTTGCTTCTTTTTTTTCAAATCTCTACCTAGTCACTACCCGCCAGCCCTTCAAACTAACCATCTTCATGCATCTACTCACCTAACAGCCACCTATTTTCCAACCTTCCAACTTAGGGTATCCATTTCTCACAGGATAGGTTACCAAGGTGCAACCTGACTTCAAATCAGTTGAGAATCCACATCTGAGTCATCCAGGGTTTCCGATGGACAGTGCTCTGCAGGTCCTTGGTTTACTCTAAGGGCACCTTTCCATTGAGTACCTGCACTTGCAGCTTTGAAAGGTCCCCTTGCTTTCCATTAGCATGACATTCCCAAGCTGAAGGTACAACTAGGGTTTTGCAATGCAGGTCTTGTAAATCTGGTCGGAGATCTGGAGCATATGGAGCCAAAAGCAAATCTGAATCGCAGGTCTGAAGCATCTGAAATCAAACGCGGTACATCAAACTGTCAAAGCTGACTTGGTGCAGCTGCTCAATGGAAAAGGTATCCTAACCCAGTGACTCCATAAGGGCCGTTTGGAGAATAGATTATGCTGCTTGGGAAAATTCTGATTCATTGAGCTGGAACAGGTACCACAATGAGAATACATGATATCAGTTGGTTGTGTACTCAATCTGATTCATTGAGCTGGAATTTGGCCTGGAAACAGTTTGAGCTCAAATAAATTTCCAATTGATGCCAAACACATTTCACAAATCTTTTCAGAAGAAACACAGAATTTAAGACAAAATATTCCTTTTCAATTTTTTGACATCAACATTTCGTAAGATATTGTGGAAAAAATTCAGTGCTTGAGATGAGTGTAGAAACAACCAACTCATTGCATAATGCCTATGCCCTTCATAGTAGGTTCAAACTAAAAACGTGCCTTACTAAACCTAGAACATCTCATCTAGATGCATGCACTTCTATGGAACATGCCGAGATAATTCTTCAAATGTCACTCACACATCTGAGTGAAGTATTTCATGCCCAAATTGTACACAATCAAAAGTCACTTCCTTACAGGGCAGAACCAAGAAAGCTACTTCTCTTCCCCCAAATACATGGGTACCATGTCTCACAACTAAAGGCATAATTACTTTTAGCCTTTCAAAATGGCATTGGGTGCACAAGCTTCCAAACTTGTGTAGGTACGAACCAAACAGAAACGCCCCATTTTTTTGGGTTGTTTTGTAAACACTAGAAGATATATATAAATGCTCTGTCTAATGGGTTTGAGAATTTTTTAATAGGGGTAGCCTACTATTTCAATCTCGCCCCTGGCTGTATTTTAGACCGTGGGCATTTGTGAATGGAAGCTTTTTCTCCAAAAGCAAAACCTACTTTGTCCCTGTCTCTTTCCTACATAGCTCTCTTATTGGGCTGATTTGCAGATTATATGGAACCGGGAGATGCAGACTTGTTCGCTTGTGGAACAAAGGGAACATTCGCAACAGAACAAGACTTAAAGAAACTCTTGGTGTTGGGTAAGAAGTTGATGGTCCCCAAGTCTGTGGCATCCAGGCAACTCAATGTCAATATATACATACAAGGCATCACTAGAGTACCCAAACTGGGGGACAAACTGAGAGGTCAGGATGAAAACATCCCGTGGGCACAAGAAATTAGGACCAAATTTGTTTTCTCACCTAAATTGGTCCTTGCAGGAGTTCCACCCCCCAGTTTTCGATTTACCTTATACTAAAGAGAATGTGATTTTTTTATTTACCTTGGACTAAGGAGAATGTGGTTTTTCTCACACAAAAAGCCACAGCTCAAGATATGTGAGATAAACTTTGTGATTTCATCCATTACAATGTATGGTGCTTATTTTAACATATTTTACATTAAAATATAACTTGGCATTGTGTAATATGTGTTGTTACCTAATGTCAAATTGTCATTTTAATGTAATATATATTACAATGGACACCACATAATGTCCCTTGTAATGGACTTAACAATAAAGTTTATCCCATACATGTGTCATGCATGAGCCATGGGCCTTTTTGTGTGAGAAAAACCACATTCTCTTGTAATGTTAACTGTGCCTTCACTGCTGCTCATATTCTTCATTAAATCAACCCTATTCAAAATAAGATTCTCCAAATCTTTGGGACTGATACCCAGTCTTATGAAACAATACCCAATTTCTCTCACATTACAAAAAATACACTCAAACTGGGGATGAAACAAGGATTAAAGGGTCAAACTAGAACCCAAATAAAAAATGACAATACAGGTAACTCTATAGTGTTCAACAATCCAGTCCTGGGCTCCCTCTCAGATGGTGGGCATGGTAGTGGAGGAGTGGACATGTTCTTGAGCACCATGTCTGTAATGCATAACAACCTCAGAGAAATGTCGCAGGGCATATGGAGGGCGCCTTAAACCGAATTTTCTGCTCCAGCCTGGAGCAAGAGATTTCACGTAAAAAGAGCATGCAGATTCGCATAAGGCAATGTCAGCCGTCAATGTCCTCAGATGTTAGAAGGCACTCCTATATGAACACGATAATCAAGGCGTTTGAACTTTGGAAACCAAAACATGGCCTGGTAGTGCGCCATGTTTTAGTTGTAATCATGACATGCTTTGCACTTGCACATGTGATATTGAGTACAGTATAGAGGATTTGCAGCAGATGGTGGTGGTACATTTCCCCCGACTTGAGGGTCTTAAATGCAGGCAGTACAAAAGTACTGATGCATTTCTTTTTTCAATGTCTGCCCATTAGCCTAATTCATATTTTTCTAAAAAGATAATTGGAAACACATTTGGGCCCCCGAATTATGTGCATTTGAATGTGCAACTGGGCAGGAATGAGAAAAGAAATGCAGCTGTACTTTTGTACTGCCTGCATTTTAAGACCCATGGCTGATTTAAGGTCAGGAGGTACATTTCACTTGTCCTGCATGCACGGTTTAATATCTTGTACACTTCTGCAAAAGTTTTCAGTCTTTCCTCTGCTGAATCTGCCTACAACCACAACCCTCTCAGACCTAGGGGTTGGTAATAGGGCAAGGCTAATCTTGTAGGATTAAACCGACTGTGTGAATGGCCTATGAATACTCAGGTACTGGGAGGACATTGCACACAGCTCATGTCAAATGGATCAGGTAAGATAATAATCATATGGCTTCAAAAGCCTAATGCTGGGAAGCCATATGAAAAATATCACTCCCTGTGGATCCTACTAGTCGAGTTGAAGGAGTAGTCTTCAAAATAGAAACCCAAGAGCAATGAGTACTCATTGTCATGATGGCAGAGTTGGCTGCTTGTTACCTTTGTATCATTGGGTTGTGGTAAGGGGATGTTGTCCTCTCTACAACCCGATAAATTCAACGTGATCAGGAAAAAAAGTTGAACAAAAGGGGGAATGTTAGCCACTGCTGTTAGAAGATATGCAGTGACTAGAAAGAGATATTTTGAAGCTTGGGCCAATGCCCAATTAGACAACAATCTGCACAACCTAGCTCTAGTGAAGGGGGTGAACTCCAATATCAACTCTTGGCTCAAGAAATGTCAATTGGAACTCCAATATTGGACTCTTGCCTCAAGAAATGTCAATTGGACAGCACATCGCCTCAAATGCACTTCTTTGAAACTCACATTTCTGTACTCCAACTGAAATACTTTGTGATCGGCCGATCAAAGGAGGGTCATCCACTGCATCCAACACTGTTCCTGATCTATTTCCCATCAAATTTCGATCCAGTCATGGGTTGGATTCTGTGTGGGGAGCTGTGCGCACAGGCTTGGGGAGAATCGCGACAAACAGAAGTGATTAATTTGTATCATCATGTTACCTGTAGGGACATCCTTAATCAGTTAGATTAACAATGAATGCAAATTGAGCATCACTACTAGTTGCCACTTCCTGAGGGTGTGTGTCTAGCAAACGGCCTCCCCCCCACCCCCGCAAACAAAGGTGATATGTAGTGTCCCTGCATAAACTTCTTCCCAACGTAGCATGGACTATGACTGGAGAGTTAGTAGGTGTACCTGAGAGCCACTTCCCAAGGGCATTATCAAGTGTACCGCACAAGGTTGTGCACAACACCAATTTACATATGTCCCACACACATATTGTTGGAAAATCTTTACTGAGAACAATAAATTGACTTGCACAGACTATGTTGGTTAATCCTTTACCCTAGGGTCAGTTTACACTTGCACTTTAAATAGTCTTGCACTTTACATTGTCCAATTTTTCATGTTTATGGGTGGGGATGATGAAATAATTAACACTGTATGTGATTATTTTCTCTCTCTCTAAATGTTGCCACGTACTTCTATTGTAAAATTCTATCTTTGGACATATGGCAATGAAATTTTTTTGTGGTACATAAGAAATATTCCCCTCATTCAAACTTCAAATAGAGTCAGGCTTCCCACTTCCACATTTGTGATATGGCCATCTTTGCACCAAAACGAGCTCTGTAAGAGCAGCTTCACCCATGCCCCCCATTTGGGCATCTAGGAATATTTATTACATCCAATGTGGTGTGTTGATTATTTTCAAATCCTCATCCATACACAAAAAAAATGAGGCAGTGAGAAACTATTGAAATGAAATCACCTGGGCGCCAATCATTATATGCATCCAATCAAGAGTTGTCATCTTGACATTGACATAGAGTGCCTTTTGCCAGCACTAGATCTCATGCACATTTATCGACATTATTGGAACTCTCCACCATAAAATGGTTGTACTTCATCCAAAATATACTTTGTGGGGTTTTTTGTTTCTGATGGAGCTGCTCTAAGGCTGTCTTTCTATTAGGCTAGTGTTCTGATCACGACAACTTAATAGAGAGGCACTGACATGGCCTTGTTTCGTGCTGCTTGTACAGTGGCTTTCCAGTGGAGAGCTACAAGTGTGCTGTAAATATGTAATTAATCATGTTAAGAACTTTGAGAACACCTGTTCTCATTTGGAAAAAAGACATCAGACTATAATGGTGAGTCAAAATTTGATTAAGAACTCTCACAGCTGACACAATTGGTCAATGCTCAACTGGCAGAGCTATGATATGATTGTGAGCACAGCTAGTTGAAGAAACATAATGGAAAGCTCTGTGATCACAGCAGCCTAATGGAAAGATGTCCTTAGCCTCCAAGAATCACCCGCTCAATATTCAGAAAAATTTGAAAAAAAACTGCTGGTTACAACTTACAAGTTCACATTTCCCTGCGTCAGCAAGCAAAATATTAGTTGTTTTGAAGGTATTTGCAGAGTTCATTGGGAAACAAGTCATATGGATACAAGGCAATTTGAAATATTGATGCCAAGAGCCCAAAGCCCACGAGAAATCAATACCTTTCTGACGACGATCTCCTGCAGAAAAATCCCCAGCATTTAGTGTCACGTTTGGCTGTTCTTGCTCTTTCTTCTCTTCATTAGTTCAAAATTTGGTTGCTTCTTCTTCTCTAGATCGAAAACTGGGCTTGGCAAGTTGGCAGTTCACTTTGAAATGGAAGAAACTTCAAGAAATTCTCTGGGCCTACCAATGACTAGGGTGTTCTCAGCTAGCATCAACTTATCAACATTAGGTGATGCTGCACCACATATGACTGCACATTCTGTACAATTTGCTTCTCTTCCAAGCACCAATCTGGTCCATATAACTTAAAAAGTTGGAAACAAAAGCCCGGATTCATGCAAATACTATATGAAACCTTCTTGTTACTGAAATCTTACAGGATGTGTATCGACGTGTATGCTATCTTAGCAATCTGTTCACGCCAAATCCAGTCACCCGCAGAAAGCCCGGATCAAATCCGATCTCTTGTAGATATTGCACTTTGGTGTCTTGAACTCTCTTTCTTCTTGTTGGCCTATCCAGACTTGCTCGACAATTTGCTCGACAACATTCCCTCCTGCCTTTCCTTTCTTCTTCTGCACTTACCTCTGATTTGAGCTTGGCATGAACATGCTTGGATTTTCCATCCTGTCTAGAATTGTCAAACATTCCTGTCCATCAATTAAGCGTGTAACTAAGTGATTGTGGCTGTTGGGGTAAATCTACTAAAAGTGTAGCATCCTGTGGTCTAGAATGTTGGTTTTTTTTCAGACCTCTCTTTGCAATCGTCTTGAGGAATTGATAAAGTTATCTGTAAAGTCGCACTGTCTTTGGACCCTAGTTTGACCTCCTGTTCCATCCCCATTTTGAGAGTGTCTGTAAAGTGAGCGAAAGTTTGTACCCTTTCATGAAACTGGGTAGCAGTTCAGAAGATTTGAAGGATCTTTATTCTGAGAAGGCTTGATTCAACGTGGTATATGAGGAGAAATGAAGGAACAGATAAAGCAAATATGGAATTGGGGCTGAAATTCCCTTGTGGACCAAATTTCTCGAGAAATCTAGTCTGGTCCCATGGTTGTTTTCTGCTCATTTCCTACCCTGTCTACGGTTTCCATCGTGACTTCTCACTTCGTCTCTTGATTTCTTTCCCCTGTCTACTGTTTCCATCCTGACTTCTCATTTCGTCCCCTCGTAATTTTTTCCTGTCTAATGTTTTCATCCCGGCTTCTCATTTCGTCCCCTCATTATTTTGCCTATATATTGTTTTCATTCCCAGTTTCGAAAAAACTGGGACCCAATAGCTCCAGTCTGGGGTATTTTACAGATAACTCTACTGAGTAAAGGGTAACATGATTTGAATCTCCGGCTGTTAGGATAGCCTGGTTTTAAAACTTCCCTAATATCTAATGAAGCACAGCCTTATTGTTGTTGTGTTTTTCCATCTGTAGTTAACTAGTAGTCACCCCCTAATTTTTAAAGGAATTGACTTTACTGATGAATGAAAAGATCCCTATTGATGGGAAAAACAACCTTTACGAAAGAGAACCCATCGAGCAGTATTTGAGAATTTTCCTTGCTTTAGTGGTCCACTTCCAATTTTCTTAGGGACTCATTTGGCTTTACCCAATTTCCCTTAGCCTTTAGACAGAAACAGACCAGGCTGATTCTCTCAAGTACTTGTTTATTTGCAATGATGTTCTTAAACTTACTTAGCATGTTTCCCAGAAGGTCATGTTTGTTGCTTGAAGAAAAGGATATCCATAAAGTCACCCCATCTTTGGGCCTTAGTTTGACCCCCCTAATCTATGTTTCATCCCGAACTGGAGAGTATCAGTAAAGTGAGTGGAATTGGGTATTGTTTCATGGAAGATTTGTAGGATCTAATTTTGACCCCAAAAAAAACACAGAGCATTTTCTCAGTCTTGCTGCTCCTCACCAAGCTCCACAGAAAACACACTCAGCTGATCATAACCGGCCTTTTTTTTCACTGGCAAAATTTCCCCAAGTTTTGAAATTAAAAATTGAAAATGAATTTTTTTGGGGGTTTCAATTCCAAAAGAATCCATTAAAAGTCTCCAGAATGCTATATTTGATGCCAATAGGTAGCAAAAAATGTAGAAGGATGCTTATCTTCTTCTTTTTTCATATTTCATTTTAGCCAAATTTGGCTATATCTTCCTATGGATCAAGCCCACTTTGGGCACATCCCAATTTTTATTTAAAAGCATTGGTCCTCACCAAGCTCCAAAAAACAACACACAAACTTGTCACTTTGTCTATGCCACTGCTCATCACCAAGCTCCACAAAAAACACAAAATAGAACCCACAAAAAGTGAGGGCTCATAAAATGCTCCACCACTATCTTTGTGCCTCTCTTCACCAAGCTCTCCAACCTTCATAGCTTGCATCTCTGCTTGGAACATGAGAAGAAAAGAAGAGAAACCATGAAAAAACACACAATGTGGGATCAAATTCTAGTGACCGCTAATTTCAATGGGTTTCTAAACTTGACCCACTATTTATTTTCTTTTGTCATCTGTCCATCCACTCTTTCCTCAAGTGTGCACTATTTTGACCAAACATGGGATGAGAACCCCCTATTTTGGGGGTTTTATGAATAACTTTAATATGCCAAAATATATCATGAAATGTTTGTGGGTTGTGAAATTAAGTAGGAAAAGTAAGATATTAACAAAAGAATGGAAAACCAAGTCAATTTTATAGGGCTCATACCATACTCTTATATGGGGTTTGGACATGGGGATTAGACAAGTGTTGGGTGATTATTTGCTCTTGAACCCAAACCCCAACCAGGTGTTTGATAGATGGATGGCATAGGCATATAGCAAGGTGAAAATTTGAGAAATCCATCAGCAACTCTACCCTAGCCCAATATATATATATTCATAAGTGAGCTTGACCTACCATAAAGAGCAAGTGTAGCTATTAGCCAAAAAAACTAGACAATTCATCACTCCCACAAAATCATCAATGTTTAAATTAGGGTTCAGGGTTTATTGGAGGTAGTCAAAGGCCACAATTTGAGGAAATATCTTTTGTTTCATTCTAATACAATAGCATATGTGAAAAGGAGCAAAGTTAAATCTTCAACTTTTCTTAAAGTCAATGATACAAGAGAGTTCTTTTCTTATGAAATTAACTATGGAAGGGAGCTTTGAATGTGACACTCAATTGAAAGGAGTTGTGTTGTTGTTGCATGGCAAATTAATGTGTGAGACCATTTGTCAATCAAGCTTGTAAAGATCTAAGGATTATGCAAATGACAATGTCAAACAATTTGAAGGTGACCATTTGTGAAAACCTTTTTTTTTATAATTATGGTTTGAATTCCCTACACCAATATGCATACAAGTTCACTCTATGTTTCATTAAATTTTGAGTGAAATTGAACAAAATTTACCATGATGAAACCTCTTAATAAATATGGACGAATTTTTATAAATAAGTGAATT